>CEQK01035835.1_pt1 | contig 10988 bp, 17 predicted proteins | sample 531051 | NCBI WGS metagenome assembly CEQK01 (sample SAMEA2621229, study PRJEB7988) | marine metagenome | biome: marine biome (ENVO:00000447); feature: deep chlorophyll maximum layer (ENVO:xxxxxxxx); material: "saline water (ENVO:00002010), including plankton (ENVO:xxxxxxxx)" | depth 150 m
TTACATGAAAGAGATAATCTTTACTACCACTTTTGTGTGCTGTTAATAACTTAGACATCAAGCTAATTGTTTCTATCGCTTCTTCTCTAGTAACTTCACTATCAAAGACATAATCAACAATTAATGTATTGACATCTTTTGTACTGCTTCCATCTATGAACTCATAAATGTCGCTCATTATTCCTCCTCAAGTAATTCGTGTTGCATACCTGCTAAAGTAAATATCTCTTTAGCATCACCCCACGCTTTCTTGAAGTCTTCCATTTCTTCATCTGTCAATTTCTCTGGAACATTGAACATTGGATTACCCTGCATAGCTTTCAGCATATCCTCAGCAGTTTCTTTGCTTGCAAGTTCCTCTGCAAAATTAACAAACTCCTTGTTAGATAACATCATTACTTGTATCCTATCTGTACACTCACTAGGTAGTTCCCCATTGAGAAAAATAATCATAAGCATTTTGCTTACTTCAGATAGTTTCATTTCTACATCATCTAGTCTTTGTTTGAGATACTCAGTATTACCCATGAGTTTCAACATCATTTCAATCATGCCGTCCTCATCAGATAGATACTCTTTCATCTCTAACATGTCCTTTGGTAAAGGCATTATTCCTCCTCTTGATTATCAGATACCATTTTCAAAAAGTTTTCTACATCAGCACTAAACTTCTCAGGTTGAATTGCACCTGCAATAACATTGTTTAGTATGTGTGGATTACCTATTGAAATAACATCTGGTTGAGTTCTGTATATGGCTTGTAAAAATGCTTTCACAAACTCATCATCATCACTCTCTATCATTTCACAAAAGCCATTGACTGTTCTTTCTAAGTCATTTTCTTTCATAGCTTTTCTAAATAGTTCTGCAATCGTGGATAGTCCTGCACTTACAGCTATCTGTATATGTGTTTCCCACATCTCAGCCATAGCTACAACAGGATTAGTAGCTTCAACATATACTTTTGTTGTATCTACCTTTCCATTTTCATCAGGCTCTACATCATGGAGTACGCTTACTCCATAAGGTATTATCCCCATAGTTGCACGGAACTTACTAAAATGGTCAAAGCCCATTTCCTCAATTCCTTTTATCTGTTCATCAAAGTCGTCTTGGTTATCGGTAGCACCCATGCCCATTACAACCTCCTTTTTGTGTTGAGTTTTCTTACACTTCCATACCCACAAGTCCAACACTTTACTATGTTGAGTACAGATGATTTTACATTGGCTAATTGTCCGACAACAGACATCTCACCCTGCTTACAGTTATCACATATCATTACTCTCTCCTCTGATATAAACAGAAAACCACAAACTATCGCTAGTCTGTGGTTTATCTGTGTGTGTGAAATTACCTATGTGTTGTAGTTGTATGTTTCATAGAACACACATAGGTTTTATGCTACCTACTGCTTTTGTCCATGTATATACAACCTGCTTCCTTATGTATATACAAGCAATAGATAGCTTGTAACACACCTTCTCAGTTTACTTTTAGTTTATGTGCCGACACACTCCTGTACTTCAATGTGCTACAAGCTACCTACTTTCAGTTGTTACTCAACAGGGCATAGAAAAGTAACTCCTACTTGTAGATAGCTATTACTTACTGCATGAAGTAGTTAGTTAGTTGCATATCTGTACGTATCACACAGAAAGGGAACTCCACGCAGTAAGTAATAATTACTATTGAGGGCTTTAATATCCACAACCAAAACCCTCTATACTAATCATCTATCCTTACGGCAACTCTCACATAACCTTTTACGACCGAAAGCTTTCGGTAAGGCTATGAAGCAGTTGGTACATAGCTTGTTAGTTTGCTCAATCGCTTTGGTATCAAAAGCGTTGGGCGACCACTCAGCATCAATAACTCCGAAGGGATTGTTACTATCAGCAGGAACTATACCTTCTCTTGTCAATCTGCTAAGTCGTTTCATCTTTCTCTCTAAGTCATCATCTAGTTCTTTACACTCAAAGCAACGAGGACTTAGTCTATCAGTTTGTTTCTTACAGGCGACACACTCATGAGTAGGATAGTCTGCACCATCAACTTCTCTTTGATATTCTCCTGTACCTTTGACTTGTGGTAGTCCTGTATCTGCAAATACAAGGTTACCATTAGTATCATCAACACCTATGAATGCTTTTTTAGTAGTAGGATACATAGGCTTTCTATAATTTTTAGGCATACATACTCCTTTCATAATATAAATATGCAACATAAAATAATATAGTGAGAAAAAAACTCACAAGAAAACTTTACCTCAGCAAAAATTTTTGTCTAACTTCCCCATAATATATACTCGACTTGACAACCCCATTCGTATATGCGTGTTATCAGGGCAGGCTTTGGTATCGCATATGCTATGTAGAATTTTTTTTTTCTTGCTTTCTTGTTTGTATTCTATTGTGATTAGAATTTATTAATTAGTTATTGGTGATGGACATGACCACACATAAGGTTAGGCTATGGTATTTATTCATTGTTGTAATCGGGCATAAAAAAAAAGAGTGCATGTGAATTAACACACACACTCTTTCTAGTAATTTTAACTACTCCAACTTTGCATTACTGCTTTACATTGGGATAGTGTTAGCACTCCTTCTATTTCTTTAGATACTTTGTCTGTACCTAAGATGTCTATGAGTGCTTTAGGTAGCGTTCCAGTCTTAGTAAGTGCGAACTTACCTTTCTGTAACGCTTTTGGATTATATGCAACTATCTGTTGAAACTGCATGATAGCTGGATAATGTGTAAGTGGTTTAGTATGCAACCTTTTACCATTTCCCAAACTATCAGTTTGTTGCATTATAAAGAAAGCTGATTTTCCGTCCTCTCTTGGACTATCTGTACCAACTAACTTTACTCCGTAATAAGAGGTATTGTTCCCCTTATCATCTTTGAATGGATTGTACCTTTTGTTTCTAGGTATCCATTGATTTTTCTTAGCCATTTTCTATTCCTTTCTATTAGACTAATACTTTGAAACTCATCACTAATTACTAAATGACAAGTTCCAATGGATTTTATAAGCATGCTTGTCAAGTGAGTTTATATCTTTTCTTCCGTAGGATATATCTGTTATAAAGGAAATTTACTAGTATGCTAGCCAAAAAAGGAGAACTTGTCGCTACTTATAATCATCGAAACAATGGAATGCTCGTGCTTTAGAAGAAGAGAATAGCTGAATTGTATTGTATATATATTATGTATGGTATTTCAGAGAAGGTAGGTATTTATTTTACAAAACACTACATATAGATACAGTAAGTTAAATATCTACTACATATAGTGGCACACTAACTATAAACAAAACGTAAGTGCCTGTATGCATTCACTGTGTGTGTAGGCGTACACAGGGTGGTTTTAATGTGGGGTGTGGGTATGGTATATACGTAAGTAATCAATAAATTACTGGTAATTCTGACTACAAAAAAAACTAAGGGAAGTCGATTAATTTGGTATTGAAACTCTATTGCTAGAGTAAGTTACAGGCTGTTACAGGCATTACCAAAGTTAAGATAATCAACTTCCCTAATGTAGTATATTAGCATACTTGCTGGTAAAAAAGAAGTTAAATACTCCTTTTTTATAGTGCGTTCGATTAGGGGGGATTTCGAACATAGCGGACATATATGCTACGCATATAAAAAAAGTTGAATTTTTTACTTTCTAAGGTCCTTGGGTACTGACTTTGTGGTAATCCCAGTCCATCTTGTGAGTAAGATGCAGTCAGCTTTTTGCCGTCCGATAGCTCTTACCTGTAACCTTGTAGTTGTAAAAAACTATTTGTGTAATTCACTATACTGCTATAATAATTTTAATCAAGTTACAGGAGATAAAATGTTTGATTTCGAAGAACAACTAGCTATCGGTAAAAAGGGTGAACTACTAGTTAAGAACTATTATGAATCACAAAAGACTGATGAAGGCAAAATAAAATTTATAGTACGAGATGCACGTAAAGAAGAACAGTTAAAAGGAGCAGACTTCTTTATTCTTAATAATCAATTGGGTACTAGATATGTCGAGGTAAAAACCGACACCAGGGCGGAGGAGACAGGGAATGTAGCACTAGAAATACAAGTAGTGTATGGTGATACAAAAACTATTGGATGTGCGTTAAAAACATTCCCTGACTTTCTTTTCTACTGGATATACCCAACTAATCAACTTCTTTACTGGACACCTGATGCGTTAATACCATATATCATTGACTGGATTATTGAAGATAAATATAGGATTGTAGATGCAGAAAATAAAAATTTTTTTTCACGCTCATTGATAGTACCTATTGAGGACGTACTTGCGACCGGGGTAGCACACTCAATAAGCGTAAGTTACCATCTTTTAGATTTAGTGGAGACAAGCTAGGTAAAGGAGGAAAACCTAGCCCATCTCCTCTATAATTATAGAATGAGAGAAATCACAAAGTGTAAGCTTTGTAAACAGAACCTGAAGTTATTCCGACTTAACAAAAAATGTGTTAATCTAGGATGTACAGAATATAACAAGCTAATTCGAAGGAGAGTTAATGTACGGAAAACCAATGAAAAAAGGCAAGAAGAAGAATAAACGTAAGGGTGGTAAGAAGCTTTAATGCCTAGTATAAAAAAAGGAGTGAATGTGTTCAGTAGTCCAGTAACTCTAAAGGAGTGGGCTATTGACCTTTCTGAAGCATGTGGTTCTGTTTTAATTAACAAGAAACCAAACATATCTAAGATAGATACATTAGTAGAAAAATTTGTTATAGACTATAACGAGAATATGGAGAAGATTAATGGCAACGAAGAAGAAGAGTAGTTCAAGAAAAAAACCTGCTAGAAAGCCTATTAATGCAAAAACTAAAGCAACGTTACAAAAAAAGGCTAAGAATAGTAAGTATACATATGGGCAACTGGCACAAGTATATAGGCGTGGACAAGGTGCGTACCTTTCTTCAGGAAGTAAATCAGCTTCTATGGCAGCTTGGGCTATGGGTCGAGTTAACTCTTTTATTAGGGGTGGTCATTCTCAAGATAATGATATAAAAAAGAAGGGAAAATCTCGTGCCAAAAAAAAGAAGTAGGAGGAAAGTTAAATATGAAAAAGGCGTTCCAGCTAAATATCTCAAAAATAAAAAAAACAGTAAAGCTTCTGTGGCACGCGAAATACGAAGTACAGCTAAAGCTTATAAAGAGGGAAGATACATAGATTTGAAAAAAGTACAGAAATCTAGAGCTACACGTAAAAAGAGGCGTAAATGAAAATTAAAGGTGTTGATGCAAGTAAGTTGACTAAAAGACAACAAACTGCTTTAAAAAAACATTCTAAGCATCATACTAAAAAGCATATACAATATATGGTAAACTCTATGAAACGTGGTTCTAGTTTTTCTAAATCACATGTAAACGCACAGAAGAAGGTAGGTAAATAATGCCAAAAGGTAACGGACAGTATTCTGAAGCTCAGAAAAAAATTGCTGCTGTAGCACCACCGTATGACAAAATTACAGGAGCTGATTTTAAAAAGCTACGTCAAAACGGTAATAGAAAACCAAAGATGAGCTAATGGCTAAAGTTAGTTGGATGTGGGGTGGTAAAAGACACTATGGTACAAAAATTAGAGAAACTAAAACACACATTTTTGCAAGAACAAAAAATGGTAAAATTAAAAAAATTAAAAAAAAATGATAAGCCTAAAAGAATTTATGCAGGAAATCCTAATTGGGCAGGAGATGATTGATGTCACACGCTAATAGAAAAAAAGCTTTACTTAAGAAACATGGTTTAAAAGGTGTTAATAAACCAAAGCGTACACCTAAGCATCCTAAGAAGTCACATGTTGTATTAGCACAAGAAGGACACCAGCTTAAATTAATTAGATTTGGACAACAAGGTGTATCAGGTGCAGGTAAGAATCCTAAGACTGCTGCACAGAAAGCTAGACGTAAATCTTTTAAAGCCAGGCATGCAAAAAATATAAAGAAGGGCAAAATGTCCGCAGCATACTGGGCTAATAAAACTAAATGGTAAATAATGTAATCTGCATAGCAGATGAATGTACAGCACAATTACCACCAGGCAAAACTAAATACTGTTCTCAGAAATGTTACAGAAGAGAATCTATGCGTATATATAGAGCTAAGAAAGCTGGTAAAGAATATACACCACCAAAAAAAGCTGTTAATCAACCTAAGTCTGCAACTGTAAGAAGAGGTGCATTATATAACAAATTTAAAGACGAAGGTTATGCATTAGATTTAATTAATGAAAATATACAACAACAAGAAGTAGCTGATGCATTGTCTTGTTCTACTGCACATGTTTCTAGAATGTTAGCTGCTTATAGAGAAGATTTAGAAAAAGATATACAAGCAAAAGATTGGGAAGTATCTGATGATGCAAAGCAATCACTAGAAGACTTTGTAAATTTTAGAGATAGATACTTTCTAACAGAACAAGGAATTAAGTTTGATACTGCAGACTTTCATAACAAATGGATAAAGTCAATTAACAAAGCATTACTAGAAGGTGGACAGCAAATGATACTAAGTCCACCTAGGCATGGCAAAACAGAACTACTTATACACTTTGTAGTTTGGCTTATATGCAGAAACCCAAACATAAGAATTATGTGGGTAGGTGGTAATGAAGATATTGCAAAGAACTCTGTGTCATCTGTAATAGATACATTAGAGAACAATGAAAAACTAAAAGAAGATTTTTGTGGACCAGGTGGACAGTTTAAACCAGCTAATAGAACTGGTAAATCTTGGTCACAAAATGGATTTACAGTATCTACAAGAACTGTATCAGGTATTAAGTCACCAACAATGATTGGTATAGGAAGAGGTGGTAAAATTCTATCACGTGACTGTGACATTATTATTGCTGATGACATTGAAGACCACAGCTCTACTATGCAACCTGCATCAAGAAACAATACAAAGAACTGGTGGACTACAACATTAGGTTCTCGTAAAGAGGAACATACTGCAATGGTAATTATTGGTTCAAGACAGCATCCTGATGATTTATATTCTGCATTATTAGAAAACGAAGCATGGGAAACAATAGTAGAAGAAGCACATGATTCTATGTGTACTAAATCAGAACTAGAAGAAGAAGAACATGTTGATTGTATGTTGTGGTCAGATAAAAGAACTTTTAAATGGTTAATGAATCGTAAAAGAGATTCTATGACTACAGGTGGTCTTAAGAACTTTGAGATGGTTTATCTTAACAAAGCATTCTCACAAGCTGCTAGATTGTTTAATCCTGAAATGGTAGCTGAATGTTATGTACCAAGTATGAATATAGGAACTGTTCCTAGTGGTGCATACTTAGTTGCAGGTCTTGACCCTGCTGCTACAGGTTATCAAGCAGGATTTCTTTGGGCAGTAGAAACAGTAAACCATGAAATAAAACTTACAATGGTTGATTTAGACAATCATCTTGGTGGTGGTCTAGATGAAGCATTTGAGTTAATAAGAAGATGGCATGAAATGTATAACTGTTATCACTGGGTAATAGAAGAAAATGGATTTCAAAAAGCTATTAGACAAGATAAAACAATTAAAGAATACTGTAATGTACAAGGAATTAAATTAGAAGGACACGAAACACATAAAAACAAATGGGATGAAAGATTTGGTGTTACAAGTTTAGCTCCTATGTTTAATGAAGGTATGATTGAATTACCTTTTGCAGATGGAGAAGCACAAGACAAAACTACATTGTATACAAAACAACTTACATACTTTGCCTCAAAAGGTAAAGGCGGTAGAGGATACAAGAGTGACATAGTTATGGCTAGTTGGTTTCCAATGAAAGTGATTAGAACCTTGACAAAACTTACCTATGCTGATATAGGAATTGAGTACACTCCTAGCTTTGATGGTTATAATAGTATACAATGGGATGATATACCTTGGAGATAAATGAAACCGCAAGAAATAATTGAGAGAGCATCATATCTTAAAAGAATGCATGATGATTCTTTAATAGACAGAGCAAGATACAGAGCAATTTTAAATGGTGGAGAAGATGGAATAAGACAATTACTTGGTCCTGGACTAGATAATAACGAAGCACATACAATACCAGCACCTAACTTAATGTTGTCTGCTTTAGATAGACTTGCACAGAAAATAGGTAAAACACCTTCTTTAGATGTACATATTACAAATGGTAGAGATTCTCAAAGAAACAAAGTTAAAAAAGATAAATTAGAAAGAATTATTACTGCATACGATAAGATGCAAGAACTAGAGTTACAGTTACCACAAGTAGCTAGATGGTTACCAGGTTATGGATTTGCAGTATGGGTTATTACTACAAAGCAAGATATGAATGGACAAATGTATCCATGTGCTGAATTAAGAAACCCTTATGACTGTTTTCCTGGATATTACGGTAATAAACAAAAACCACAAGAATTAGCAATTATACAAAAAATTCCTATACAAAACTTAATAAAAATGTATCCGGAACTAAAAGCTTACTATGAAGAAAAAGATTCAGAAGATACATCATACGATAGCTACAACCTTAGATATACAGATGATGGTAGCTGGGAGAACTCAGATGAGAATGGTGATGTAATTCTTGAGTATATGAATATAGAAGGTACATACATTGTTCATGTTGCTTCTAAAAAAATAGTAGATTTTGTACCTAACCCACTTAAGACAGGTCCTTCTTTTGTTATTGCTAAAAGATTTAGTTTTGATAGGTTACAAGGACAGTTTGACCAAGTCGTAGGACTTATGGCATCTATGGCAAAGATAAACATTTTATCTGTTATAGCTATGGAAGATGCTGTATTTACAGAAACAAACATAATTGGTGAAATAGAATCAGGACAATATAGAAAAGGTAGAAATGCAATAAACTACCTAACACCTGGTTCACAAATAGTAAAACCAACTACAAACTTGCCATATCAATTATTTGAGCAAGTAGGTAGATTAGAAAGACAATTAAGAGTTGTCGCTGGATATCCAGTTCAGGACGATGCTATATCACCCAATTCATTTGTAACTGGTAGAGGTTTAGAAGAACTGGAGTCCGGTGTAGGTCAAATGGTTAACGAGTATCACACAATACTTGAATACGCATTACAGGAGGTGGATTCAAAGAGATTAGAGTTGGATGAAGTACTTTTTGGTAAAACAAGAAAACCAATATCAGGTACTTACAAAGGAGCTTCTTTCTCAGAATCATATACTCCTTCTACTGATATAGATATGAACTATGTCACAAGAAGAAAGTATGGAGCTATGGCTTCCTTTGATGCACCAAATAAGATAATCACAGGGCTGCAATTATTAAATGCAGGTATTATCGATAAAGAAACATTACAACAAGAGATGGATGGTTTAGAAAATCTTACACAGATAAATGAAAGAATTACTAAACAAAAGACTGAGGATATATTATACCAGATGTTGTTACAACAATCTCAACAAGGTGACAAAGCTGCCATGATGGCTGTTGTTGAAATATATAATAATCCAAAAGATATTGGAAAAGTATTAGAAAAGTTCTTTAGTGCATCAGGAGAAGAACCTAGTCCTGAAGAACAAGCCTTAATGCAACAACAAGCTATACAACAACAAGCAGGTCCACCTAATTTAGCAGCATTACTAGGAGGACAAGTTGGCTAATCCACATGATACTAATTTTGAATTTGCAAAGATTATTGCTAATAACTACTCAGTAGAAGAACAACCTATGTGGGATGCTTCAACTGAAGATTTAAATAATCAAGATATTGTTTTTGAGGAAGAAAACATTATTGATGTAATTACATTAGCTTACATTCCTAACGTAGGAAGGCTAGATGTAGTTATTGTAAGAGACAATAATATGGATGGAGGATTCTTTGGCTCGCTTTAAACCAACTAAAAACATAGGTAACTTTCAAGCAGAGAGTTATGGAGATGGTGTTGAACTAGATAACTTACAACGTAGTGCAGATATGTTTGTGCAAGATACAGTAGATGCAGAACTTACAGATGCAGGAGTAGATGCACAACAAGTAAATACTGCAAGAAATGTTGTACAGAATGTATTTAGAGGAACAGATAGATTAGGAGAATCATTAGCTGCTAATCAGTTACAGGACCAAAAAGGCATGGGAGTTATGGAAGCTAATATGATACTTAGAGCAATGTATAGAGTATTGCCAAGTAAAGATATATTAGCTTTAATGGACGAAGATATAATACCAGGGGGATAAATGGCATATAGATGGACATTTGATGCTCCTTGGGAAGATAATGACAATCAAGATTGGAAAGAAGAGTATCTAGCACAAGCTGCTCAGATGGAAGAGTTCTTCAGACAAAATCAAAACATTCCACAGAATATGGAAAACATTTCTAAAACTTTTGGTTTTCTACCTAAGGACGTACAAGTAGCAGGTGCAATGATGGGATTGACTGCTGAAAGTCCTGAATTTACAGCACTAGTAGATAAGTTTATGGAGAAAGAAACTTCTTGGTGGGATAGAACAAAATCTATAACTAGAGGTGCAGTAAGAACTGCAGTAGTTGGTATGGAGTCTGCATCACAGTTTGTAAAGAAGTTTGGTACTGGTGCTATGAAATACTATGCAAAAAGAGAACTAAACCCTATGCTAGCTTTTACAGGTATTGGAACACTTATGCCTTTGATTGACCCTGCAGGTGTAGCAGAGATAAGGCAGTCTATAAAAGACCAAGGACCTACACTAGCAACTAGAGCTATAGAAGAACTTAGAGCTGGACGTAAAGTAAACCTAGGTGAAGGATATTTTGGTAACTCTACTGTTGCAGAAGATACAGAAATATATAAAGAACTTGTAGGTAGAGGTGCTAATCCTGATGAAGTAAAAGGTGTAATACAAGATTATTATGGCAAGCCTATATCACAATTAGAGTTTGAAAGTAGAGAAGGACAGTCAGGAACCTATAGAGGTAGAAAAGGTACTGTTAAGTTATCTCCTGGTCGTGTTAC
>CEQK01076933.1_pt1 | contig 10974 bp, 9 predicted proteins | sample 531051 | NCBI WGS metagenome assembly CEQK01 (sample SAMEA2621229, study PRJEB7988) | marine metagenome | biome: marine biome (ENVO:00000447); feature: deep chlorophyll maximum layer (ENVO:xxxxxxxx); material: "saline water (ENVO:00002010), including plankton (ENVO:xxxxxxxx)" | depth 150 m
AAGCCGATGGCGGGTTTACACCCCTTCGATCACGGCGGGCTTGACATCGGGCGCTTCGCCGGACGCTATGAGCCCGGATAGGAGGGAGGCAGGAGATGGCTGGAAAAGCTGACAGCGAGGCAAGTCGCCTCGACGACGCGGCGCGCGCCGGCTGGCTCTATTATGTCGCCGGCAACACGCAGGACGAGATTGCCCGCAAGCTCGGGGTCTCGCGCCAGTCGGCCCAGCGTCTCGTCTCGCTCGCCGTTACCGAGCGCCTGGTCAAAGTGCGCCTCGACCACCCGATCGCCAAATGCATGGAACTGTCGATGCGGCTCAAGGAGCGCTTCGGGCTGCTGGGTTGCGAGATCGTGCCGTCCGATCCCGATGCGCCGAATTCGACGACCGGGGTGGCGCAGGTCGGTGCCGTCGAGATGGAGCGGCACCTGAAGTCGCACCACCCGAAGATCATCGCCATCGGTACCGGCCGCGCGCTGCGGTCAGCGGTGGAGCAGCTGCCGCCCATGGACTGCCCGCAGCACCGCATTGTTTCGCTGCTCGGCAACATGATGTCTGACGGCTCGGCGACCGCCTACAACGTCGTCATCCGCATGGCCGAGCGAGCCAATGCCCGCCACTATCCCATGCCGCTGCCGGTTTTTGCACGTTCCGCCGAGGAAAAGAAAATCCTCCATAACCAGGAACCGGTTCACAACATCCTCGAACTCGCCCGCCAGGCCGACGTCACATTTGTCGGCGTCGGCAATATGGGGCTCGAGGCGCCCCTCTTCGTTGACGGGTTTCTGACACGCGAGGATGTCCGCTCCCTCGATCGTGCCGGAGCGGTCGGCGAGATCACCAGCTGGGTCTACGACGCCGAGGGCAAGCTGATCGACGGTCTCGTCAATGACCGGGTGGCCAGTTCGCCGCTGATCGTCAACCCTGCCAATCCGGTGGTCGGCATCGCGGCTGGCGAAGCCAAGGTCCAGGCCATTCTGGGAGCCATGCGCGGTCAGTTGATCAATACACTGATCACTAATGAGCATACGGCTGAGCTTTTGCTCGAAAGCTGAGCAAAAGAATTCCCCAGACCAACTAATTGTTTTTTCTCGTCAAAGCTCGCCGCTCGCTGCACTGCAGCGACGATTTTGCCGTGCGCGGAGATTGACTTGCACGCCCGCGTTTGTGAATATTCGCCCGCCAGTTAGGCAAATGCCCAACTCAAGCAAATGCCCTAGCGAGGGCTTTGGGAGGAAAACATGAAGAATTTCAAACGTGCCCTTTTGGGTGCGTCTGCGCTGTCGCTATTTGCCATGGCAGCACAGGCCGAAACCACCCTGACGATCGCGACCGTGAACAACGGCGACATGATCCGCATGCAGGGCCTGACCGACGATTTCACCAAGAACAATCCCGACATCAAGCTGGAATGGGTCACGCTGGAAGAAAACGTCCTGCGTCAGCGCGTCACCCAGGATATCGCCACCAAGGGCGGCCAGTTCGACGTGATGACCATCGGCACCTACGAAGTACCGATCTGGGGAAAGCAGGGCTGGCTGGTGTCGCTTAACGACCTGCCCGCTGACTATGACGTCGACGACCTTCTGCCGGCCATCCGTTCGGGCCTGACGGTCGATGGCGAACTCTACGCCGCTCCGTTCTACGGCGAGTCCTCGATGGTGATGTACCGCAAGGACCTGATGGAAAAGGCCGGTATGGAAATGCCGGACGCGCCCACCTGGGACGACATCAAGAAAGCCGCCGAGGCGATGACCGACAAGGACAATGAAGTCTACGGCATCTGCCTCCGCGGCAAGGCCGGCTGGGGCGAGAACATGGCGTTCCTGACCGCCATGTCGAACTCCTACGGCGCCCGCTGGTTCGACGAAGACTGGAAGCCCCAGTTCGACTCGGATGCCTGGAAGGCGACGCTGACCGATTATCTCGACATGATGAACAAGTACGGCCCTCCCGGTGCTGCCTCCAACGGCTTCAACGAGAACCTGGCGCTGTTCCAGCAGGGTAAGTGCGGCATGTGGATCGACGCCACGGTGGCGGCTTCCTTCGTGACTAACCCCAAAGATTCCACCGTCGCCGACAAGGTCGGCTTCGCTCTGGCTCCGGACAAGGGGCTGGGCAAGCGCGGCAACTGGCTGTGGGCATGGTCGCTCGGCATTCCCGCCGGCACCGACGCCGAGGATGCGGCCAAGAAGTTCGTCGCCTGGGCAACCTCGAAGGCCTACACCGAACTGGTCGCTTCGAAGGAAGGCTGGGCCAACGTTCCTCCCGGTACCCGTCAGTCGCTGTACGACAATCCGGAATACCAGAAGGTTCCGTTTGCCAAGATGACCCTCGAGTCGATCAACTCGGCGGACCCGACGAACCCGACCGTCGATCCGGTTCCCTACACCGGCGTGCAGTTCGTCGCGATCCCTGAATTCGCGGGCATCGCAACACAGGTCGGCCAGGAGTTCTCCGCGGCCCTCGCCGGCCAGCAGACCGCCGAAGAGGCCCTTCAGAAGGCCCAGACGCTGACTGCCGAAGAAATGGAAGCTGCCGGCTACTAATTACGGCTCCTCCCGGGGGCGGCCACGGCCGTCCCCATTTTCCATTGACGTCTTTTTATGAGCGAAGCTTGAGCCGTCGCCGCCTTTGACAGCGCGCGAGGGAGGAGGACAGGTACATGGCCACTCAGCATTCCCGATCCGCAGCCCGCCTGATGATGGCGCCAGCCGTGATGCTGCTTCTGGGCTGGATGCTCGTCCCCCTTATGATGACGCTCTACTTCTCGTTCCGCCGCTACCTTCCGCTGCGGCCCGGCAACGAGGGATGGGTCGGCTTCGACAACTATGTCACCTTCTTTACCAGTTCGTCCTTCGCCGACAGCATCATCGTCACACTTATGCTGGTGGGCTTCGTGCTGGCGATCACCGTGATCCTCGGCATCCTCCTGGCGATCCTTCTCGATCAGCCGATGTGGGGCCAGGGCGTGGTCCGCATTTTCGTCATCGCCCCCTTCTTCGTCATGCCGACGGTCTCCGCGCTGGTCTGGAAGAACATGTTCATGGACCCGGTCAACGGCTTGCTCGGCCATGTCCTCGAATTCTTCGGATTGCCCGCCTATGACTGGCTGACACAGGCGCCGCTAACGTCGATCATCATGATCGTGTCCTGGCAATGGCTTCCATTCGCCACGCTGATCCTGCTCACCGCGATCCAGTCGCTCGATTCCGAACAGCTCGAAGCCGCCGAGATGGACGGGGCCAACGTGTTCTCGCGCTTCTACCACATCATCCTGCCGCACCTGTCGCGGGCGATCACCGTGGTCATCCTGATCCAGACGATCTTCCTGCTGTCGATCTTCGCGGAAATCTTCGTGACCACGCAGGGTTCGTTCGGCACGCGGACGCTGACCTACCTCATCTACCAGCGCGTTCTGGAAAGCCAGAATGTCGGGCTCGGTTCCGCCGGCGGCATCTATGCCGTCATCCTCGCCAACATCGTCGCGATCTTCCTGATGCGGATCGTCGGCAAGAACCTGGACGCCTGAGGAGGGGACCATGGCCCGCGCCGTCACCAACAACCGCAAAATCGTCAATACGCTGATTGCCTGGTTCTTTGGTCTGCTGATCTTCTTCCCGATCTTGTGGACCATCCTGACCAGCTTCAAGACGGAAGCCCAGGCAATCGCCGATCCACCCGTCTTCCTGTTCTTCAACTGGACGCTGGAAAACTACGCGGTCGTCCAGGAGCGCTCAGACTATCTGCGCTTCCTGTGGAACTCGATCGCCATTGCCGGCGGCTCGACGCTTGTCGGCGTCATCATCGGAGTTCCGGCGGCATGGTCGATGGCCTTCGTGCCCTCCAAGCGCACCAAGGACATCCTGATGTGGATGCTTTCCACCAAGATGCTGCCCGCCGTCGGCGTGCTGTATCCGATCTATCTTCTATTCATCCAGGCGGGACTGCTCGACACCAAGACCGGTCTGATCCTGGTGGTGATGCTGTGCAACCTGCCGATCATCGTCTGGATGCTCTACACCTACTTCAAGGAAATCCCCTCGGAGATCCTGGAAGCCGCCCGCATGGACGGGGCGACGCTCAAGGAGGAAATCCTCTACGTGCTCACCCCCATGGCCATTCCCGGCATCGCATCGACGGTTCTTCTGAACTTCATCCTTGCTTGGAACGAAGCCTTCTGGACCCTCAACCTGACGGCCGCCAAGGCCGCCCCGCTGACGGCGTTCATCGCAAGTTACTCAAGTCCGGAGGGCCTCTTCTACGCCAAGCTCTCCGCCGCCTCCACCATGGCCATCGCACCCATTCTCATTCTCGGCTGGTTCAGCCAGAAGCAGCTGGTTCGCGGCCTCACCTTCGGCGCTGTGAAATAGGACAGGATCATGGGACACATTTCGCTCAAGCAAGTCACCAAGAGCTTCGGTTCGGTCAATGTCATCAAACCGCTCGATCTCGAAGTCAACGACGGCGAGTTCGTGGTTTTCGTCGGGCCGTCGGGTTGCGGAAAATCGACGCTTCTGCGCCTGATCGCCGGCCTCGAGGACACATCATCCGGTGAGATCGTCATCGACGGCACCGATGCCACCAGCCTTCCGCCGGCCAAGCGCGGCCTGGCGATGGTCTTTCAGTCCTATGCGCTCTATCCGCACATGTCGGTCCGCAAGAACATCGCCTTCCCGCTGAAGATGGCCAAGATCGAGCAGTCCAAGATCGACGAGAAGGTTGCGAACGCAGCCAAGATTCTCAATCTGAGCGACTATCTGGAACGCCGCCCCGGCCAGCTTTCGGGCGGCCAGCGCCAGCGCGTCGCCATCGGCCGCGCCATCGTTCGCGAACCGGCGGCCTTTCTCTTCGACGAGCCGCTGTCGAACCTCGACGCGGCGCTCCGCGTGAACATGCGGCTTGAGATTTCCGAACTGCACCAGACACTGCAGACCACCATGATCTACGTCACCCACGACCAGGTGGAGGCCATGACCATGGCGGACAAGATCGTGGTGCTGCGGGACGGCCGGATCGAACAGGTCGGCTCGCCGCTCGATCTCTACCGCAAGCCGGACAACAAGTTTGTCGCCGGCTTCATCGGTTCGCCGAAAATGAACTTCCTCGAAGGCGAAGAGGCCGCGAAATACGGGGCGCACACGATCGGCATACGTCCGGAACATCTGGTGCTCGTCGATCAGGGCGGCTGGAGCGGCAAGGTCGGCGTCATCGAACATCTGGGCTCGGACACCTTCATGCACGTCCATCTCGACAACGGCCTCGGCACGGTCAACGTGCGCACCGATGGCGACAACATCGCCAAAGCAGGCAACATGATCGCCGTAGCGCCCATCGACCAGGACCGTGTCTACCGGTTCGACAAGGACGGAATGGCTATCCGATGAAACGGCTCGCAGGCAAAACCGCGCTGATCACCGGATCGGCGCGCGGCATCGGACTGAAATTCGCCGAAGCTTACATTCGCGAGGGGGCGAAGGTGGTTATCGCCGATATCGACATCAACCGCGCGGAGAATGCGGCGAGCGATATCGGCGATGCCGCTATCGCGGTGCAAATGGATGTGACCGACCAGGCCTCCATTGATGCGGCCGTCACGTCTGTCGAGGAGCGCCTGGGTGGCATCGATATCCTGATCAACAATGCGGCGCTGTTTACCGCCGCCCCGATCGTCGAAATCGAGCGGGCAGATTACGACAAGGTGTTTGCCGTCAATGTCACGGGGACCCTTTTCACACTCCAGGCGGTCGCAAAGTCGATGATTGCGCGCGGCAAGGGCGGCAAGATCATCAACATGGCCAGTCAGGCCGGTCGCCGCGGCGAGGCGCTCGTCGCCGTCTACTGCGCCACCAAGGCCGCCGTGATTTCACTGACCCAGTCAGCCGGACTCGACCTGATCAAGCACGGCATCAACGTCAACGCCATCGCTCCGGGGGTTGTCGATGGCGAGCACTGGGACGGGGTCGATGCCTTCTTCGCCAAATACGAAAACAAGGCACCCGGCCAGAAGAAGAAGGAAGTGGGCGAAGCCGTTCCGTTCGGGCGAATGGGCACAGCCGAAGACCTGACAGGCATGGCGATTTTCCTCGCCTCGCCGGAAGCCGATTACATCGTCGCTCAGACCTACAATGTCGACGGCGGAAACTGGATGAGCTGAGCCCCGCAATCGGGCCGAACCGCAATGATCGAAAAATGCGTGACGGCCCATTTGCCGGCGCCAGAAGGAAGGGGTCGAAAATGATCCATAAGCTTGCTCCCGATGAAGGCGTGTCGCCCGCGAACACGCTCTCGCGCCCGAAATACGACCGCTCCCAGCTGAGCGCCGGCATCGTGCACATCGGCGTCGGCAATTTCCACCGCGCCCATCAGGCCCACTATCTGCACCGGCTGTTCAACACCGGCCGCGATCATGACTGGGCGATCGTCGGCGCGGGCATCAAGTCTTTCGACGCGGCAATGCGCGAACGTCTGGAGCAGCAGGATTGGCAAACCACGGTCATGGAACTCGACCCGGCCGGTTTCTCCGCCACAATCGTCGGTTCGATGGTCGACTTCGCGCCCATCGATCCGCAGGCGATCATCGACACAATGAGCCGGCCCGAAATCCGTATCGTGTCACTGACTGTGACGGAGGGCGGCTATTTTATCGACGCCAAGACCGGTAGTTTCGATGCGAGCCATCCCGAGATCCTGGCGGATGCCCATAATCCGAAAACACCGAAAACCGTCTTCGGCATCATCATCGCCGCGCTCCAGCAACGGCGAGACGCTGGCCTGCCGCCATTCACCATCATGTCGTGCGACAACCTGCCGGGCAACGGCCACGTCACCAAGACCACGGTGATGGGGCTTGCAAGCCAGATGGGCGGCGACATCGCCTCCTATATCGAGGACAATGTCGCCTTTCCGAACGGCATGGTCGACTGTATCACACCGGCCACCGGCCCGCGTGAGATCAAGCTCGTCAACGAGACCTTCGATCTCGACGACAAGGCGCCGGTTGTTTGCGAACCCTTCCGCCAGTGGGTGCTGGAGGACGATTTTCCGCAGGGACGGCCAAGGCTCGAGGATGTCGGCGTCGAGTTCGTGGAGGATGTTGCGCCCTACGAGCTGATGAAGCTCCGCATCCTCAACGGCGGGCATGCGGTGATCGCCTACTCCTCAGCCCTTCTCGGCCACACCTACGCGCATGAAGGCATGGCCGATCCGCTGGTCACCGGTTTTCTCGAAAAACTCGAATTCTCGGAAATGATCCCGACGGTTCCTGAAATTCCGGGCGTCAGCCTGACCGACTACTACCACAAGATCGCCGAGCGCTTTGCCAATGCCGAACTCGGCGACACCATTGCGCGGCTTTGTCTCGACGGCTCGAACCGGCAACCGAAATTCATCTTGCCCACCGTGGCCGACCGGCTGAAAGCGGGTGAGAGCATCGACGGGCTGGCACTCGAATCGGCCCTCTGGTGCCGATACTGCACCGGCACCGGGGAAGATGGCAGCGAGCACAAGATTGATGATGTACTTGCCGAACGGCTGAAGGCGACCGCACTGCGTGCGAAAAGCAATCCCGATGACTGGCTGAAGATGCACGACATCTACGGACCGCTCGGTGAGAACGAGACATTCCGAAAGGCATTTGCCGACGCGTTGAACGCCATCTGGGCGAACGGCACCCGCGCCACGTTGGAAGCCTACATCAAGGGTTGACGCCACAGGCCGTCCAACGAAAAAGCCCCCGGTCTCTCGGCCGGGGGCTTACCAGCCGTGTCGCAGGTCATGTGCGATAACACCGCTATGGTGCCACGACGCGGAAGGCATGTCTGACCTTGTCGACGAACAGCCCGAACGGTCGTGCAAGAATGATCATGAACAGGATGGCCAATCCGATCGCAGCGCCAATCTCGGTCAGGCTTGCGCCAGCAATCAAAAGCGTGGCGGCGTAGACCGGAGCCTGAAACGAAAGGAACGCGGCAATGTCCGTCAAGGCAGCGCTCCAACCACGTTGCGGTCGTACCTGCTCGATAAGCCAATCGCGCCATCCCGTATAGGGCCGTCCAGTCACGATCATGATCGGTATCATGAGAAGTCGTGTCGTAAGCACCTGTGACGGCTCCATACCCGCTATGACGAGTTCAGAGAAGGTGGCAACCACGGTAAAGAAGAGGATCGTGGAAAGCGTGTCGATCAGGAAGAGGCGCATGCCCCGACCTTTATCACCGGAAAGCCTGTCCGCAAGCTCGCTGGCCGGGAAAAGGTTTGTTCCGCCAAGTAGCAATCAGAACATGTCCGGCTTGAAGCCGGCATGTTGGACGCTTATCTTGAATAAAGCAGACACGGAGTTTCTTCGTCATGAACAACAATCTCGCAGCCATCACCTTCCCTGCCCATTTGCGAGATTGCCTATCCCATGCCTGCCTCCATTTCCCTTTACGATCTGTCGTGGTCCACACCTGACAACAGTTCAGTCCTCACCGATCTGACACTCACCTTTGCGGCCGAACGCACCGGTCTCGTCGGGCGCAACGGCGTGGGCAAATCCACATTGCTCAAGCTGGCCTCCGGTCAGCTGCAACCGACTGGTGGTCATGTCGAGCTATCAGGCAGTATTGCCATGATGCGCCAGGACGCGCTTGACGGCGGCGATGAACTGATCTGCGATCTCTTCGGCTGTCGGTCCGAGCTCGCGCTTCTCGACAAGGCGGAAGCCGGGCTTGCCAGCGTCGAAGAGCTCGAAACCGCCGATTGGACGTTGCCGGCGCGGATTGAGGCCGCACTTGCCAGGACGGGGCTCCCCGCTGGACCAAAGACGCCGCTTTCCACCCTATCCGGCGGTCAACGCAGCAGCGCCGCGCTCGCCTCGCTGATATTCGCCCGGCCCGATTTCCTGTTGCTCGACGAACCCACGAACAATCTCGACAGTGAAGGTCGCGCCGCGGTGATACAGCTCATCCGCGAATGGAAAGGCGGCGCGATCATCGTCAGCCATGATCGCGAAGTGCTTGAGGAAATGGACGCGATCGTCGAACTCTCTTCCCTTGGCGCGAAACGCTATGGCGGCAATTTCACCGCCTACCGGCAGGCACGCCAGATCGAACAGGCCGCAGCCGCGCATGATCTCGCCCATGCCGAGAAAACCATCGCGGAAGTTGAGCGGCAAGCTCAAATATCTGCCGAAAGGAAGATGCGGAAGGACAGTTACGGGCGACGGATGCGCACGAGAGGCGACCAGCCGAAAATGCTCATGGATGCGGCGAAGGAACGCGCGGAAGCATCGGACGGTTCGGGCGCGCGTCTGCGCGATGCCCGGCGGGAGAGCGCACAAGCGGAACTGCGGAAGGCACGCGAGCGGATCGAGATCCTCACACCGGTCGCCATGGACATCCCGAGATCCGGGCTTTCGTCCAATAAGCAGGTGCTGGAGCTCGACGCGGTTACCGGGGGCTATGACCCCGCGCATCCGGTGATCCGGGACATGTCGTTTTCCATCCAAGGGCCGGAACGCGTGGCGATCACCGGGCCCAACGGAAGCGGCAAGTCGACGCTTCTGAAGCTGATCACCGGCGCGCTAAGGCCCGACGTGGGAGCGGTGAAACTACATGTTTCCCACGTCTCACTGGATCAGCATTTGGACTTCCTTGCCCCGCATCTCTCGTTGATCGAAAACTATCAAAGATCCAACGGGGACAGTACCGACAATCTCGCCCACTCTGCACTGGCCCGTTTCGGTTTTCGTGCCGGAGATGCGGAGCAGACCGCCGGGACGCTGAGCGGCGGAGAGCGGCTTCGCGCAGCACTGGCTTGCACGCTTGGCGCCTCGCCCGCGCCGCAGTTGCTCATTCTCGACGAACCGACGAACCACCTCGATCTGCAATCACTCGAGATACTCGAAGGCGCCCTTGCCGCCTATGCCGGCGCTCTGCTCGTCGTCAGCCACGATGCGATGTTTCTTGAAGCGCTGCGGCCGACCCACTTCATCCGGCTGTAAAAGAAACATAAAAAATCCCCGGCTTCTGCCGGGGATTTTGACATTCTGATCGTTCAGGCAATTGCCAGTTCGGGACCATTGTCCTCTGGATCGGGTTCCTCCGACCGGCCTTCCCAAGCTGCCAGGTAGCGGTCGTGGAGCGCCAGGATCGCGGGGGGATTTGCATCCCAGGGAACCTGCATCATCGAGGTACGCGCGGGCATCGAACTCCAGCGCAGGATGATGGCCGACAGAATCATGGGAATACCGACAGGCAAGAGCCACGGAAACAAGACCGGCGCGAACTGCCAGGTGATTGCCAAACCACCGGCACCGATCGCGGTGATCCACCAGGACGCAAGGAAACTCTCTTCATAGGAGAGCCTACCGTCGCCGCGATTGTTGGATGGCCAGCCGCCATCGCTGCCAGAAAGAACCTGCCAGACCGAGCGGGTCGCGTACATCAGGAGGACAGGAGCAAGGAGCGACGTGAACAGAAGTTCAAGAACGGTCGAGGCGAATGCGTCCGCCGGTCCGCCAAAATCCCTCGCCCGGCCGGTGATTGCCGCTTTGAGCGCGATCAGCAGTTTCGGCACCACCAGAAGTCCGAAGATACCGATGAAAAGACCGATGGCTTTCCAGGCCTCCGACGGCGGGAAGTAGGGGAACGGCCAGTTGGGTTCGGGAAAATAATCAGGCTCTGCAACGAAAGCAGGCGCCAGCACGGAAGCAGCGATAAAACCAAGCCAGAAGAGCGGCGCGATATAGGCCATGATCAGCTGTGCGAAGACGAAGCGCGACCAGAGACGGATACGCGGCGCGCCGATGATCCGGGCGTGCTGCAGGTTACCTTGGCACCAGCGGCGTTCGCGCTTGGCGTAGTCGACGATATTCTCCGGACCTTCCTCGTAAGAGCCTTCGAGATCGTCATCGACACGCACGGTCCAGCCGGCGCGGGCCAGAAGCGCAGCTTCCACGTAATCGTGGCTGAGAACGTGGCCGCCGAACGGCGG
>CEQK01039367.1_pt1 | contig 10955 bp, 8 predicted proteins | sample 531051 | NCBI WGS metagenome assembly CEQK01 (sample SAMEA2621229, study PRJEB7988) | marine metagenome | biome: marine biome (ENVO:00000447); feature: deep chlorophyll maximum layer (ENVO:xxxxxxxx); material: "saline water (ENVO:00002010), including plankton (ENVO:xxxxxxxx)" | depth 150 m
CCCGCGGCCTTCCTCGCCGATCAGGGCGTCGGCGGGAATGCGCAGGTCGTCGAAGAAGATTTCCGTGGTCGCGTGGTTGACCATGGCTTCCAGCTTCTGGATGGTCAGGCCGTTGCCCTTGGCCTTCTGCATGTCGACCAGGAAGATGGACATGCCCTGGTGCGGTTTGGCGGCCTCTTCGCGGGACGTGGTGCGCGCCAGCAGCAGCATCAGATCGGAATGTTCGGCGCGGGACGTCCACACCTTCTGGCCGTTGATGACCCATTCGTTGCCGTCCCTGCGCGCCGTGGTGCGGATGCGCGTGGTGTCCGTGCCGGACGTGGGCTCGGTCACGCCGAAGGCCTGCAGGCGCAGGGCGCCGGACGCGATCTCGGGCAGGTAGCGGCGCTTTTTCTCCTCGTCGCCGTGGCGCAGCAGCGCGCCCATGATGTACATCTGGGCGTGGCAGGCGCCGCCGCTGCAGCCGGATTTATGGATTTCCTCCATGATCGCGGCGGCTTCCGACAGGCCCAGGCCGGACCCGCCGTATTCCTCGGGGATCAGGCAGGCGAGGAAGCCGGCCTCGGTCAGGGCCGTGACGAATTCGGTGGGATAGGCGTCGTTGCGGTCCTTCTCGCGCCAGTATTCGCCGGGAAAATCCCGGCAGAGGGCAGCAACGGATTCCCGGATTTCCGGATGGGTGGGCGTGGTAGAGGTCATGGATTTTCCTGAACTTGTGGTCTAGGTGGTATTTTGGGATCGACGAAGTTTTAATGGTTTTAGCGCAACCTTGCGCCTGTCCGAAAGGCCCGTGGAACGGGCAACGGGCATAACCAAGGGCAAAAGATCGGATTTCAGGTGCCGGAAGACCGCAAAATCGCCGTCGTAATTCCTGCCTATCGGGCCGCCGCCCAGGTCGCCACGGTGATCCGGGGCGTGCCGGATTGGATCAAACGCATCTACGTGGTCGACGACGCCTGCCCGGAAAATTCCGGCGACACTGCCAAGGCGGTCGGGGATAACCGGGTCATGGTCCTGCGCCGACAGCAGAACGGCGGCGTGGGGGCGGCGGTGAAGACCGGATACCGCCAGGCCCTGGCCGACGGTTTCGACATCGTGGTCAAGATGGATGCCGACGACCAGATGGACCCGGCCTATCTGCAGGCCCTGTTAAAGCCGATCCTGGCGGACCGCGCCGACTACACCAAGGGCAACCGGTTCCGCGACCTGAAGGCGCTCCGCCAGATGCCCCGCGTGCGCCTGTTCGGCAACAGCGTTCTGACCTTCCTGGTCAAGGCCGCCTCGGGTTACTGGCAGATGATGGATCCGACCAACGGCTATACGGCCATCAACCGCGACGCGCTGGAGCGTCTGGAGCTTGACCGGGTGTCGGACGGTTATTTCTTCGAATCGGACATGCTGATCCGCCTCAACATCGCAGGCGCGGTGGCCGAGGACGTGGCCATCCCGGCCCGCTACGGCGACGAGCAAAGCTCGCTGCATATCCCGTCGATCATGCCCGTGTTCATCTACCGGCTGATCCGCGGCATGGGCAAGCGCATCCTGTTCAAGTACTTCCTCTACGATTTTTCCCTGGGCTCGTTCTACCTGACGGCGGGCACGGTGCTGACGGCCTTCGGCCTGATCTTCGGCGGGGTCAAATGGTGGCAAGCGGCGGAAACCGGCGTTACATCGAGCATGGGCACCATCATGATTGCAACGCTCGCGATCCTTCTGGGGGTGCAATTCCTGGTCCAGGCCATTAATTTCGATATTCAGACATCCCCCAAACGCCCCCGTGACGGCGACTGAGGCTTTGCCGGTATCGCCTCTCCTCTGCTAATAAGTCGGGAGAATCGCGCCGAATTCCAATATAATGCCAAGCGCGCACATGAAATCGGGGAAGACATGACCACATCAGGCCACACGACCGCCGCCGACCGCGCGCCCAGCGCGCCGTTCCGCGTGATGTTCGTGCATGCGCCGGACCCGGTCTATTCCAACACTCAGACCTACGGCGCCATCTTCATGCCTGTCTGGGCCTATACCCTGGCCGCGCACATCCCCGACGACCTGGACGTGGACCTGATGCTTCACGACACCCGGGTCCAAAAAGTCGACGACATTCCCGAGGCCGATATCTACCTGTTCAGCGGCATCAACCAGGACGCCCCGTTCATGGAACAGATCCGCGGCCAGTTGAAGACCCGGTTTCCCAAGGCGCGCTCCATCGTCGGCGGCCCGCTGGCCTGGTCCTTCGACCAGGCGGGCACTCTCGACCGGTTTGAGAATTTCGACCATGTGTTCATCGGCGACGGCGAGGCCTGCATCGCCCAGTTGATCCAGGACGTGCGCGACGGCCAGCCCATGGAACACCTCATCAAATCGCCCGGCCGGTTCGAAATATCCCGCGCCAAGCCCATGCACCGGGGCCTGATGGACGCGACCATTTCGCGCTATTACGGCGCTGTGATCGAGGTTTCGCGGGGCTGCCCGTTCCTGTGCGAATTCTGCGACATCCGCATCATGGACGACAACAACCGGCCCCATAACAAGTCGGCCGACCTGATCGTCGAGGAGTTGGACCATCTGTGCTCGCTCGGCGTGTCGCAAATCCTGTTCGCCTGCGACAATTTCATCGGCGAGCCGCGCTGGGCCGAACTGGTGATCGACAAGATTCTCGAGTGGAAGGCGCGGACCGGCCATACGCCGTCGCTCTATACCTGGCTGACCATCAACCTGAACAACCATCCGGACCTGATGGACAAGATGCGCCGCGCCGGCTTCGACATGCTGTTCATCGGCATCGAGAGCTTTTCCAAGAACTCGCTTCTGGAAACGGCCAAGGTGCAGAATTCCTCGACCGAGCTGACCCAGGTGGTGCGCGAAATCCAATCGCGCGGCTTCATCATCGTCGGCGGCCTGATCTTCGGCTTCGATTCCGACGACGAAGATTGCTTCGACATCACCTTGAAGGGCTTGACCGACGCGGCCCTGCTGTCCGGTGACCCGTCGCTGCTGACCGCCCTGCCGGGCACGCCGCTCTACCGCCGCATGAAGCTGTCCAAGCGGCTTCGCGACGTGCGTTTCGGGCTGGGCGGCTACAAGTACCAGACCAACATCAAATATCTTCTGCCCCGCCGGACCATGATCGACGGCTACAAGCATTTCGTCGACGTGTTCACGGACGGCGCCTATCAGTACGAACGGCTCAAGGCGTTTTTCGACCTGCAGGCCGAGGGCCACCATGTCCCCATCGAAGGCCAGGGCTTCGGCAACACGGGCCTGTTCCTCAAAATGGTGTTCAAGAACTGGCGGGCCCTGCTGCAACTGACCCAACGCCTGACCCGGTTCTCCCTCAACCCGAAACGGGTCTACTACGCGCTCAAAGGTTTCGGCATGGCCTTTTCGCGGCGCAAGGAAGTGCCCAACTGGTTCGGCTATTTCCAATTCTGGCTGTTCGCCTGGACCAACGCGGCGCTCAAGTACCTGAACCTCAGCGACGCCGATTTCGACATCGAAAGCGTGCCCGAAGGCTTCGACATCCACGACATCCTGCCCAAGGATTACGGATCGACGGCGGCGGAACCCATCCCCGCCGGCAAGATCAAGGCCCAGTTGCGGTCCACGACGGCGCAGCTTGAGAGCGTGATCGAACGCAAGACGGCGGCGGGCTAATAGGCGCGGTCTGGTCGCTGCTTTCGTAGCTCTACGCTAATTCCGTCATGCCCGTGCTCGACACGGGCATCCACGCATTCAGTACCATGGAATTTGATGTGATCTGGTCATAGATGGCCGGGTCAAGCCCGGCCATGACGCTCTAACATTCATCATTCTCCCCATCCCCGCCCGACCGGCTGGCCGTACCCCCCGAATATGGGATATAGCTGGCCGAGGGACCGGCCGTTCGGCCATCCGGGCATCGCCGCCCATCTCCCACACCAACAAACATCTGCCCAAGGGAACGACCGTGAAGCCCATCATCCTGTTCAAACACGAAGCCCCCCGCCACCGCATCGACTTCGCGCCCGACTTCACCCTGCTGGATTTCGACCTCGCCGCCGGGACGCCCGACGACGATGCCCGCAAGTCGGCCCGCATCATGGTCACATCGGGCTTCATCGGCATGACCCGCGCGGAAATGGACGCCCTGCCGGCGCTGGAGCTGATCTGCACCATCGGCACCGGGTACGAAAAAGTCGATCAGGCCGCCGCCCGGGAGCGCGGCATCCGCATCACCCATGCGGCGGGCATGAACGCCCCCTCGGTCGCCGACCACGCCTTTGCCCTGCTATTGGGTATCGTGCGCAACATCCCCGTCTACGACGCCTCGGCCCGGGCCGGAAAATGGCGGGAAGACTTGCCCCAGCGCCCGATGGTCAACGGCAAGAAGATCGGTATCATCGGCATGGGCGCCATCGGCCAGGGCATCGCCCGGCGCGCCGAAGGCTTCGACATGGAGGTGTCCTACATGGCCCGGTCGGCCAAGGCGGACCTTCCCTGGCGCTATGTCGATAATGTCCGCGACTTGGCTCAGCATGTCGATTTCCTGATTTCCGCCGTACCCGGCGGCCCCGCGACCCATCACCTGATCGACCGCACCGTGCTGGAAGCATTGGGCAAGGACGGCTTCCTGATCAACGTCGGGCGCGGCAGCGTCGTCCATACGGATGATCTGATCATCGCCTTGCGGGACGGCGTGATCGCCGGCGCCGCCCTGGATGTGTTCGAGGACGAACCGGTGGTCCCCGAAGCACTCTGCGCCATGACCAACGTCGTCCTGACCCCCCATGTGGGCGGGGCCGCGCCCGAGGTTCAGATCCTGGGCGTGAAGCTGATGCGCCGCAATATCGAGGCCTTCCTGGCCGGCAAGCCCCTGATCAGCCCGATCCCGGAACTGTCCGAAGCTTGACCGGGGCGGCGGCCGTCCCGATCCGCAACTTGAAATTGGCAAGCGCGGCATGGACATGGCTGAGCATGATGGCGGCCGCCAGATCGCTTTGGCCGCGCTCGATCGCCGTGGCCAGTTGGCGATGTTCGGCGAAACTGCGGTCGACATCGGCGCGGGCGAATTTCCTGTAGGATTGAACGACGTTGTTCAATTCGATCAGGGACGTGGTGACGACCAGAAGCTGGCGTTGCCCCGATGCATCCAGCAGGACCTGATGAAAGCGGTTATTGAGGGGCGCGATCTGGCCGAAGTCCGGCTCGCTCCGGTCGCCCAACGTTTCCATCCGCGCACATAGCTCGAACAGCTCGTCCAGGTGCTCCTGTTTGCGGTTCAGGGCCGCAAGGCGGGCACCCTGGGGTTCCAACAGCGCGCGAATTTCCAAAATCTCGACCATCTCCGCATCGGCGTAGCCGCGCACGATGGCGCCGGCATGGGCCGTGAAGTCGATCAGCCGGTCATTGACCAGACGCTGCAGGGCGATGCGCACGGGCGTACGGCTGACGCCGAACTGCGTCGCCAGTTCGCCTTCGCGCAGGCGATCGCCCACGGCGTACTCGCCGGCAAGAATGCCTTCGCGGATCTGTCGGTACACCCGATCACTTGACGTCGCCATGCTGTCACTCCCTGGGCATCACGCCGGCAAACATACTGCCCCATGCGATACGCCACATAGTCTTGTTTATTGTATGCAATATAGGCTAAAACAGCCCTTGAAACGGCAAAAATAGCCTTTATTGCATGCAATTATTCCACGAAGAGGAAATATTCGAATGAAAAGCCTGTCCCAACGCCTGAAGCAGGATGAGATTCTGATCGCCCCCGGCGTGTTCGACATGATTTCGGCGAAAGTCGCCGATTCCCTGGGGTTTGATGTCCTTTACATGACCGGCTACGGCGTCGTGGCCTCGCATCTGGGCCTGCCCGATGCCGGCATCGCGACCTATACCGACATGGTCAGCCGGGTGCGCCAGATCGCCGAAGGCACCAAGACACCCCTGATCGCCGACGGCGACACCGGCTACGGCGGGCTGCTTAACCTGGAACACACGGTGCGCGGCTACGAACGGGCCGGCGCCACGGCGATCCAGCTTGAAGACCAGGAATTCCCCAAGAAATGCGGCCACATGCTGGGCCGCAACGTGGTGCCGCTGGACGACATGCTGGCCAAGATCCGCGTCGCCCGCGACACCCGCGACAGCGACGAATTCCTGATCATCGCGCGCACGGATTCGCGCACCACCCTAGGCTTGGACGAAGCCCTGCGCCGCGCCGACGCCTTCGCCGAAGCGGGTGCTGACGTGCTGTTCGTCGAATCCCCGGAAAGCGAAGAGGAAATGCGCACGATCTGCCAGCGCTTCGACCTGCCGTTGCTGGCCAACATGGTCGAAGGCGGCCGAACCCCGGTGCTCAGCCGCGACGAGTTGCAGTCCCTCGGCTACAAGATCGCTCTGTTCCCCGGCAGCGGGTTCCTGGCCGCCGGCCAGGCCTTGAAGGCCGTGTACACCGACCTCAAGGAAACCGGCTCGACGGCCGGATCTAAGGTCGACTTCTACCCGTTCGCGGAATTCAGCCAGCTCATGGGCTTCGGCCAGGTCTACGACTTCGAACAGAAATACAAGTGATCTCCCCGGGCCCGCGCGCTGCGGGCCCGGCCCCCTGCCGGGTATTGGCCTTGACGGCCCAAAATTAATCTTGACGTCAAGATAGTTGCCGGAGAACACTGTCCGGCATGGATCATTCTTCGAATCGCCCCGAGGATCACGTCGACCGCATTCTTGCCGAATGGCGGCAGGGATTCCCGAACCTGGCCACCGCGCCCATGGGCGTGGTCGGTCGCGTGCGGCGGCTCGGCACCTTCTTTCTGCGCGGGATGGAAGAAACCTGGGCCAAGTTCGACCTGAACGTGGCGGGGTTCGACGTGCTGTCGACCCTGCTCCGCGTCGGCCCGCCCTACAGCCTGTCACCGGGTGAATTGATCGCCTCGACCATGGTCACATCGGGCACCATGACCCACCGCATCGACCAGTTGGAGCGGGCGGGATACGTCGTGCGCCGGGCCAACCGTGATGACGGCCGCAGCGTGCGGATCGTCCTGACCGACCGAGGGCGAAAGCTGATCGAACAGGCCCTTGTCGCCCATGTGGAAACCCAGGCCCGCTTGATCGAGACCCTGACCCCGGCGGAGCAGGATACCCTCGCGGCCCTGCTGAAAAAGATGCTGGCCGAATTCGAAGCGCCGGAATCCGACAAACGGGACCCGGAGCCATGATCATCGAGAACACCCTGGACCTCAGCCTTGCCCCCGACGATGCCTGGCGCACCTTGCTGAACATCCCCTATGTCGCGCCCTGCCTGCCGGGCACCAAGCTGACGGCGGTGGTGGACGAACGCACCTACGAAGGCATGGTGGAACTGAAACTGGGCCCGGTCAGCCTGTCGTTCCGCGGCACGGCGGTGATTGAGGACGTGGACCCAGAGGCCATGAAGGTCCGCGTCTCCGCCAAGGGGCGGGAAGACCGGGGCCGTGGCTCGGCCCATGCCACGGTGACCTTCCAATTGCATCCATCGGGCGACGGCACCCGGGTCGAGGTCGCGACCGACCTGAACCTGGCCGGCAGCATCATCCAGTACGCGCGGGGTGCGGGCGTGGTGACCAAGACGGCGCAGCAGCTGGTCGATCAATTCGCGGCCCGCCTGAGCAAGCGCATCGACAGCGGGGAAGAGCCGGACCCGGAGGCGATCAAGGTCGGGTCGCTTTTGTGGCAGGGGCTGACCGCGCGCTTCAAGGGCGGAAAGCAGGGCAAGCCCGACGCATGAAGCCCGCCCCTTTCACTTATCATCGGGCGGAATCGCTCGCCGAAGCCGCCGAGATGGCGGCAACGCTGGACAACGCGCGCCTGCTGTCCGGCGGACAGTCCCTGATGGCCATGATGAACCTGCGCTATGTCGCGGTCGATCACCTGATCGACCTCAACCCGGTGGCGGAGATCGCCGGGATCACGATCGGCAGCGGGCGGGTCACTCTTGGTGCCATGACCCGCCAGCGCACGGTATTGGAAGACGCCGCCCTGGCCACCTGCTGCCCGATCCTGCGCGAGGCCCTCGGCTTCGTCGGCCATGTCCAGACCCGCAACCGAGGCACGGTCGGCGGGTCGCTGGCCCATCTCGATCCGGCGGCGGAACTACCGGGGATGGCCGCCCTGCTGGGGGCCGAGATCACGTTGACCAGCCAGGACGGCGCGCGCCGCGTCGCCATGGCTGATTATCCCTTGGGCTACATGACCCCCGACATCAACGAGGGCGAAATTCTGACCACCCTTTCTTTCGACGCCTGGCCTTCGGCCCACGGCTGGGATTTCCGCGAATTCGCGCAACGCCACGGCGATTTCGCCATGGCGGGCGTCGGCAGCCTGATCACCCTGGACACGGACGGGCGCATCGACCGCGCCGCCGTGGTGCTGATCGGTGTCGACGATGGCCCGGTCCGCCCGACCGACGTGGAAGCCATGATGATCGGCGAGACGCCGTCGGACGCCCTGTTCCGCGCGGCCGGGGCCCTCATCGCCGAGCGGCCCATGGCGGGCGACGCCCTGGTCACCGAAGCCTACCGCCAACACCTCGCGGGCGTGCTGCTGCGCCGCTCCATCGCCAATGCCTGCGTCCGCGCATCGGAGTCCGCCCATGCCTGATGCCCTGCCCGAACGCCGCATCACCCTGACCGTCAACGGCAAGGAACATTCCGCCGTAACGGAAGACCGCTATTCCCTGGCCGATTTTCTGCGCCACGGCCTGGGCCTGACCGGCACGCATCTGGGGTGTGAGCACGGGGTCTGCGGCGCCTGCACCGTGCTGGTCGACGGCGAGGCCGTGCGCGGCTGCCTGATGCTGGCGGTCCAGGCCGAGGGCCGCCAGGTCACCACCATTGAGGGCCTGGCCGGCGACGACGGCACCTTGAGCCCCCTGCAAGCGGCCTTCATGGACAACCACGGCCTGCAATGCGGGTTCTGCACCCCGGGCATCCTCACGACCCTGACGGCCTATCTGCGCGACAACCCGGACGCGGATGAGCCGGAATTGCGCGAGGCCCTTTCCGGCAACATCTGCCGCTGCACGGGATACGACACCATCGTCCGCGCGGCGCTCGCCGCCGCCGACGCGATGCGCAAGGGAGCCACGGCATGAGTTCGACCGCCTTCGTCGGCCAGCGCGTGAAGCGCGTGGAAGACCCGGATCTGCTGACCGGCCGCGGCCAATTCCTGGACGACCTGAAACTGCCCGGCCTGCTGGAAGCCGCCTTCGTGCGCAGCCCCTTCGCCCATGCCACCTTCACCGAGATCGACGCCGCCGAGGCCCGCGCCATGCCGGGCGTGGTCGCCGTTCTGACGGCCCGTGACCTGCCGGCGGAAATGCTGGACAAGCGTATCCTGCTGCAAGTGCCCCATCCGGAAATCACCTATGCGGTGACGCAGGAGCCGCTGGCGACATCGGAAGTCTGCTTCGTCGGCGAGGCGGTGGCCGTGGTCATCGCCGAAAGCCGCCATCTGGCCGAGGACGCGGCGGAACGGGTGATCGTCGATTGGGAGCCCCTGCCCGCGACCGCCCATTGCGACGCGGCGCTGAAGCCGGGGGCCCCCGCCGTCCATTCCACCATGACCGACAACATCGCCGGACGCCTGAACCTGAGCTTCGGCGATGTGGACGCGGCGTTCCGCAACGCCGCCCATGTCATCCGCGAACGGTACGAACCCCATCGCGGCACCGGCCATCCCATGGAATGCCGGGGGGTGGTCGCTGTCTATGATCTGGTCAGCGACGCCTTTCGCATCTGGTCCTCGACCCAGACGCCCCATAACACCCAGCGCGCCGTGATCGACATGTTCGGTCTGGCGGAAGACCATGTGCGGGTCATCACCCCCGACGTGGGCGGCGGTTTCGGGCCCAAGAACCAGGTCTATCCCGAGGAACTGGTCATCCCGGCGGCGGCCCGCCTGTTGGGCCGGCCCGTGAAATGGGCCGAGGACCGGCGCGAACATTTCCTGACCACGACGCAGGAACGGGACCAGGTCTGGGACGTCGCCGCCGCCGTCGATGACGACGGGCGTCTGCTGGGCATCAAGGGAACCTTGATCCACGACGCCGGGGCCTATCTGCCCTGGGGCATCATCATGCCCTATATCTCGGCCACCACCCTGCCCGGCCCGTACAAGCTGCCGGCCTATCGCATGGCGGTGACCATCGCCTTCACCAACCTGGTGCCAACCACGCCGCTGCGGGGCGCCGGGCGGCCCCAGGCCGTGTTCGCCATGGAACGGCTGCTGGACGCCGTGGCCGCGAAACTGGGCCTCGACCCGGCGGAAGTGCGGCGGCGTAATTTCATCCAGGCATCCGACATGCCCTACGACATGGGCCTGACCTACCGCGACGGCGCGCCCGTGATGTACGATACCGGCGACTACCCGGACGCCCAGGCCAAGGCCCTGGCCGCCGCTGGCTATGACGATTTCCCGGCCCGCCAGAAAGCGGCCTTGGCCCAGGGCCGGCATATCGGCATCGGCATCGGCAATTATGTGGAAGGCACGGGCCTGGGCCCCTTCGAGGGGGCGACCATTCGCATCCTGACCAACGGACGCGTCGCCATCTATACGGGCGCGGCGGCGGCGGGCCAGGCCCACCGCACCACCCTGGCGCAGATCTGCGCGGATGAGCTGAACATCGACGTGACCGACATCGACGTGGTCGGCGGCGATACGGGCGTCATGCCGCGCGGTGCGGGGACCTATGCTTCCAGGATCACCGTCAACGCCGGGTCGTCCACGCGGATGGCCGCCACCGAATTGCGCGGCAAGGCCCTGGCGCTCGCCGCCGCCAAGTTCGACGTGAAGCCCGAGGATGTGGAACTGACCCACGGCGCCGTGCGCATCAAGGGCGAACAGGGCGACAGCATCACCTTCGAGGAACTGGCCAAGATGACCAGCGGCATGCCGGGTTATGCCCTGCCCAAGGGGGTGAAGCCGGACCTGGAGGC
>CEQK01019692.1_pt1 | contig 10950 bp, 8 predicted proteins | sample 531051 | NCBI WGS metagenome assembly CEQK01 (sample SAMEA2621229, study PRJEB7988) | marine metagenome | biome: marine biome (ENVO:00000447); feature: deep chlorophyll maximum layer (ENVO:xxxxxxxx); material: "saline water (ENVO:00002010), including plankton (ENVO:xxxxxxxx)" | depth 150 m
TCGGGAAGCCCAGCGCCTTGAGCGTGATGCCCGAGTAGAAATCGATGTTCGGGTAGAGCTTCTTCTCGATGAAGTACTCATCGGTGAGCGCGATCTTTTCGAGTTCCATCGCCACGTCGAGCAGCGGATCGTCCTTGATGCCGAGTTCGCCGAGCACCTCGTGGGTGGTGCGCTGCATGATCTTGGCGCGGGGATCGTAGTTCTTGTAGACGCGGTGACCGAAGCCCATGAGGCGGAACGGATCGTTCTTGTCCTTGGCGCGTGCCACATATTCCGGGATCTTGTCGACAGAGCCGATCTCGGAAAGCATGTTGAGAGCCGCCTCGTTGGCGCCGCCGTGAGCAGGGCCCCAGAGGCAGGCGATGCCGGCCGCGATGCAGGCAAACGGGTTGGCGCCCGACGAGCCCGCGAGGCGCACTGTCGAGGTCGATGCGTTCTGTTCGTGGTCGGCATGGAGAATGAAGATGCGGTCCATGGCGCGAGAAAGCACCGGATTGACCTCATACTCCTCGCAGGGCACGGCAAAGCACATACGCAGGAAGTTCGACGCGTAGTCGAGATCGTTCTTCGGATAAACGAAGGGCTGGCCGATATGGTACTTGTAGGCCATGGCCGCGATCGTCGGCATCTTGGCGATCATGCGCATGGAAGCAACCATGCGCTGATGCGGATCGGTGATGTCGGTGGAGTCGTGATAGAAGGCCGAGAGCGCACCTACGCAGCCGCACATGACGGCCATCGGGTGGGCGTCGCGGCGGAATCCGGTGAAGAAGCGGCTCATCTGCTCGTGAACCATGGTGTGACGGGTCACGCGATAGTCGAAGTCGGACTTCTGGGTCGCGGTCGGCAGTTCGCCGTAAAGAAGCAGGTAGCAGACTTCCAGGAAGTCGCCCTGTTCGGCAAGCTGGTCGATCGGGTAGCCGCGGTGGAGCAGCATGCCTTCGTCGCCATCGATATAGGTGATCTTGGATTCGCACGAGGCAGTGGAAGTGAAACCCGGATCGTAGGTGAACGCACCGGTCTGCTTGTAGAGCGAGGCGATGTCGACGACATCCGGCCCGATCGTGCCCTCGCGGATAGGCAGGTCGATGTCCTTGCCTTCGAGGTTCAGTTTTGCGGTATTGTCGGCCATGGCGTCCTCCTGAAGATAGCGCGCCCGCGCTGCGAACAGCTGGCGCGCTTGGTCAACTGTCATCGGTTAGCTATATGATTTCCATTGCGATGCCAAGCTATCCGGACCGCTAATTGTGCGATGCGGCATAGGCCTTTTGGCCAAAAGTCTTACACATGAAGTTTCGAGTTTACTAAAAGTTGCGTCAAGTCTTGTCGATCGCTAGCCGCTCCGCGCAATCGCTTGTGGTTGTGTGTTTCCGTCTTTGCTGTCTATGCTGGTATCGGGCGGTGCGGAATGGACGTAGGCGGCAAGACAAAGGCTTCCGATAGCGGTGCCACGGACGGTGTGCTGATTGAGGCGCAGCGTGACTATCCGCTTGTTTGCGTTGTCCAAAATTCCCTGGAACTAACGCAGGCCGCGCGACCGGCAGAAGGTTGGTGTGTGTTGCGGTCACTTGCCGGCGAGGAGCCCGTTGCCGTTTTGTTGGAGCGGGAGCGGGCGCACGGGCTCCTTCTCCTCATGATTGCCGTCTCCCTGGCTCTCGGGGCGGCGATCTATCAGTCGCTTGCGCGTGAGCCTCCGTTGGTTCCCCTGGCAATCGTTTTCGTCGCGCTGCTGGCCGGATCTCTGTGGTCGCGAAACAGTGGCAGCTCCGTCTTTCCCTGCCCGGTACTTCTCATGGCCGTCGTCGGCGGAATGATCGCAGGCCGGATCGAAACCCTCAATGGCCCTGTTCTTCTCGACGGACCAGTCACGACCACGGTGACGGGGATGGTTGTCGAGCGCGAGATCGACGAGGGCGGACGTGTGCGTTATCTCCTCGATGTACGGCGGACGGAAGATCCTGAACTGAAGCGGCGCCCGAACAGGGTGCGCATGACAGCGTCCGCCAGTCACCAGCCTTACGATAGGGGCAGCGTGGTTTCCGGGCGCGGCAGGTTGTCGCCACCCTCGGGACCCGCCTGGCCGGGCGGGTATGATTTCGCGCGCTCCGCCTACGCACAGGGGATCGGGGCATTCGGCTTCTTCTACCGCGCGCCGACGGCGGTTCCCGCGAATGCTGGAGCTCCAGACGATGAGCCGGCTTTCAAACGGCTGGCCGGTTGGATCGGCGGCATAAGGGCGGATATTTCCGAGCGGGTGCGCTCTGTCGTGCCGGGCGATCCCGGTGCGCTGATTGCGGCACTGACGGTGTCAGACCGGCGCGGCATCAGCGAGGCGACGGTCGAGACGCTGCGCGCGACCGGCCTGGCGCACATCCTGGCCATTTCCGGCCTGCACATGGCGCTCGCCGCCGGCACCTTCTTTCTCGGGCTGCGAAAGCTTGCCGCCCTGTCGCCCGGGCTCGTTGAGCGCTACCCTGTGAAGAAGGCGGCAGCGCTCGCGGCAATCCTGATCGCGACGAGCTATCTAGTCATATCCGGCGCAGGGGTTGCCACACAGCGGGCCTGGCTGATGATGACGGTGATGTTCATGGCCGTCATCGTCGACCGCCCGGCACTGACATTGCGCAACGTGGCGTTCGCCGCGATCGTGATCCTGCTCGTGTCGCCCTCGGCCGTCGTTTCGCCCGGGTTCCAGATGTCCTTTGCCGCCACGATTGCGCTGATTGCCACCTATGGCGCATGGAGCCGCTATCGGCGAAGCGGCGATCACCGCGAAAGTCTCACGGCGCGCCTGCTTCCCGGTTTTGCCGTCAAGCTCATGCGCGGGCTTGCAGGTCTGGCGGCCACGTCACTGGTGGCGGGACTGGCGACCGGCCTGTTCGCCGCCTGGCATTTCCACCGCGTCGCCGGTTACGGGTTGCTGGCCAACCTCCTCGCGATGCCGCTCGTTTCCTTTGTCGTCATGCCGGCGGGGCTGGCGGCGATGCTCGCCATGCCGTTCGGGCTCGATCGCTGGCCGCTTGTCATCATGGGAAAGGGGCTCGAATGGGTGATGGATGTCGCGCGGACGGTCGAAGGCCTCGGCGGCAACATGATCACGGGGCAGATCGGCTTTGCAGCACTTGTCTCGGCTACCGTTGGCTTCCTCGTTTTGACGCTCTTTCACACACGCCTGCGATTGTTGGGGGTGGTGCCGCTCCTGGCCGGCGTCATGCTGACCTTTCCCTCCTTTGCCCCGACACCTCCCGACATTGTGATCGGCGAGGAGGGGCGGCTCGTCGGGATCATTGGGGAGGAAGCAATATCGACCAATGCAACACGCCCGCCGGAGTTCATCTTCGAACAGTGGCAGCGTGCCTGGCGCAGGGACAGTCATCTGCAGCCGCTCACCTCGGTGGCGGCGCCTGAGGATGCGCATGACGCTCTGCGTGTCCTTTCGGATCAGGCGGTCCGAACGCCCGGCCGGTTTATCTGCAGCTCAAGAAGCCGCTGCGTGTCATCGGTCGATGGGCGACTCATCATCGCCCTCGGCGAGCCAGCCGACATGGGGGCAGGGTGCGACCTCGCGGATATCGTCGTTCTGGCCGCAGCCATTCGCAGGCGGGCCTGCCGGTCGGGCGCGACACTCTTCACTGCGCGAACATTGCGGGAGACAGGCGCACTCGGCATTCGTTTTGGCGACGGTCGTAATATGGACGTGGATCCGGCGCTCGGCGGCGCAGTCCGGCCTTGGAGTGTGCAGCGTTACTATGACTGGCGCAAAGACAGTTTTGTTCTGCCGGACAAGGCTGCGAGGCGCGCGATCACCACACTTGGTGACCAGGCGCGGGGCATTATTCTGGCAGGCGAGGCCGATATGAAAAAGCCGGCGAACAGACTGCCCGCCGGCGAAACGCCTTCAGATGCGGCCGAGCCCAGGCTCAGTGATAGCGGCGAATAAGGCCCACCAGCTTCCCCTGCACCTTTACGCGGTCGGGGCCGAAGATACGGGTTTCATATTCCGGGTTGGCGGCTTCGAGCGCGATCGAGGCACCCTTGCGGCGGAAGCGCTTCAATGTGGCTTCCTCGTCGTCCACCAGCGCGACGACGATATCGCCGGGATTGGCGGTGTTGGCATTGCGGATGATCACCGTGTCGCCGTCGAAAATGCCGGCCTCGATCATCGAATCGCCCTTGACCTCGAGCGCATAATGTTCGCCGGCGCCGAGCATTTCGAGCGGCACGGCGACGTCGTGCGTGTTGTTCTGGATCGCGGAGATCGGCACACCGGCGGCAATCCGGCCCATCATCGGCACATGGCCGGTCTGGGCGCCTTCGTCGTTGGCGGGGGCTGCGGGCTTCGAAACCGCGACCGGTTCGGGTTTGCCGCGGCTGCCTTCGATGACGCTCGGTGAAAAGCCGCGGCGCGGCTGCAAAGACGTCTGGTAGCTGTCGGGCAGCTTGATGACTTCCAGCGCGCGGGCCCTGTTGGGCAGACGACGGATGAAGCCGCGTTCCTCAAGCGCCGTGATCAGACGGTGAATTCCGGACTTGGAGGCAAGGTCGAGCGCGTCCTTCATCTCGTCGAAGGATGGCGGAATCCCGCTTTCCTTCATGCGTTCATGGATAAAAAGCAGAAGTTCCTGCTGCTTGCGCGTCAACATGGCCGAGATACCTCTTGCCGAATCTTTGAAACAAAACCGGAACAATCAATACATGTTCCTTTTGTGTTCCGCAAGCCATGAAGAAATGATTAAGGAACATTGGAAGAGCGAAACATAAACGGGACCGCAACGTTACGTCACCGCCGCCCATCATGGTCCGGCGAACTTGTCGATCAAGAGCTGCCGCATGTCGTTCATCGGCAATTCCGGCTGATCGCTGGCGGGGATCATCCCGGGCGCGAAGCCAGCCGGCAGGAAATTGTCCACCAGAGCCTGGTCCCGGCTCACGACATGGACCGTCACCGCGCGGGAGGCATCGGGTCCGGTCACCAGCGGGGCAGGTTGATGATCGCCCAAAATGATGAAGACCGCGTCGTCGCCGAAGGCGGCGATGTAGGAGCCCAGCGTTTCCAGCGAATAGTCGATCGTCGCGATATAATGTTGGCGGATATTGTCCTTTTCGGCCCAGACTTCGCGCGGCGTTTCCCCGCTGTTTGCCTGCTCGTTGAAGACCGTGCCGTCGCCCACGTCGTTCCAGTCGATGAGATGCGGCACCGGCGTCCAGGGGGCGTGGCTCGAGATCAAGGCGATTTCGGCCATCACGGTCTTGCCTTCTTCATGGGCCGGCTCACGCACCAGCTTCTCGAAGGCGGAAAGGGTGTACTGGTCGGGCATGGTGACCCAGTTGAACGGGTCTCCCTTGTAGCCGAGATTTGCAGAGACGAACGTCCGGTCGTAACCGAAATAGCCGGCTTCCGGCCACTCCATGGTGATGGCCGGCATGATGGCCGCGGTCTGCCACCCGGCATCCCGGAAGAGACGGTTCAGGCTCGGCCGATCGCTCAGCATCAGGCGGTCGTAGCGGATTTGATTGTCGACCCACAGGCCGGAGAGGAACGTGCCATGGGCCAGCCAGCTTAGGCCGCCCATGGTCGGCGACAGAGACCAGCCGCTGGCGCTCGCGAAACCGGCCTTCGTCAGTTCGTTCTCAACGCTCTCCAGACGGGGCTTGATCAGCGGACTATAGCGCTCATCTTCCACGGCGCTGCGGCCGTAGGATTCAACGAAGATCAGGATGACGTCGCGACCCCTGACACGGGCGAAGAGCCCGTCACCCGATTGGGGGCCGCTCTTGTCCGAAAGCGCGGTTTCGAACGCGTGCATGTCCCTCACTGAAGTCGCGACCAGATCGAGCCGTGACGAGAGATAGCCATAGGCCTTCGCCGAGACATGTTTGGAGCGCATGTCGTCGGGGGCCATGATCAGTACAGCCAGACAGGTGAGGGCGGTGATACTGAAAAGGCCCAGCAGGGGATATTTCGCCCGGCGCGACAAGCCGATCAGTCTCACCTGTGCGGCCAGGAGAAATCCCAAGACGACCAGAAAGGCTGACACGCCCAGGCCGATGGCGAAAACCGCAGCCCATCGGCCGATGATGCCCGAAAGCAGAAACCAGCCATTCTCGATCATCGTGATGTCGAAATAGGGGTTGAAACGGCGCTGAAAGGCGGACTGAACGGAGATGTCGGCAATCTTGAGAAACAGGATGGTTGCCAGGATAATCGTCAGACACAGTGCGAAGATGCGGGCGAGCGGCCGCGGCAATAGCAATAAAGTGATGATAGCCAGCGGAATTTCGATAGGCAGTACAAGGAAGCTGGAGATATGAAGCGCGTTCGGATGATCCGGCAGGACGAGAGCGATTATGCCGAGCATCGTGACATAGAAAGTCGCAAGCCAGGCTTTCCAGTCCATCTCGCGTCTAGCGTCGTTGGGTGAATCGGATCTTGTCATGGGGGAAGTTGGCTTCATCGATGCATCTGTGTTTTCGCGGCTCGAACAGGAAATGATGTCTTGAGAACGGTTCGGATCATTCTGTCGATCTTGTTCGCGCTTTTCTTTCTCGCCGTGCTCGTGGCGATGGACGGGAAGGCCGTGGCTGCAAAGCTTCTGGATGCTTCACCATTGGCCGTAGTGGCGGGGTTATGCATTGTCCAGATCCAGGTCATCCTGTCTGCTTATAGATGGAAATTCACCGCGCAACGACTGGGGCAGGACATCGCTTTCCCGATTGCCATCCGTGAATACTACATTGCCAGCACTTTTAACCTGGTTCTGCCGGGAGGTGTCGCCGGCGACGCAATCCGCGCCTATCGCAGCAGCAAGGGCGGAGTGGGCGGACTGAAAAGGCCAGTTGCGGCTGTCGCGCTTGAACGATTGTCCGGTCAACTGGCCTTCCTGACCGTATTGAGTGCGGGCTTTCTTGCCTGGCCCTTCCTGCCTCAGGATACGATGCCTGTCGAATTCTCCGAAGGGATCTGGCTGGCACCCGTCCTCTTGATGATTGCCCTCGTTGGAGGAGCTTTCGTCGCGGCGGCATTCGTTCCGCAAAAATTTGCGCAGTATCGGCGACACCTGGCGGAGGTATTCTGGCATCGCGGAGCGTTTCTCCGTCAGTTCCTCACCAGCCTTATTGTCGTTGCAACCTACGTTGCCACTTTTGCGATTGCTTCCGTCGCCGTCGGGGCTCCGCTGCCGTTAATCGGACTGCTCACCGTCATTCCGCTTTGCCTGTTCACCATGATGATCCCGATCGGGGTCGGTGGTTGGGGGACCCGTGAGGCAGCTGCGGCGCTCCTCTGGCCGGTTATCGGATTGTCCTCCACCGCGGGGGTCAGTGCCAGCATTCTTTACGGGGCCATCTCGCTCGTCGGTGTCGCAGTGCCAGCGGCGCTTTTCGTTGTGCACGCTGCCATCCGCGATCTCATAAGTGCGAAGGCGAACAAGGGCCTCCGGATCTAAGTTTCCAGCCTGGCATAAATGTCTCCGGACGGTTCGTCGGGAGATAATTCAAAGACGAAGCGCTTCATCTCGCTGGCGGTCAGCCAGTTTTTCGCGACAAACCGGTGTCGCTCGCCGAGGACACGATTGAAGCGGTAATCGCCGATCTCCATCAGCCTGTCGATGCAGCCGACCGCGGTCGCTGCCATTGCCGGAACATATTCGAATGCGACGAGCGGGATCGGTGACGTGAGACCGTTGAGGATATCGAGCTCAGCGCCTTCGACGTCGATCTTGCAGAAGGCGGGTTTGCCATATTGCGCGATCATCGCATCCAGCGTTGTGACAGGCACGGTGATCTTCCGGTCCCAGACCACAGACTTGAAAGAGTCGATGTTGCCGACCGTCTCGATGAATTGTTGCGAGGTGCTTGTGACCGTCGGATTGCGGCTTGAAATGACGAGTTCGATTTCGCCCTCGCTGTCGCCGACCGCCTTTTCCTCGAGTGCGGTGAGCCGGCGACCGATATGTCGCCTGACGAGATCGGCCAGAAGCGGCTGGGGTTCGACCGCGACGACCCTGGCGCCAATGGAAAGCAAGGTGTGAGAGCGGCTGCCGACATGGGCGCCGATGTCGAAAACCATGTCACCCGGTGAAATCAGTTCGCGATAGAATCGTTTGAGCGCGAAACGCCGCCATGGCTGTCCGTAATAGACGACAAGCGAGCGCGCTATGCCGTAGGCCACGTCGAAGCGGGAGACCTCGCCTTTCATATAGCTCGGTCAGCCCTGACCAGGAATACGACATCGGTCGCGAAGGAATAGGTCAGAAGCACAAGCGCGTTTGCTGCGATCACACTGGAAACCGGCGGGACGACAAAGGGAAGAAGCAGGCTCAACAGTGCTACGACCTGATAGACACAGATCAGCTTACGCCGAAACGAGGGTGGGAGGGGGCGTTTGAGAGCGGGATAGATGCGCTGGGCGATCATGAAAAAATATCGCATCAGCCCCACCAGCAGGACCCACCAGCCGGCCTTGTCGAACATGTAGCATGCCGCTGACAGAGCGAGGATGAGAAACGCGTCCAGTTCCATGTCGAAACGCCAGCCAAGCTCCGATTCCAATCGGAAGCGACGGGCCAGATAGCCGTCGACCCCATCCAGAAGCAGAGCCAGCGCGACAAGTCCGATCAGAAATTCCTGGTTGCGCCCCAAAGCTGCCGAACCGTAATCGAAAACAATCATGGCCGATGCCAGGCTGATGATCGCTGCACGTATGGCTGTCACACGGTTTGCCACGCCAAAACGGGGCGCCGAATGGAACTCGAGCCCGTGCATGACCAGTGCGAATATGATCAGAAGCAGGCAGCCGGCAGCAAAAACACTTGAGGGAGCAAGCGCCTGCACCGAGGCGACCACGAGATAAAAGACGACTGCCGCGACGAATATGACGCCCAGGCTGATGGCGGCATCGACCCGGAGCTGCCGGGATATGCCTGATCCGATACACGCAGTCGATGTGCGCTCCATCGCGCCGGGACCGTTATGCAGCGAGGTCATCAATACCTCCTCGTCGCACCGTGACGCCCGGCCATTCGGGGCAGGGTCTGATCGTTTGTGCAGTTGTCGACAAGGCGATGCGGCCCTTGTTAGTCGAATTAAACATCTAATTTACCTGAACATCTCGCAGTCGAGGTTCTTTTGGCCAAAACTGTTTGCGTGCAATTTCCGAGAACGCAATCGGATAACTTATAGCAGGCTTTTTGCACGGTAAGCGATGGGAAGTGTGCAGTGCCAATGCCCTCCACATTTACGCGCGGCTTTATGTGGTATTGGGGCTGGCAAAAGCTGATGCCTCCAACTACGTCATGCCTTTACGGTATGGATAGCCTCAATCATCAGGAGACCGCGTTTTGAGTGAAATCCGTACTGACATGCCCGGCACGGGCGAGGGAAGGGCACTCTGGTTTCGGGAAGCTGGTGCCTGCGAGCTCCGATCCGAGGTGGTTGCCGCCCCCGCGGGAGATCAGGTTCTCATCGAGATGCTTTACTCCGGCATCAGCCGCGGGACTGAATCGCTGGTTTTCCGCGGCCAGATTCCGGCAAGCGAACACGAGCGTATGCGCTGCCCTTACATGGGCGGAAGCTTCGAATTTCCAGTGAAATATGGATATGGCGCGGTCGGAACGGTGGTGCGCGGCACCCCTGAGCTGGTAGGCCAGACCGTTTTCTGCCTCCATCCCCATCAGGATCGATTTGTCGTCGATACATCTGCTGTCACATGCCTGCCGGCAGGGCTTCCTGCCGAGCGCGCCGTTCTGGGCGCGAACATGGAAACAGCGCTCAATATCAGCTGGGACGCCGGTCTTCTCCCGGGGGATCGCGTCGCGATATTCGGTGCGGGCGTCGTCGGCACGCTGGTGGCCTATATCGCCTCGCGGATCGTTGGCACCGAGGTAGTGCTGATCGACCGGAACGCAAAGCGCGAGCGGCTGGCGCATGCGCTCGGCATTCCTTTCGCACATACCGATGAGATCAGTGGAGAGTTTGACGTGCTCATCAACGCGTCAGGCAATGCCGACGCGCTGGCCGTTGCGCTTGATCATGCCGGGCAGGAGGCAATGATCGTCGAGGCCAGCTGGCATGGCGCACGGCAGGCCACGCTGCCACTGGGCGGCGCCTTCCACTCGAAGCGCCTCTCGATCGTCAGTTCGCAGGTCGGCTCGGTTCCGCCCGGTCAGCGGGCGCGGTGGAGCTACAGGCGGCGCATGTCGAAGGCGCTTGATCTTTTGCGTGACGAAACGCTCGAGGCGCTTATATCCGGTGAAACATCGTTTGTCGGGATCGCGGAGGCCTATGGCGCGATCATCGACGATCCCGGCACGCTCTGTCACCGCATTCAATACTGAAGAAAGAGAACCCATGTTTGCCATCGAAGTCCGCGATCATGTCATGATCGCTCACAGTCTCCCTCGTCCGGTCTTCGGCCTAGCGCAAGGCATGCATGGGGCGACATTCGTCGTCGACGCTGCATTCTACACCCGCGAACTCGATGAGGATGGGCTGGCCGTCGATATCGGCCTGGCCACCGGCGTATTGAGCGAGGTGCTCAAGCCTCTGAACTACCAGAACCTCGACGAGCTTGAGATTTTCAAGGGCAAGGTGACGACCACCGAATTCCTCGCCAAACATGTGTTCGACCAGATTGCCAACGCGATCAAAGACGGGCGCCTCGGCGAAGGCGGCGGCCGGATTTGCAAGCTGCGTATCATGCTGCATGAATCCCACACTGCACGCGGCTGGTACGAGGCCGATCTTTGAGCCAATCAGTCATATTCGCCTATCCCGGCCACCTGGAGACGAAAACCGGCGGATACGGCTATGACCGCCGGGTCATCGAAGGTTTGAAAAGCCTGGGCTGGGATGTCACCCTTCTGGGACTGGGAGATGGATTTCCGTTCCCTTCCGATGCGATGCTGCGGCAGGCCGAGGCCAGCTTATCGACCGTGCCGGATGGAACGCGGG
>CEQK01120669.1_pt1 | contig 10913 bp, 14 predicted proteins | sample 531051 | NCBI WGS metagenome assembly CEQK01 (sample SAMEA2621229, study PRJEB7988) | marine metagenome | biome: marine biome (ENVO:00000447); feature: deep chlorophyll maximum layer (ENVO:xxxxxxxx); material: "saline water (ENVO:00002010), including plankton (ENVO:xxxxxxxx)" | depth 150 m
GCCCGAGAGAACCCGCCGCAGGCGGTCCAGCATTCGGGGCAGGCTCACGCTGACCCGTCTAATCCAAAGCATCTGGACATATACCGGGTCCATAGAGACGCGGGCGGCGCTGAAATTGATGGTGCTCCTCTACCCCTGATCAGCCCCACCTGAGTGGTCCAGTTTGATTGTTAGTGCATGACCGTTCTTCGGTCCATCGGGAAGATGGTTTCCGGCGCCGGCGGGCGGTAGCCCAAGGCACTGTGCGGTCTCTTGGTGTTGTAGTGCTTCCTCCATTTTTCGATCAGGATCTGAGCTTCGCGCAGGCTGTAGAAGATCTCGCCGTCGAGCAGTTCATCGCGGAACCGGGCATTGAGACTCCGGCCACCAATCTCAGCCATCTAGATATCGAAGCGTATCTACGCTGGATCAGCCGGCGGTCCCGTCACGCATTCCGACTTCCGACGCGCGCAGAGTGGGAAGAGATGGCGAAGGCCGTCATGCCCGACAAGCCCGATCCCATTTTCACGGATCCGGAACTCAGTTGGGCCTCTGCCTATCTGACCGAGGGCATCGCGCCCCGGAAGCTCAAGATCCGAGGAAGCTTTTCCGAGAGCCCGGAAGGCGTCGCCGATCTCGATGGCAGCGTCTGGGAGTGGACAGACGAGTGCTATGCGGGCGAAAGCGGCATCGTTCCAAAGGAGCTTTGCCCCGCTTACTGGGTCGGCGGCGAGCATATCGCCGTCGTGCCCTTCGTGGAGCGCGACCCAGCACGCGGTGGCTGTGCCGTCGGAGCGCCGCCTGCACACCTGCGCGCCGGCTTGTGACCGACGTGCAGCTTGCCAACACTGATCTGTCGCTTATTCGCTAGTTTCCTTCCCTGTGCACAAGATCAGTACTAGTTCACGCGGAGTATTGCTGAGTTCCCTGCTCGAGATGGCGCTGATGGAGGCTGACGACCTTGCGCAGCTTTCAGACAGCTACCCGTCGGGCTGATCGACTTGAGATTTAAGGGCGGGTTTGAGATCATGCGCCCGGGAGGATAGCTTTCGCTTGCCTGCCCGGGCTCCCGGTAAGGGACGTTTCGCCGCGTCACCCTTACCGGGAGCCTCTTAAGACAACACTCCCCGTGGCGGTGCAACCCGCAGAATCTAGCCGCTTCAACCGGTAATCCGAATTTAAGGCTCGTTCGCTTATCGTAGGCGATGACGATAAGCCGATGAGCCGCTGCGCTGAACATTCGCCCGGCTTGGTCGCGCGGTTCTCTGCCCTATGTCTTCCGGAGGGGCTGTTGATCCAACGTGCAGACGAAGGAGCAATCACCTTGCCAGACGAACCTCCCGGCCCGGTTAAGGCCGAAACCAGCCTGTCACTCTTTAACTTCGCGTTCGATCATGCGCCCATCGGCATCGCGATCGTCGATGTCGAGGGACGCATCGTCCGAGGTAACGAGGTCTTCTCCCGGCTGGTCGGAATACCTTTGGATGTGCTTCACGGGACACCTTTTGCGGATTTCACCCATCCGGAAGACCTTGAAGCCGATCTTGCGCTTTTCCATGAAGTTCTCGCGGGCGCGCGAGACGGCTACACAATTGAGAAACGCTATATACGGCCCGACGGCCACATCGTTTTTGTGCTGATTCACGCTGCGGCAATGCGCGATCGCACGGGCAGGGTTGTCAGGTTTCTCACCCAGATCGAGGACATCACCGTTCACAAGGAACACGAGCGCCAGCTGGCTGAAAAGGCAGCTCAGCTCGAGCTTGCCATGGAGGCTCTCCGCGGCGGCTTCTGGCATATGGACGTCTCCTCCGGACGGTTCGAGACATCGGATCGTTTGGCGGAGTTTATCGGTGGTGCGGCAGCCGCGCGGCTCGATCTCGAGAATTACCTCGGGAGAGTAAACCCGTCGGATGCGAGCGCGGCCGACCTCACACCCCTGCTGTCGGGCGCCGTGGACCAGTCGGTCGCCGAGTATCGGCTCACTACCGTTGCAGGGGAGAAATGGATGCGCTGTGACCGTCGTTTGCTGCGCGATGCCGATGGCACTCCGAGAAGAATCGTTGGCGTCGTGATAGATTTCACCGACGAGCACCGCAAGCTCGAGGCCTCTGAGCGCAACTCCGAGACGGATCTGCTGACCGGGCTGCTCAACCGCCGAGGTCTGCTGAACCGGTACAAGATGATGCACACATCATCTGGCTGGTCGATCTTGGCGGTGGATCTCGACGGCTTCAAAGGGGTCAACGATACATACGGCCACGGTGCGGGCGACAACGTGTTGATCGAGACCTCCCGACGGCTCGTGAGCGCCGTTCGCGAGAGCGACCTGGTATGTCGTGCTGGCGGAGACGAGTTTCTTCTTGTGATAGCGGGGGACGCAGACGCCGGGAATAGGGTTGCGCAACGCATCGTCGAGGCGATGCGCGAACGGGTTGACGCCGGTCCTGCCACCGTCCGTGTGCTGGCCAGCGTCGGAGGGATCTGGACGAAGGACAAACGTGATCTTGATGCTCTACTGGAGCGCGCCGACCGGCTTCTTTACGAGGCCAAGGACGCAGGCAAGGACCAGTGTGTATTCTCTCTCGCAGGGTAGATGCGAGTAGGGGCAGCGAGTCCGATGGGAGGAACGGTAGACCGGAAAGCTGGCCGGGCTCAAACGAGCTTCCTGAACTCGTCGGATCCGACGGTGCCCTTGGCGTGTCGCAGCATGTAGCGTTCAATCTCGGCCCGACGCCGACCTGAGCGGATCTGGTTGGCGGAATAGTGGCGTGGCGCCAGACGGTGATCACTTTCCTTGACGTCGAAGGTCCGCTCGGCGCCAATGATCTGGTCTTCCGCCGTATAGGTGGCGACAACCGTGATCTTGAGGCTGCGCAAGTTCGGCTCGCGCAGCGGATGGTTGGCGTCGGCTCCCAGAGACCGGTCCATCAGTGACCGATAGCTGCCGATATCGATGAGTTCACCGCTTGCAAGTGGCCCCTGGAACAATTGCTGGGAAGCCGTTTGAGCTTCCGCGCTCACATATTCGGTCAGCACGAATGTCTGCTCTTCCTCGTCACTTGCAATTGTGAGGAGTACCGATTCCAGATAGATCTTTTCCGAGCTCATGTTGGTGATGATGCAGCGGGCGTCAAGCGTGTGTCCGGCAGCCCGGTTCACCAGGATTTTCGGACGCAGGCCGTGCCTGTAGGTGGTCAGGATCAGCTGGAAGTACAGCGCCCAGACCCCCAGCATGAGAATGTTGGTGATGACATTGATGCCACCGCTATTGTTCGTCAGGAATTGCCAGATCTCGGCCATCAGTAGCGTCGTAGCTCCCGTACATTTTCTTGTCGTCGAATGGCGGGCTAACGTGGCCGGGAGGGAACATGTTCCAGACATCCTGATCTGAAACTCCCTCAAGGTACGGGCCTCTCTGCCATGCTGCGGCAGCCGTGCCGACATCGCAAACCTGACAATTTTTTCCGGTAACGGCCGGAGCGACCGGTCCAGATCAGAAAGCATTGCCATGTCTCCGAACCTCATTGACCATGTCGCCCTTGCTTTGTTCGCCAGCGATGGAATGAAGATCGCGACACGGGGCGTCAGCCTCCAGCAATCCTGGGAGATGGCGCCCGAGAAGCATGTGCACTATCGCGAAAGGGCGCTCGTCTTCCTGAAGGTGCTGGGCGAACAGATGGCCGGCCTTGCCGATAGCGAGATTTCGAAATTGCAGTAGGGCAACTCGCGACTGCTGGCTCCGCGCCAGCCGTCTTGTTTCCAAACTGTTAACCGTCTGCAAAAGACCGGCATTCGAGGTGGGCTTCAGGACGTTATTTACCGACAATCGACGCTTCATAAATTCATGAATTTTTAGGGGCGACTGGTATTTAATCGGCTAAACCTTGAAGGCCCAAAAATGGAAATCGCGTTTCTCATTCCGGCCTTTCTTCAAGGGCTGGGAATCGTCGCGCTGGTCTCGATCAGCTACGATATTCTGCTACACCAGCGGATCGACAACCGGGTCCGCTCGTTCTTGGTCGCGCTTATATTTACGGGGGCTGTGGCGGGCACCATGTCACTGCCGATCGCGGTCGGGAGCGGCGTCTACTTCGATCTACGTCATGTTCTGTTGGTCCTGGCTGCGCCCTTTGGCGGCCTCGGTGCAGCGATGCTTACGGGTACTGTAGCCGCGATTTATAGAATTTGGCTCGGAGGTGCGGGTGCGCTGGCCGGTGTGGCTGGCATCCTTATCTCGGTGTCCGTCGGCGTATTCAGCCTTCGCCTTTTTCAACTTCGGCGCCGGACGTTCAAACGTTCGGTACTTATCGGCTTGATGCCTTCCTGTTCGCTGCTCAGCCTGAGCTTGCTTCCGCCCGAAACTGCAGCTGGAGTTCTAAAGGCGATCGCCTTGCCGATGATCGTGAGCAACTTCATGGGTGCCATTGTCGTGCTCAGTCTTCTCGATCGGCGGAAGACCCAGATTGAAAGGGAGGCCGAGCTCGAGGAATCCGCCCATACCGACGCGCTGACAGGCATCGCCAACCGGTTGAAACTCGAATCGGCGGCACCAGGAATCATCGGGACTGCCCTCGCAAATGAGAAGAAAGTTGCCCTCCTCATTATGGACATCGATCACTTCAAGCAGGTCAACGACACGTTCGGCCACGCCTCGGGAGACATCATCCTTGCCGACGTCGCCCGGGTGTTGAAGCGAGAGATGAGGGAAGGCGATCTGATTGCACGCTACGGCGGCGAAGAATTCGTGGCGGTGATCGCGGTTGAATCAGAAGCCGAAGCTCATATTGCTGCGGAGAGAATTTGCCGGAGCGTGGCACGATCCAGGCATGAGGTGCGCGGTATCAGGCTTACGGTGACAATCAGCATCGGGCTGCAAATGATCGGCGAAGCCGAAAGCTCTTTGTCCGAGATGATGGAGCTTGCCGACAGCGCCCTCTACCAGGCGAAAGCCAAAGGTCGCAACAGGGTCGAATTGGCGAAGGCCGCCTGAGGCGCTCACGTGTTAACGTGTATTGAGCTTAGCCTCCAAAGTTGGGCGCTTGATGGATGTGGATCGATCCTCTTCGCTTTCCATGATTAGGTCGCCCCAATTTCCGAGCTTGTGATGACAAGAAGAGCAATCGACTTCCTCGAAGGCTTCAATCGAACCGGTCAACGAGTTCTCCTTGCCGCAAGCAGGGCAGACTATCGAAACGGTATACCATGTTGGTTCCATGAAGTTTCGCCTCCTCTCTCAGTGGAGACCTAACATCCGGAATCTCCGTGATTGCTGTCGCAGTTTGCAATCATCGCTATGGAAAAACAAGTTGTGGTCTCCGCCGGTGCGGCCCGGCAGTGTTGTCCGGCATACGTATTTTTGCTAATGTGTCGACAGTGAGCTTGAAACCAAGCGATCTCCTGTCTGCTTCGTTAAGTCTGGCGGAGCTTCCCGAACTGGCTCCAGTGCGTCCCGAAAATCCCCCGCCCACGTGCTGGAGCCACCTTTTTCCGGGCGCCGAGCATACTAGACGGTCATCGCTGTAATTGCGGCAGCAATCGCATCCGGCGTATAAGGCTTGGCGACGAACCTGCTGCCTTTCGGTAGACTTCCCGGATCGACCTGACGGTGGCCCGACGTGACGATAATGTGAATGGGGGGCCAACGGTCGCGAACCGCAGCCGCAAGCATCAAACCATCCATGCTCCCCGGCATGTCGACATCGGTAAAGACGAGGCGGATATCTGGCGTTTCGTCGAGTATGAAAATGGCTTCACGGGCGTTGGCCGCTTCATAGACTTCAAAGCCGCGTTCTTCGAGCTGCTCGACGATGTCCATTCGCACGAGCGCCTCATCCTCGACGACAAGTACACTGATTTTCATTTCGGAACCTGCTTGCTGAGTTGCCCCACTCAACTTTTGCATTCGATTTGTCGAATATGGCTCGTCGGCTCTATAATTCCAGATGGTCCGAACTATTTTTTCCATCTGCCGTTGCTATCAAGAACGGCCATAAGCTCAGCTCCCGCTTGTGATGATCAGGAAAAGGAGCGATAAAACGCCGGACAATAAGCATTAGCTCGAATGTCCGGGCTCCCGTTGGAGGCCGTTTCGCCGCGCGCCTCGGTGGGAGCCTCTTTAGATGCGATCTTTTGCATTGGAACAACTTGCTAAATCTCGCTCCCGACATGGTGTTGACGAAATGGGGGCAGGTGGCCTTTAGGTTTGTGCGGGGACGGTGATTCCAGTGTGGGATTTGCCGATGGCACGACACAGACGCCGTATCGAATTGATCGAGGCAGGCAATGCCTCCGCATCCGATGGACCGGTTTCAATCACTACATTTGGCGCCTTGGTGCGCTTCCGCCACCGGCTTTCCGGGATGTGCCGGAAGTGTGATGCCTTCCGCGCCTTCGATGCAGCAAGTCGACCGGCCGACGAGGTGTTCGTGGGTCGCACCTTTCGGTGTCGCGATTGCGGATCGGAGATGGAAATCAGCGTGTCGCCGCCGGCGTGGGAGCGGCGGGATTAAACCATTGCAGATACAGTACTTAAAAATCGGATGATGCGAGGTTGGACGTACTTTTCCGCCATCGTTGCCGGAATAATGGCATAAGCGGTAGCGGGTTGCTCCTCCGGGATCCGGCGGTCAGGCGCAACAGCCTTTTCGTGAACCGGGCCGCCTTCATCGCTTCCATCTTTGCCTTCGGCACGGCAATCCTTCCCTGCCGCCCCAAAGAAAGTTGTTCTGACCAGCGGAACTAAACGACGCGCTTTGTGGGTAACGTTTCTAAAATGGCCTGAGCTGATCAAAACAACAGCCGGTCCGACGTGCCGTAGCGATTTCGGATCGAGCCGCGTGGTATGCACAGTCCAATAAAGAGCAGCCCCGCGAGAATACCCGTAACCATCTGCAGGAAAGTCGCGCTGGCAACTACGTTGACGATAGTCAACGCGGAACTGAGGATCGAGTTAAGAAAATGCGGATACTTGGCGTCCGGGAATTAATTGGGGCCTTCCGGTGACTGGTGACCGGCCGACGGAAGATCCACCGAATGGGCCACCTCGATCAGCCGCCAGTCGTGGTCGCCGGGCCCGTACTGGACGCGGGTTTCGCCGGTCGTCTGGCTGGTGAGCGAATTGACGACGACGGCGCGCATGTAGCGGCCCGTTTCGCGAATACGGACCTCCGAGCCGGGATGGCGCTTCTGCAATTCCGCGCGAATGGCCTTTGCTGCGGGATGGATCTCGTCACTTGCGAGCTCGCGCGGCGCTCCGTCGAGCAATTCCGACAGCGCGATGCGCACGTTGGTGAAGCCGTCCTTGAGGACCGAGAAGGAGATGATGCCTGCTGCCGCGGCATCCGCCCACCACCAGCCGATGGAGATACCGGCGATGCCGAGAATGCCGGCGACGCCGGTCTGCCAGTCGGCAGCGTTCATGTCGGCGTCGGTGTGCAGGATCTTGTCGGAAATGTCCTGCGACGGCTTCTTCTTCAACCGGCCCAGAATGACGGGCGGGATGCAGGAATAGACAAGCGCCGCCATCATCAGCCAGCCGAGCCAGATGCGTTCGCCAAACATCTCGATCGTGCCGATCGTCGGGTGTTCGGCGCGGATGAGCGAGATGGCGCTCTCGTAGAGCAGGTAGGCGCCCATGACGAGAAGCGCGCAGGCGGCGAGGAAGAAGCCAAGCGAGCCGACGCGGTGGTAGCCGAAGGAGAAGCGGTCGTTGGGCGCCTTGCGCTCGTACCACGCCGTCAGCAGGAACATGCTCGCCGGGAGCAGGCTCAGAAGGTCCTCGACCCAGGCGCTCTTCATCGCCTGGCTGGATCCCATGACGAGATACATCACGACGACGACCGAAGCGAGGAACACCAGCGTCCAAACCTCGAGGTGGACCGCGTGGCGCAGCTGTTTCTTCTTCTCCTCCGGGATTTCGGGGTAGGTCTTGCCGGGATGCATCAGTTCGCCCCTCCGATCGCCTTTTCCGTTTCCATCAGGAACCCGTTTTCGCCCTTCCGCAGCGCGAAGACCGTCTTCACCCGCTTGTCGCCCAACAGCATCGAGGAGACGGGGCCGGTGGTGCCCACCTCCTTGGCGAAGGGTGTGGTCTTCGGCAGGTGACCGGCGAGCAGGTGGATCTCGCCCTCCTCAAGTGCCTTGACCTGATGGTGGATCTCGTCGCGACGATATTCGACGGTGGCGTCGAGCCGTTTTGCCAGCCGTTGGATGGCGGCGCGTTCGTCGGGGTCGGAGGGCTCGTCATCGGTGGTGACGCCGACGATCAGCGCCTGCCCGCGCACATGTTCGGTAGTGTGTTCGGGGTCGGCGGGGACGTCGCATCCGGCCAGAGCAAGGCCAATCAGCGCGACCGCAATGACTCCTCTTCCATTCCCGGTCATGGCCGCTTGCCCTTTCGATTGTTCATCGACGCGCTTTTCTCTTCGGAATGTCTGAAGGATCGGTAGGTTCCCTATGCAATGGCCCGTGCCGCATCTTCGCGGCCCCGGAGATTCCGTTTTGGCCACCTGTATAGCGGAAGACCAGATCACCGATGCGCCGGAAGGTCGCTGGTCCTCCGGCACTTCGCTCGACGGTCAGAGGAAATTCTCGGTCGCCGCTGCAGAACCGATGGGACAGGAGCCGTCGCTCGGGATGGCACGTGCCGGCAGCGCCGCCCAGAAGGAACAGGTCGGGGGTCACAATGCACCCGAGTGACGCCGATTGCTCCCATGCGACAGCGCGTCCCCCCTGCACCACGTGCTTCGCATTGTCTCCCCGGCCACCACACCTGAAAGCAGACGCGCCGGGGAGTAATCTCCCTCACAGGGGCCCACTCACTGTAATCGGTCATATACGACCGACAACAATTGATTTTTATCATAAACGGCCTTATAAGACCGATTGATGGATTTCTACTGGTACATAGCAAGCGGCCATATGTGGCCAATAAACGCCAAAAATCAAAATATGAGGTCATATATGGCCGATAATAGACACATGAGTGTGAGAACGCCAGAAACAATCTCGCGGGACATCGGCGGAAAGCTCGAGCGGCTGCGTCTCTCCCGAAACATTACGCAAGCCGAGCTCGCCCAGGACGCAGGTATTTCCGAGCGCACGCTGAGACGCCTCGAATCCGGAGACAATCCCACACTAGACTCGCTCATCCGTGTCCTGATCTCGCTGAAAATCCAGCAAAACGTCGACCTCCTCGTTCCCGATCCGCGTGTCAGGCCAATAGAACGGGTGCGGACAAAGGGAGTCGAGCGTCAACGATCGAGTTCGACCAAGCCAACAAGAAAGACAAAGCAATGGGAATGGGGCGCAAAGAAGTAGACCATGGCTGAACCCTCAACCGATGCATCAATCAATCTCTGGGGCCGAGAGGTCGCAGCGGTTTCGTGGCTGCCGGAGGATGGGTTTGCCGTCTTCCAGTACGACCCAGAATTCGCCCAATCCGGGATAGAGCTGTCGCCGCTCGTAATGCCTCTGAGTCCGGACCCCTATTCCTTTCCTGCCCTGTCCCGGACAACCTTCAAAGGACTACCGGGAATGCTGGCGGACGCCCTTCCCGACAAATATGGTGATCGGCTGATCAACACCTGGCTGGCAGAACAGGGCCGCAGGCCCGGGAACTTTAATCCGGTGGAGCGCCTTTGCTATGTCGGAACCCGCGGAATGGGAGCCCTTGAGTTCAAGCCGGCGCTGATGGGCTCGAACCGGAGGGCTCGAAAAGTTGAGGTCGCCAACCTGGTACGCCTGGCCAATCTGGTCCTGAACGAGAAGGCCAGTCTGGAGGGCGTGCTCGAGGGCGAGAACGACATTGCCGCCATCGACGATATTCTCAGAGTTGGCACATCGGCCGGAGGAGCGCGCGCGAAGGCTATCCTGGCCTGGAACCAGACCACCGGCGAATTCCGCCACGGCCAGATCGACGCCGGAGATGGGTTCGAACACTGGTTGATGAAGTTCGATGGCATCGACAATAACCGCGACAAGGAAGAACCCGACCCGCAGGGGTTCGGCCTGATCGAGTACGGCTACTATCTGATGGCGACGGCTGCGGGCATCGACATGATGCCATGCCGTTTACATCACGAAGGTGGACGCAGTCATTTCATGACACGGCGATTTGACCGGCCCGTCGATGAGAACGGCGTGACACATAAGCTCCACATGCAGTCGCTTTGTGCCCTGCAGCACTACGACTTCAACGATCCGCGAGGCTACTCCTATGAGCAAGCCATCCTGACAGTCCGCGAACTCGGTCTCGGCGCTCCAGCATTAGAACAGCAGTTTCTCCGGGCAATCTTTAACATCATCGCAAGGAACCAGGATGATCACGTCAAGAACATCGCCTTCCTCATGGACCAGGCCGGTGAGTGGACGTTGTCGCCAGCATTCGACGTGAACTACTCCTACAATCCGAGCGGCGACTGGACCGGTCAACATCAGATGAGCCTGAACGGCAAACGCGACGGCTTCGCTATGGACGACCTGCTGGCCTTCGCGGAAACCGCATCGATCAAGCCAGCCAAAGCAAAGACACTCATTTCCAATGTCGGGGAGGCTGTTGCGAACTGGCCGCAATATGCGCAAGACGCCGGCGTTGATGACGAGACAACACGAAGGATTGGAAACGCCCACAGATCGTTTCGCTAAGCTCTTATGACTTGAAATTCAATAGTTCCACAAACGGACGTGGCCTAGTGAACCTGCTAAGAATCCATATAGCTTTGCCCAATACATAGACTTTGCTCGTTCACCACAAAATAGGCAGAATGCCGCGATGTCATTCAGGTTCATCCACACAGCCGATATTCATCTCGACTCGCCGTTGCGCTCGTTGGCGCTGCGTAGCGGCGACCTCGCCGAGCTGATCGGAGACGCCACGCGACAAGCTTTGAACCGCACCGAGATTGCCGGAGGCTCCAACTCCTGAGTAGGAT
>CEQK01001477.1_pt1 | contig 10905 bp, 13 predicted proteins | sample 531051 | NCBI WGS metagenome assembly CEQK01 (sample SAMEA2621229, study PRJEB7988) | marine metagenome | biome: marine biome (ENVO:00000447); feature: deep chlorophyll maximum layer (ENVO:xxxxxxxx); material: "saline water (ENVO:00002010), including plankton (ENVO:xxxxxxxx)" | depth 150 m
CTCATCATGGGCTTGGGTTAAATTATATTTTTGAGTAATATTAAAACTTAAAAATGTATTTTTTTCAATACTCTCCGCAATTTCAGTATCGTTTATTTTTGTTTTTTTAGAAATTTTTCTAGCACCAACCTGCTGTGTTTTAGACATAGGCGTAACCTTTCCTTTTCTTGCCATATAATACTATTTATTTGATTTCTCGTATTATACTACTAAAATATATATGATGAAAATATTGCTAGCATGTCTCTCTTTTAGAGAATTTACTGGTTCAGAAATATATTTTTATGAATTAAGCTCTGCCTTAAGGGATGCTGGTCATGATGTATCTATATATTCTCAATTTACCAATGGTCCATTAGTAAATAAAACTACAGATATTTCTTTTCCAACAAAAGATACGATTACTAAAGAAAAGTATGATATACTTATATTTTCTCATGGTAGAATAATATGGGATCATTTAAAAAATGTTAACGCAAAAAAGATTATTAATGTAATACATTCTGAAGTTTTAGATTTAGAGCAACCGATTATTGATAATAAAATTAATCAGTATGTAGGTATAAGACCTACGATAATTGACTATATAAATTCTTTTAATACCAACAAACATGTAAAATTAATTTACAACCCATTCGATTTAAATAGATTTAACCCCGAGAACTGTAAAAAGAGAAAGAAAAATAAAGATAAAGTCGTATTATTTCCTGGTAGTTTAGATTATTTGCGCTATAAGCCTTTAAAATATTTGTTAGATTTATCTACTAAACAAAATTTTAAAGTTTTACATGTTGGAAGAAATGACTATAGTACAGTACATCCTAATTTTGCTACTCAAGAACCTCGCTGGGATGTAGAAACCTTATATAAAGAATGTGATATTGTTTCAGGTATTTTCCTAGGCAGGACTTCAATTGAAGGTTTACTTGCTGGTAAAAAGGTTCTACAATTTGATGTAGATAAAGCCGGTAATATAAAAAGAGTATACTGGCATACAGAAGAAGATTTAAATAAATTTGACAAAGCCAATGTTGTTAAAGAGTTTTTATCGTGAAAATATTATTAGTTTTAAATAAGACTTTACCACGAGCTACTAATAATGGAAAAATAAAGGGATTATTAGATTCTGCTTTTTATAATGTGTATGTACCGCTACTAGAGTTAGGGCACACTGTTTACTTTTATGATACAATAAATCCAGTTGTAAAGGATTTTGATGAAGTATATAGCAAGTTTAAACCAGATTTAGTTTTTTGTTGTGTTACAGGTAATAATACTGTTACTCCGTACGAGCCTTTAGAAAAAATTAAAAAAATAACCAATTCTGGCAATTGTATGACTTTTAATTGGTTTTGTGATGACAAATGGCGTTTTGATAATTTTTCGAAACAAATTTGCAATTATTTTTATGCTTGTTCTACTCCTGAGCCGTCTTGTATTAAAAAGTATAAAGATATAAATTACAATAATATTTTATTAGGAGCCTGGCATGTAAGTAATAATTTATACAGTAACCATACTGGTTATAGTTATGATATTAGTTTTATAGGAGGTATGACAAAATGTCGTGCTGATCTTCTTAACAATCTTAATGTACCAATAACATACAAAACTGGTCTAGCATATGAAGATATGTTTAATTTATTTGCAACGAGTAAAATTAATTTAAATTTATCAATTAATGATAATGATCCTAACAAGCAACCTCAAATGAAATTACGAGTTTTTGAAGTTGTATCTACTAATGGTTTTTTATTAACTCAATACATTCCTGATTTAGAACAATTTTTTGAATTAGAAAAAGAGATTATTACTTTTAAAACAGTTGAGGAAGCAAAAGACAAAATTAATTTTTATTTACGTAACGATATTGCTCGATCTAAAATAGCTCGTGCTGGTTATTTACGTTATATTAAAGAACATACTTCTAAAAATAGACTACGTAATCTTATATCTAATATAACTGCATTATGACTGTATACATACAAGAACATACATTCGGTGCAGGGAAGTGGATTTACACTGGTTATAAAAACGCGTGGGAAAGTATCGGCTATAATGTAGTGTTTTTCAACAAACCGATACGGCCTACAGAAGAGTATTATGTAATGGTTACGGATAGTAGCGCGGAACAATATTTGGAATTAATTAGTAATAGTAAGAAGTGCTTTCTATACACTCAACCTAATTACTTTCCTGAGCCGTGGGGAACTCATCCTAATTTTCAATGTCTTTGCTCTGAGGAGTTAATAACAACATTGAATAATATGTCTAATATTAAAAAATGGACATTTAGTCAAGTAACAGATTTTTTTAATAAATGGAAAAATGTAAAAACAATACCACTAGCATTTGATAATATTGGATATAGTAGAATTAAAACAAAATATAAGTTTGATATTTGTTTTATTGGAGGGGTTGCGAACAATGGCTTTAATGAAAAAATTCATATCATGAATGATACTTTAGGATATATTTCTAAACAATTTAACTGTGGTTTTTTTATTAATAAAAATTTAACTCATAAGCAAGAGAATTATGTATTAAATGCTTCTAAAATTGCTATTAATATACATGATGCATATCAAAGAAAATTAGGACTAGACACAAACGAACGGACATTTAAAAGCTTAGGAGTTAATGGTATGTTAGTTAGTGATGAAATAGCGCAAATAAAAAATATGTTTTCTTTTGTTAAAATGTCAAACGACCGCAATACGTTAGTTTCTTTTATTCGCGATCATATAAATGACCCTAATTTAGAACAACATAAAGACTTTAATGTAAATTATGTATTAAACAATCATACATATACTCATAGAGTTAACGAATTACTTCAATTATGATACCGAACCCTAAAATTTCTATTATTGTTCCATGTTATAATAGTGAAAAATATATTGTTCCGTGTTTAGAAAGTATAAAAAATCAAACATATACAAATATAGAAGTTATTATTATTGATAACGAAAGTAAAGATAATACTCTTAATATTATTAAAGAGTATAAAAATGAATTTATAATAGATACGGCTAAAAATATTTACCCTAGGTGTTGGGATGAAGTTAGAAATAAAGCTTTAACCATGTACACTGGGGAATATTTTACTTTACTCGCATCTGATGATTTAATTCAAAACAATTATATTAAAAAGTGTGTTGAATATATTACCGTTAATGACCCTTTAGTTTTTAACAGCCCTATAAAAGGATTTCAAACCAAAAATAACAAAAATATTATTACCAATATAGCTCAATATAATTATAATACTATTGAGGAACTAAAATACAATTTATTATTTCAATGTTGTGTTAATACACCGAGTGTCTTTTATAGTAAAAAATTACAAGAATTAAACTTACTAAAAACAAACCCTGATTTATATAGTGGGGCAGCGGATTATGATCTGTATTGTAATATTGTAAATAATAATATTTTTATTGAAAGAGCTCCTGAATGGTTAGGTTACTTTTATCGTTGGCATCCTGATCAAGCTACGTGGCAAATGAGAAATGATAATATAAACTATGATGTATTAATACAAAATAAATGGAAAAAGTGCTGGACTTAAAAAAACGTATAATTGATATATGTTATAAACATAAAATATCTCACATCACTAGTTATATAACTAGTGTAGGTATTATAGATTATATCTATAACCTAAAAAAAGATAACGACATATTTATACTATCTAGCGGGCATTGTGCATTAGCTTATTATGTAGTTTTAGAAAAATATTTAAATAAGAACGCAGAAGAGCTATTTTTAAAACACGGTGGCCACCCTCATTATGATATATCAAATGACATACATTGTTCAACTGGAAGTTTGGGTCAAGGCTTACCAGTGGGTGTAGGAAGAGCTATTGGTAATAAGAGTAGTAAAGTATATGTTCTTATAAGTGACGGTGAGTGTGCAGAAGGATCTATATGGGAAAGTTTAAAATTTATATACGAGAACAATATTAAAAATATTGAAGTACATGTTAACGTAAATGGTTATTGCGCGTACAATAAAGTTGATGTTAAGTACTTAGTTGATCGTTTGAAAATGTTTTTACCAGATATACATATACATTACACTTCTACCGATATATCGTTTTTGAAAGGTATTAATGGTCACTATCATATTATGAAAGAGGAGGATTATGAGGAAGCAATTCGCTAATTTAATTCACAGCAAAATGGCGACCCAGAGTAACATTGTTGTTCTAACTGCAGATTTAGGATATGGCTTGTGGGATAGAATTAAAATTGACTACCCAGATAGATTTATTGATGTAGGAGCTTCTGAACAATTGCTAATAGGAGCCGCAGTCGGGTTATCTATGGAAGGTAAAATACCTATCGCATATTCTATTACTTCTTTTTTATTATATAGAGGTTTTGAATTTATTAGAAACTATATTCATCATGAAAAATGGCCTGTAGTTTTAGCAGGAGGAGGTCGCGATAAAGATTATGGTTATTTAGGTTATTCTCATTGGGCGGAAGAAGATATTGAAGTGCTCACTAATCTTCGTAATATTAATTTATATAAACCTGTAGACGAACAGGCGATGTATCAAGATGTTAATACAATTTTAGAAAAAAAATCCCCCTGCTACATTAACTTGAGTAAATGAATATTTTAGTTACAGGCAGTAATGGATATATTGGTTCAAGTATTAAGAAGTTTTTTAACCCTACCTATAATATTACATATATAAACCGGGCAGTGTTAGATTTACAGGATTCTGTTGCGACTAATAATTTTTTTATTGATAAATCATTTGATGTTGTTATACACACTGCAGTGTCTGGTGGTAACAGGCTAGCAAAAGAAGACGGAAATACATTAGATAGTAATTTATTAATGTATTACAATTTGCTTAACAACAGTCAGCACTTTAATAAATTTATACACTTCGGGTCTGGGGCGGAATTCTTTAAACCACCAACAATGTATGGTTTGAGTAAACAAGTGATATTTAATTCTATTTTAGAAAAAGATAATTTTTATAATATCCGAATTTACGGGGTATTTAACGAAGATGAGCTCGATAGACGCTTTATTAAAACGTGTATTGTTAACAACAAAACTAAACGCAATATTACAATCACTAAAGATAAACTTATGGATTTTATTTATATGGAGGACTTGTTAAACCTTATAAAATATTATATAACCAACGACGATATGCCTAAAAGTATCGACTGTACGTATAAAAAAACATATAAACTAACTGAAATAGCAAAGTTTATTAACAACTTAGATAATAAAGTAGACATTACTATATCTAAACCAGGTTTAGATGAGTATTGTGGTAAGTATAACCCGTTTTTAGAAAAAATTAACTACATAGGATTGAAAGAAGGTATAATTAAAACCTACAACAAAATTGTTGCACTTTAATATTCCTACTATATAATATTTAAAATGGCAGATGTAAACAGCGTCTTACATAGCGTAAGAGATTTTATTAACAGCGATGGTAATCAAAGTTGGACTCCAGGGGAAGACTGGATTCAATACTCTGGACCACATTACGATGAAAAAGAATATGTAGCAGCTGTAGAGAGCTTGTTATCTAAGTGGTTTATTATGGGAAAGACTGGTAGGTTATTCGAGGATGTCTTTCCTGAACATTTAGGTAAAACCCATGGGGTAATGGTTAATTCCGGAAGTTCGGCGAACCTACTAATGTACTCAGTATTAAAATGTACAAATACCCTACCTGCAAAATATACCCTTCCTGTTGGCTCTAAGTTTATAACACCTATTGTATGTTTTCCAACTACAATTAACCCTATGATACAAAACGGGTATGAACCAGTGTTTGTAGATGTAGAGCTCCCTAGTTTAAACTTAAATTTAGATCATGTTGAGCAAATTTTAGAAAAAGATATTAACAAAGAAATTAAAGGAATTGTTTTCGCTCACGTATTAGGTAATCCACCTGATATGGATCGGTTAATGAAAATTATTGAACAATATAATTTAGTATTTCTGGAGGACTCTTGTGACGCATTAGGTTCCACTTACAATGGAAAAAAACTAGGCTCGTTTGGAGACATTTCTACGTGCTCGTTTTTTCCTGCTCATCATATGACTACGGGGGAAGGTGGTTTTGTCGCAACCAACGAGCCAATTGTACGTAGAGCTTTAGCAAGTATGAGAGATTGGGGTAGGGCATGCTATTGTAATGACAAAAAACCAGGAGATGTTACATCCGGGACTGCGTGTGGCAATAGATTTAAACAGTGGTTTAAACCATGTTCTGATTCTATATATGATCATAGATATATTTTTAATGAAATAGGTTATAATTTAAAACCATTAGATTTACAAGCTGCTATTGGCTTGGAGCAAGTTAAAAAATTACCTGTTATGGACCAGGCTCGTAGGGATAACTATAATAGATTAACTAATATATTTAAACCATATGAAAAGTATTTGCATTTACCTGTACCTACCCCTAATTCTGACCCGTGTTGGTTTGGTTACCTAATAACAGTTAAGGATAATGACTTCTTTACTAAAAACGACCTAACAAACATGTTCGAACAGAGTAAAATACAAACAAGGTCTTATTTTACAGGTAATGCCTTGTATCACCCAGCATATAAGTCTTTGCGAGATAAATTTGATTATAATAATTTTCCTGTTGCGAATATTGCGACTCGTAATTCTATTTTCTTAGGAACGTATATTGGTATTACAGAAGAAAAGTGTAATTATATTAAAACAGTAGTAGATAACTTTTTTAATAATATTCTAAAATGAAAATTGTATATGTAACGGGTTGTCTTGGATTCATTGGTTCTTATTTTACGAGAAAGGTATTAGAAGAAGGTTGGTATGTATATGGTGTAGATAAGTGTACCTATTCAAGTAATAAGGAATATCTTTCTGAATTTTCAAAATACGATAATTTTGTATTTTACAATAAAGATATAAACGAAATTGATTATCTTAATGATTGTGATTTTGTAGTAAATTTTGCTGCTGAATCTCATGTAGATAATAGCATTAATAATTCTGAAGAATTTATGAAATCTAATATTTTAGGTGTTAAAAATTTATTAGATTTAGTAAGAAATAAGCATATTAATTGTGTTGATCGGCCAACATTTGTACAAATTAGTACAGACGAGGTATATGGTGATATAGATAGCGGTTTTCATACAGAAACAGATATTTTAAAACCTAGTAACCCGTATTCTGCTGCAAAAGCTGCGGCAGATATGCTTGTTGTAGCATGGTCTCGTACATATGATTTAAATTATATTATACTTAGACCAACTAATAATTATGGGATAGGTCAATATCCTGAAAAACTAATACCACTTTCAATAAAAAATATATATAGAAATAAAAAAATAAAACTTCACAATAATGGTACGCCAGTGCGTACATGGTTACATGTAAAAGATACCGCAAACGCTGTATTTACCGCTATTACTATTGGACGTAAAAATGAGATATACAATATTTCGGGTAATTATGAGTGTAAAAATATTGAAGTTATACAAAAAATTTGTTCTTATATGAAAAATGTAACTGTAGAGGGTTTTGTAGACTTTAATTATTCAAGATCAGGTCAAGATGTTAGGTATGCGATTAATAGTTCTAAGCTTATGTCTTTAGGGTGGGTTCCAGCAGCAGACTTTGATACTGAGCTAGAAAAGATTGTATCATCTACAACCGAGACTTCTTTTTTCTATGAGTAAAGTATTGTGTTATATATTTTCTTGTGGAGATAGATTTAAATCTTTAGCGAATTGCGCTGGTCGTAGTTTTAAACAATGGCATCCTCACATAGATACTTTATGGGAGCATTATACTGAAATTAAAAATGAACCTGTTTTAGGTTTAGCTAAATTTAAGTATGCTTATAACGCGGTTACAAAAGGTAATTATGATAAGGTAATAATTTTAGGGTCTGATACTATAACGTGCTCCTACTTAAACGAGTTTTTTAATAATAAAGAAGATATCTTATGTACTTTAGATTATCCGTATCGGTTAAAAACTCCATATGTTACAACCCCTCGCGACGGTCATGTAAACGCAGATGTTGTTTGTTTTAATAATATTAACGCTTTAAACGATGTTATAAATCTAGCTATTAATTATCCTACAGTTTATCACGAACAGGGGGCTTTGAATCAATTATTGTATAGTAGTAATATCTATATTCAGGAATATGGACCTATTACTAAGTATACAAGCAAAATTGTAGATGCTCCGTATGACCGTTCAAATGTAATTTATAACGCGCGCGCCAAAGGTAATATTGTTGCTGAAAGCGGATCAAAACCGTGGAAAAAATATACAACCCAATTTAAGGTAATTGATAACAAATTAATATCTTACGATAATAAACATATTAAAGTATGGCACTACTGTGACGGGTTAGGTGGTTTAAGTAATGAGGGATTTAACGAATTAATAAACAAATGGAAATTAGAATGGTTTAATACTCAGACTAAACAATTTTTTACATCTCAATGTAATTGTGGAGATTTTTTTAATCCTTAATATATACTATTATAAAATAAATGAAAACTGCTTTAATTACTGGTATAACTGGACAAGACGGTTCTTATTTAGCAGAGTTTCTATTAAGAAAAGGATACACTGTGTGGGGTATTCTACGAAGACATTCTACTCCGCAAAATCAAACCTATAGAATTGATCATATATTTGATCAATTAAATTTAGTGTATGCTGATCTGACTGATTTTTCTTCATTGCTTCAAGCTATAAAAAAAAGTCAGCCTGATGAAGTGTATAATTTAGCAGCTCAATCTCATGTACGTATTAGTTTTGACCAACCAGTTTTTACTGGAAATGTAACTGGTTTAGGTACATTAAACTTATTAGAAGCAGTAAGAGCTATAAACCCCAAAATTAAAATTTACCAAGCATCCTCTAGTGAGATGTTTGGTAATAGTATCGATAAAGACGGTTTTCAAAGAGAAACAACACCGCTGATCCCGGTTTCTCCTTACGGTTGCGCTAAAGTTTATTCTTATAATATATGTAACAACTATAAGAATAGTTACAATATGTTTATTAGTAATGGTATTTTGTTTAATCATGAATCTCCAAGACGTGGTATAAACTTTGTTACTAATAAAGTAGTAAAATCTGCTGTAGATATAAAAAACGGTTTAATTGATAGTTTACCTATGGGTAATTTAAACGCAACTCGGGATTGGGGCCACGCTAAAGATTATGTCGAGGCTATGTGGTTAATGCTGCAACAAGACAAACCAGATAATTATGTGTGCGCCACAGGTATTTCTCACTCTGTAGAAGATTTAATTAAGTATGTTTTTGGTAAAATAGGTGTAGATTGGACCGAATATATTACTCAAGATGAAAAGTTCTTACGACCAGAAGAATTAACAGATTTAAAGGGTGATTCAAGCAAGGCTCGAAGAGAGTTGAATTGGAAGTCTAATTACACATTTGAAACTATGCTTGATGAAATGATAGAATATTGGTTATGATATTAGTTACAGGTGGAACAAGTACAATAGGTAAACATCTAAAGGAATTTTTTCCTGAGGCAAAGTATATATCTTCTTCAGACTTTGATTTAACGCGACAAACTGATGTAGAAAAAATGTTTAAATATATTAAACCTAATATTGTTATTCATTTAGCTGCTACAGTAGGGGGTATACAAGATAATATTAATTACCCAGATCGTTATTTAGAAAATAACGTACTTATGAATACGTTTGTTACTAGAGAAGCAGCAAAAACAGGTGTTAAAAAATTTATAGGTATTCTGAGTACGTGTATTTACCCAGACAAACTATCTGACGAGCAGTATCCAATGACAGAAGATATGCTTCATTTAGGACCTCCTACTCCAACAAACTTTGGCTATGGTTATTCAAAGAGGCTACTAGGGGTTCAAATAGATACATATAGAAAAAAGCACAATTTGCAGTATTCTTATATTACTCCATGTAATTTGTACAGTGAGTATGATAACTTTCATAACGACGGTAAAGCGCATTTTGTTACTGCTTTGTTACAAAAAATAAAAACAGCAGTCGACACAGGTACGAGGGAGTTAAATCTATTTGGTACAGGTACTCCATTGAGACAATTTATACATTCAAGAGATGTAGCAAGAGTTATTGATAGGTGTATTAAAGCAGACCTATATGAAAACTTTAATATTGCAGATAGCAATTGCTTATCAATTAAAGAATTAGCTGAAACAACCCTTAGAGCTCTAGATATAAATTTAGAGTTAAAATTTGATATTTCGAAACCAGATGGTCAATATAGGAAAGACGTAAGTAATGAAAAATTGTTAAAACATTTTCCAGATTTTAATTTTACGTCTTTTGAAGAGGGTATACGCGCAGTGTATAATAGTTTATGTAATGAAAGATAAGTGTGTCATTTGTAATAAAGATACTGAGTATGATGAATTTACTCATATTGATATGAGATATTATTATGTAGAAGGATGTGGTCAGTTATGCCCTAAGTGTTATAACGATACATATGAAAGTAGCCGCGACAATACCTATAAAGAGCAATTCAACGAGAGTTAAAAATAAAAACTTTCGGCTTTTAGGAGATAAGCCTCTATATCAATATATTATAGATCATTGCATTCAAGCAGAATGCTTTGATGATATATATGTAGATACTGATAGTCCTGAGATTAATAGTTATTGTACTGAAAATCAGATTATATGCATTAAACGTAAACCTGAACTTACATTAGATACTGCGAATGGTAATGATGTCTTTCATCATGATATAGATTTTATAGGGCATTACGATTTTTACTTTCAATTATATGCAACTGCACCGTTTTTGAAACCTGAGACTATTAGAGATTGTGTAGATAAGTTAACTCATAGTTCAAAGCATGATTCTATA
>CEQK01049732.1_pt1 | contig 10858 bp, 10 predicted proteins | sample 531051 | NCBI WGS metagenome assembly CEQK01 (sample SAMEA2621229, study PRJEB7988) | marine metagenome | biome: marine biome (ENVO:00000447); feature: deep chlorophyll maximum layer (ENVO:xxxxxxxx); material: "saline water (ENVO:00002010), including plankton (ENVO:xxxxxxxx)" | depth 150 m
GCTGACCAAGGCGACATTACAGGTTTAACAGTATTCTACGACGGGTAGGAGGTTAGATGGCTAACACTACTTCAAGGTCTTATACTTTTGATAAGAACTTAGGCATAGACGAAATTATTGAAGATGCATATGAAAGAATTGGTATGCAAGGTGTTTCTGGCTATCAATTAAAAACTGCAAAAAGATCTTTAAACGTTTTATTTTCTGAATGGGGTAATAGAGGACTTCATTTTTGGGAAGTAAAAAATCAAAACGTTACTTTAGTAGATGGTCAAGCTACTTACAATTTTTATAGATCATCAAGTGATGGAACGTCTGATGGAGTTAGCACAACCCTTAGTGCAGGAATAAATGCAACAGCTACAACTATTGCGGTAACTTCTACAACTGGTTTTGCTACTTCAGGAACAATTTTAATTGGTACAGAAGAAATTACATATACAGCTATTTCAGGTTCAAATTTAACCGACTGTGTTAGAGGAGTTAATGGTACAACTGCAGCTACTCACAGCACAGATGATGCTGTTGCTCAATCTCCAAGAGGAATGACAGACATCCAAGAAGCTAATTACAGAGTAAAATCTACTTTTGTAGATACACCAATGACCAAAATTAGTAGATCTCAATACCAAGCTTTTTCTAACAAAACAGATAAAGGTTTGCCAACTCAATATTGGGTACAAAGATTTATTGATAGAGTTAGTTTAACTCTATACTTAACACCGGGAGCAGCTCATGATGGAAATTATATTAATTTTTATTACACAAAAAGAATTGATGATGTAGGTGCATATACAAATGCTAGTGATGTTCCATACAGATTTATTCCTTGTATGATTACAGGACTTGCATTTTATTTATCTCAAAAATATGCACCACAAAGAACTCAAGAATTAAAAATGTTGTATGAAGATGAATTATTAAGAGCAGAAGATGAAGATGGTTCTTCTAATTCAACTTATATAGCACCTAAAATATATTACCCTGGTGTTGCGTAATGAGCAGTTTTTCACAAGGTAAATACGCTCTTGCAATATCAGATCGTTCCGGTCTAGCCTTTCCATATAATGAAATGGTAAGAGAATGGAATGGAGCCCTGGTTCATGTTTCAGAATTTGAGCCTAAACAACCACAGCTACAACCAAAACCAACTAATGCAGATCCACAAGCTTTACAAAGAGCTAGGCCTGCAAGAACAGAATTTCCAACTGAAGATTTTTTACCAGAAAACCCTTTAGTAACTGCATCTAATACTACTTTAAAAATTAATTTTCCAAATGGAGATTTACAAGTAAACGATCAGATTAGATTACGTAATATTAAATCACCTGTTGGTGGAGTTGCACTTTCTACATTGCAATTATCTACAACTTTAAATGGAGATATTACAGCTACCGCAGACTCAATTGTTTTAACAGATGGGTCACAATTTCCAACGAGTGGTTTTATTGTTATTGAAAAAGTAAATACTGATGGTTCTTTTGTAAACGAAACTATTGAGTACACAGGAAGATCTTCAAATACTTTAACTGGTTGTGTAAGAGGCACTTCTGCTCCTTACAGAGGAGTTACATTTGAAAACACTACAGCTGGCACACATGCAAATGGAGCAAAAGTTTTTGGATCTTATAAAGTAGTTTCTTTAAATACAACACAAGTGCTTGGAACAGGACAACCTCAATACAGCACTCAATTTGATGGATTAAATGTAACATTAATTACTGCTGCTAGCAGTACAGAAACAGGAGGCGGTTTTCAGTGTACAATTGGACCTGTTAATGATAGAGCTTAATTATGGCCGGATATACTTACGCAAATTTAACGACAGATATTAGAAACTACACAGAAGTTAGTTCTGATGTGCTTACAGCGGCTGTTATAAATAGATTTATTGAAAATGCAGAATTTAGAATTAATCAAGAACTTCCTATGGATGCTGATCGATTTGTTCAAGAAGGAAATTTAGTTATAAATAAAAATACTATTAACTCTCCAGCTGGAGCTTTATTTATTAGAGGGGTAGAAGTATTTGATTCTACTACAAGCACAGAAGATGAGGGAAAATGGTTAGAGAAAAAAGATCAAACATATTTATCAGAATATGTAGACAGATTAACTGGTCCAGAAGGAGACTTAACTAGTCAACCAGTAACCGGTTTTCCTAAATATTACGCTATGTTTGGCGGAGCTACAGGAACTACAGATAGCACTTCAGGAGGCCTTTACATAGCGCCTACACCTGCTGCTAATTATAAATTTAGAATATATTATAATAAAATGCCAGGTGGATTAGAAACCAATACTTCAGGTACATACCTAAGTAACTACTTCCCACAGGGCCTATTATATGCCTGCCTAGTAGAGGCTTATGGATATTTAAAAGGTCCAACAGACATGTTGACATTGTACGAAACAAAGTATAAAAATGCTATACAACAGTTTGCAGGTATGCAACTGGGTAGAAGAAGACGAGACGACTATACTGACGGAACAGTTAGAATACCAGTTAAGTCCCCTTCACCGTAAACAAGGAGTAAAATATTATGGCAATATCATCGGCAATATGCAACACCTTCAAACAAGAGTTGTTACAAGGAGGACATAATTTTAATACGTCCGGCTCAACACCTGCAGGAAATGCATTTAAATTAGCACTATACACAAGTTCAGCAAATATGGATGCTACAACAACTGTGTATTCAACTTCAAACGAAACTTCAAATGATTCTGGATCAGCTTATTCTCCTGGTGGAAAAGCATTGGTGAACAATGGTGTAACAGGAAGCTCATCAGCAACTACAGCTTATGTTGACTTTGCAGATTTATCGGGTGGAACTGCTTGGACTTCAGCTACTTTTTCAACAGCTGGATGTTTAATTTATAACACAACTGCACTGTCTGGTTTTACAACTAATCGAGCAGTCTGTGTAGTTTCTTTCGGTGGAACTAAATCAGTTTCAGCAGGAACATTTACAATTGAATTCCCAACAGCTAGTACAAGCGCAGCTATTATAAGAGTTTCATAAGGAGTAAGTCCTTATGGCTGACAAAACAATTACAGTCACAGTAGGAAGCGGCACACAATATATCGTTGGCGGAACGGGTAACGTTTATTATTTTGACGGTTCCCAACCAACAAGTAATAAAGTCGATTGGGTTGTTGATGGTACAATAAGATTAATTCAATCTGATTCTAGTAATGATAACCATCCGCTTTACATTACAACTAGTTCCAGCACTACTTTATCAACAGGTCAAGCAGCAGTGCAGACCTCAAACATATCTTATTATTTAGATGGTGCTTCTAATCAAGCTAGTTATTATAATACCACCACTTTTAACGCTGCTTCAGTTCGATACGTAGAATTTAAATTACCTACAACTCAAAGTTATTGGTCATGTTGGATTCACGGAATTGGTATGGGTGGTTTTTGGAACGACACTACTACAACATGGGGTGCTTTAAATTGGAGTGATGGTGAATGGGGTGAACAAGGTGATGCAACTGTTGCTATATCAAGCAGTTTTAATTTAACAACAGCTCTTAATGCAGCAGATGTTGCAGCAAACCCTTCTCCAGGTTGGGGTACAGAAGCATGGGGAGAAAACGGTTGGGGTAATGTTTTAGGTGGTACAGAAACTTTACCAACGTTTACAACTCTAAGCACTGCTTTAGGTACTTTAACTACAGCTGTTGAAACTCCAGTAGTTATAACAGACAGCTTTAATATAACTAGTGCTGTTGGAACAATAGACACTAAATTTGATTTTAATTTAACTCTTACTGAAAGTTTATTAGTTTCTACCGCTCAAGGAACGTTAGATGTAAATGATGGATCAGATCAAGATGTTGGTTTAGAAAGCTTTAGTTTAACGACAAATGTAGGTGCAATTGCTCCAAGTGACGTTGTAGGATTATCGTTGGATGAGGGCTTAACTACAAGAGTTGGCAATTTATTAGATGAAACAAGAACAGACGTACCTATAACGTCCCCTGGTTCTTTAAGCACAACTTTAGGCACTTTAACAGTGCCATCTATGGCTGTAGGTATTACAGATAGCTTTAATTTAACAGGCACAGTAGGGTCTATAAGTCCTATAGAACAGACCGTTGGATTAACTGGGCTTGAATTAACAACTGTTGTGGACGCTACACAATTAGCAACTACTGGATATACAGATGTTGACATAACTGGAAATACATCTTATACAGACATTAAGCATGTAAATCAGGCGTAGGAGAAATTATGGCATCAACATATAACTACTTAGGTATAGAACTTATGGCTACTGGCGAAAACGCTGGTACATGGGGAACAAAAACTAATACAAATTTAAACATTATTCAACAAGCAGCGTCAGGATATCACTCACAATCAATAGCTGGTGGTGCTCAAACAACTGCTTTATTAATTACAGATGGAGACTCTACTTCTACAACAGATAGTTTAACTAATGCTGCTAGAAATTTTGTCGTAGAATTAACAGGAACTATTTCAGGTAATCAAATAGTCACTATTCCAAATGGAGTAGAAAAATTTTATTGTTTTAAAAATTCAACATCGGGTGCATACACAGTCCAAATTAAAGGCGCAAGTGATTCAGGATCTGGATATACTTTTTCAGCAGTAGATAAAACTAGTGTCCTTTTATATATTAATGGTCAAGACGTAGTAGCTGTATCAGATGCTACAGAACCTGCAGGTACAACAGGACAGGTTCAAATCAATACTAATGGTTCTTTTGCAGCCGTTTCTGAAGGAACTAGTGGCTTTATATTAACATCAAACGGAACCGGGGCAGCCCCTACCATGCAAGCGAATGCTGGAATTGGGATAGGAAAAGCTATTGCAATGGCAATCGTTTTCGGATAAAAAACAAAGAGGAAATAAATTATGGCAAATCCAAATATAGTATCAGTAGCAAGTATTTACGGTGAGTCGGTAGGTTGGAATTTAACAAATACTGTATCTACAACTTTAATGACCGTTTCTTCTGGTAAACTAATTAAAATTAATAGAATGACAGTTGCAAACGTAGATGGATCAAGTGCAGCTGATGTTACAGTATATATAGACACAAGTGTTCAAACATCTTCAGGTGCTACAGTAGCAAGTGGAGCAGCAGATGTTTATTTAGCAAAAACAGTTTCAGTGCCTGCTGATGCAACATTAGTTTTAGCTGATACACCAATTTATTTAAGAGAAGGTGACGTATTAAAAGGTGGTGCAAGTGCAGCATCAGATCTAGATCTATTCATTTCATATGAAGTACTAGACGATTAGGAGGTTTTATAGGCTATGTCTAATGGCGGAATTATAGGACCTACACAAACAGTAACCGCAGCTCAAGCGGAAAAGAAAACAATCTTTAAATGTTCAGGAACATTTACATCGCAACCTGGAACTACTACAGCTAAAGTTTTAGTTGTTGGTGGTGGAGGTGCAGGTGGAAAAACTGGCGGCGGAAACGGCGGCGGTGGTGGAGGCGGCGGCCTTTTATTGGGTTGTAAAACTATTTCAGGTGGAACATCTTATGCTGTAACAGTCGGAGCAGCAGGACAATATACAGGACCAGGAGATACAACAGCTGGTGGAAATTCAGTTTTTGATGTTTGCGGAGCAAGTCCAGATGGAGCAGCTACTGCAAATGGTGGTGGTCTTGGTGGTAACAACGATAGAAATCAATGTGGTGGTGCTGGAGGATCTGGTGGTGGCGGAGGCGGTGCTGGTAATGATAGTCCAGGTTCTGCTAGTCAATCTCCTTCAGGAGGTTTAACAGGTTATGGAAATGCTGGTGGACCAGGAAGTCCAACAGGTACAGACGCTGCAGGTGGTGGAGGCGGTGCTGGTGCAGCAGGTACTGCAGAAAATGCACCTAATGCTGGTGGTTGTGCTGGAATAGGTAAAAGTGCATATGACGTAGTTGGAACAGAATTTGGAGAAGCAGGATTTTTTGCTGGTGGTGGATCAGGCGGAGGTAATGTTACTGGTGCTGGTGGTATGGGTGGTGGAGGATTTGGATCTACACCATGCGTAAGAGCTAACAGCGATGGCGGTAATGTTATAGCTTCATCTGGAGGTGGAGGCTCAGCAAATGTATATAGTGGTGCTGGTCGTTGTGGTAGTAAGGGTGTTGTAATTGTAAAAGAAGCAGGACAACAAGCTGCAGCTCCAGGTATTTGGTCAATATGTGAAGTTTATTGTAAAGTAAAATCAGATAATTGGGTAAGTGCAGGACCTGCAGGTGGACCTTTAGATTTCTTTTTAGTAGCTGGTGGTGGATCAGGTGGTGATGGTGGAACCGGTGAAGCTGGTGGTGGAGGCGGAGCAGGTGGTGTCGTTAAGTCTTATGATAACGTAGATTTTACAAAAGTTGATGCAACTCCAGGGACTTATTGCGTAACAGTTGGAGCTGGTGGAGTACCAGCAGCATCAGGACCGGGTGGTGGAAACACTGTTGGTGGTTCTGGTGGAAATACAATATTTGCATATACATGCACTCACACTGCTTATGGCGGTGGAGGCGGAGCATCCGGTGGATCAGCTGCACCAAAAGCTGGAACAGGTGGTTCTGGTGGTGGAGGAAACGGACGTTGTGGTCCAGGAACTCCAGGTAACTCAACTGGTCAAGCTGGTAATACACCTGCAATTGCAGGATGTGCTGGAGGACCTCAAGGAAATACTGGTGGTAATGGAGTTCCACCTTATGGTAACGCTGGTGGTGGAGGTGGTGGAGCTGGTCAAACAGGATCTAATGGACAAAACTCTCCACAAAACATGGGTGGAGAAGGTGGTGCAGGAGTTATTTCTGGAGTAAGTGGAAGTGGTAGATTTTATGCTGGTGGCGGCGGTGGTGGAGTTCAAACTACTCCTTCAGGAACATTAAGTGGTTTAGGTGGTGTAGGTGGTGGTGGTCAAGGTCAAAAAGGCGGACCAAGATGTTCTGGAAACGCAGAAGAAAATACTGGTGGTGGAGGTGGAGGAAATGCTTCTGGCCCAGGATCAGGAGTTTGTGGTTGTGGTGGTAAAGGTGGTAAAGGAGTAGCTTTCTTTAGAAGTGGTGTAGGCTTAACTGCAGCACCAGGATGTAATACTTCTTTCTACGATGGTCAACATTGGGTTGCTAAATTTAAAACTACTGGAACTCTTACAGTTGGATCAAGATCTGTACCTTCTCATTCATTTGATTATTTAGTAGTTGGTGGTGGAGGAGGTGGTGAAACTAACCAAGGAGGAGGTGGTGGAGCTGGTGGTTATCAAACATCTTTTCCAGGTGGTAAAAAATTATATTTAAATCCAGGATCTAACACAATTCAAGTTGGAGCTGGTGGAGCTGGAGGAAGTTATCCTCAAAATAGTGCAAGTAGTGGTGAACCTTCATCAGTAGGATTTATAGAATCTATTGGTGGTGGAAAAGGTGGTGGTAATCCAAGTATTTTTACTGGAAGAGGTGGAACCGGAGGATCTGGAGGTGGTGGAGGATCAGTATCACCATGTAATGTAAGATATGGTAGAGGACTAGTTGGTTTTGATCAGATTCAAGGAAACCCTGGAGGAAGTGGTCAAGGAAGTCCAGCTTATGGAGGCGGTGGCGGTGGTGGAGCAAACGCTAGAGGAGGAACCGTTACAAGTTCAAGTGCTGCTGGTGGAGCTGGTGGAGCTGGTAAAACAAATTGTATAACAGGATCACCTGTTACATACGCTGGTGGTGGAGGCGGTGGAGCTGGAGGTCCGGCACCTGCTGCTGGAGCTGGTGGAGCTGGTGGAGGTGGAGCTGGAGGAAAAGCTTCAGCTAACGGAACTGCTGGAACTGTAAATACTGGTGGTGGTGGCGGAGGATCAATGTGTGGTCCTGCTGGAGTTGCTGGTGGATCAGGGATTGTTATTTTAAGAGCACCTGGACCGGCTGGCCCAAGCTATACTGCAGCCCCAGGAACTAACACAAAAACAACATTACCTGCGCCTGCTGGAGGATGTACGGTATTGACATTTACTGTAGATGGTACGTTGACAATAAGTTAAAACTAAATTATAAATTAAGGAGGATAAAAATATGGCACACTTTGCAGAATTAAATGGATCTAATCAAGTAGTTAGAGTCGTAGTTGTTGGCAATGATATTGCAACAGCAGATGGGCCTTTAGGAAATAATGATATGCATGTTGATGGAGAAACATGGTGTAAAGACTTTTTTAAAGGTGGTACTTGGAAGCAAACTTCATACAATAATAATTTTAGAAAACAATACGCTGGAATAGGTTATACCTATGATGCAGTGAAAGATAAATTTATTTGTCCACAACCTTATAGTTCATGGTCTTTAGATGAAAATGATGATTGGCAAGCGCCAGTTGCAAGACCAAACACTAGAGGTGACGATGCAGATAATCCAAAAATAGAACAATGGGATGATGTAAACCAACAATGGACTGCAGAAACTCATTGGAATTCAGAAACAAATCAATATGACCAAAATTGGGTCTGGGATACGTCAACATTAGCTTGGGTATCCGCATAAGGAGAACTAAGTTATGGCCAGATCAAATGGCGGTATAATCGGAAAAAAGAACCCAACCTCTTTTGGTAAATGTACCGTTACATCTAAAACATCCTCAGGAAATGTTACAACAGACTCAGGAACTAGACTTATAGATACTCTTATAGTTGCTGGTGGTGGAGGTGGTGGTAAAGGAACTGGTGCTGGTGGTGGCGGCGGTGGATATAGACAAATTTCATGTATTAGTGTTTGTGGATCAACTGCTTATGCAGTCACTGTTGGAGGTGGTGGAGCTGGAGCAGGACCTACTAGAGGTCAAGGTAGTCAAGGTATTGGTTCAGTATTTAATCCAAGTGGTTCAGAAGGAATATCAAAATTTACAACAACTGGTGGTGGAGGTGGAGGTGGACAACCTCCAAATGGACCTGTCGATGGTGCACCAGGTGGTTCAGGTGGAGGAGCGGCTAATAATGGAGCACCTACTGGATCAATTGGAACAGGAAATACTCCCCCATTTAGCCCATCACAGGGAAATAATGGAGGAGCTACTGTTGCTGAAAGAGGTTCTGGTGGTGGAGGAGGCGCAGGAGCTGTTGGAGTAGATGGCACTGGTGGAGCTTCTTCTTCAGATGGATCAGGCGGAGCAGGTGGTGCTGGTTCAACAAGTAATATTACAGGATCTTGTGTAACTTACGCTGGCGGTGGCGGTGGAGGTCATCACAATAATGGTGGTCAAGGAGCAGGTGGATCTGGCGGCGGTGGAGCTGCATCTAAAACAGGTGCTGGGACAGCAGGAGGCACTAACACTGGAGGTGGTGGTGGCGGAGCTTCTGATTATCCATCCCCTGGTAATGGTGGTGCAGGTGGTCCAGGAATCGTAGTCATAAAAGAATTAACAAAAGCAAGTGGTGTGTGGTCAATGCAAAGTCAATTTCAAGCTAAGAAAGAAGGGTCATGGCCAAGCTTAGTACAAACATATAGTTTAGATTATTTAGTAGTAGCTGGTGGTGGAGCAGGTGGATATTTCAAAGGTGGTGGAGGTGGAGCAGGAGGTTTTAGAACTTCCGAAGGAAGCCCTGCCCCTATAAATGGGTGTACCATGACTTTTACCAATGTAGCTGTTGGATCAACTTATGATGTAACAGTTGGTGGTGGAGGAACAGCTACGCCAACTCCAAGCCCTCAAGCTGCTGGCGCTGGAACTAATTCAGTATTTAACCCAGGTGGTTCAGAAGACACTACAATGATTACATCGTCTGGTGGTGGATATGGTGGTAACCAATCTGCTCCAGGTACTCCTCCGGGATCAGGGGGATCAGGAGGATCAGGAGGTGGTGCTTCTGATACAACTTCAGGACCTCATGTAGGATCAGGAAATACTCCTCCTCAAACAAAACAACAAGGTAACCCTGGTGGTGTAGGACGAGCAAGTCCTCCGTCTGCTGGTGGTGGTGGAGGTGGTGCCGGCGGTGCTGGTAGTGGTGCTCCTGGAAATGGTGGAGCCGGTGGTGTAGGATTAGAAAATGATATTACAGGATCTCCAGTTTTCTATGCTGGAGGTGGTGGTGGATCTGGAAATGGAACTGGTGGTGCTGGCGGAAACGGTGGTGGTGGAGCAGGAGGAAATGCTCCTAATGGTGCTGGAACACCAGGTACTTCAAACACTGGCGGTGGTGGAGGTGGTGGTGCGCCTGCAGCAACTCCTCCGGGACCAGGATCAGGTGGGGGTAATGGTGGCCCAGGAATTATTGTTCTTAGAGGACCAAGTGCACTTACATTTAGTGTAACACCTGGAACTAACTCAACTTCAACTCACCCAGGTGGTGACAAATTAGCTACATTTACAGTTACTGGAACATTGACAGTCGAATAAGAAATGTTATAGTAAGTTCATAAAGACATATGAACTTATTTAATTATTATTGGTATTTTCAATCAGCAATTCCTCATAGAGTATGTGATGATATTGTTCGTTATGGAAAACAATTAGCTGATCAAATGGCTGTTACTGGTGGATATGGTGATCCTACAAAATTAAATAAAAAAGAAATACAAGATTTAAAAAAGAAAAGAGATTCTAATATTGTGTGGATGAGCGATAGATGGATATACAGAGAAATACAACCATATGTAAATAGAGCTAATAATGATGCTGGTTGGAATTTTCAATGGGACTGGTCTGAACCATGTCAGTTTACTAAATACACTAAAGGCCAATATTATGATTGGCATTGTGATTCATGGGAACACGCATACGATAAACCAAACACAGCATCACATGGTAAAACAAGAAAACTGTCTGTAACAGTAACTTTATCAGATCCAAAAGAATATAAAGGTGGTGAATTAGAATTTGATT
>CEQK01019508.1_pt1 | contig 10844 bp, 7 predicted proteins | sample 531051 | NCBI WGS metagenome assembly CEQK01 (sample SAMEA2621229, study PRJEB7988) | marine metagenome | biome: marine biome (ENVO:00000447); feature: deep chlorophyll maximum layer (ENVO:xxxxxxxx); material: "saline water (ENVO:00002010), including plankton (ENVO:xxxxxxxx)" | depth 150 m
ACTAATTCAAAAATTGTTGTTGCTGTAAATCCTGTTCCTGTAACAGTTACATTAGTTGCTGTGCTTGGTGCTACGACATTAGGTGATATACCACTGTAAGTAGGCGATGCTCCTAACAATGTAACATTCGATGACAATCTAGCATCTGGTAAAGTTCCAGAGGTTAAGGCACTAGCATTATTACTAGCTGGTACATTATCTAACGCACCAGATTTAACATCACCATTAGCATCTAATAGATCAGAAAGGTTTCTTGTTTTGCTCATATTTTATTTAGTATTGTAAACTAACTCCTCTAATTCTTGCTTCTTTGCTGTTAAATACTTGATTAGCAAAGCTAATTTTATATTTTAATGATGTACCAGCAGTAACACTTACATCATTGACCTTAGCCATTTTAATTCCTGTAGAAAAATCTGGTAAGGCTTCTAAAGTAGCAGTGGTAAAGTTAGAACCACCGTCCGCTGATAATTGTAAAACAATATCTGTGTTTAATGCGTTAGTACCGCTGTGGTCTTGATAAGTAATAACAGCACCCATTGACGATACAGAACTAGAAACTGTAATCGTACTTCCTGTAAAGTTTCCTGTAGGATTAACTCCTAAAATATCTACCTCTGGAGAGAAACAACCAAATCCAATATTACGACCTATATTAAAGTTTTGTCCTGAGTCTGATTGTGAAGTAACAGATTGTCTCCAATATCTAGCTGATATAGCTGTGCTTGGAATACTAATTTTATGATAGATAAGTCTTGTATTATAGTTACCCCAGTTTTCAAAATTCATATTTCCACTACTATCTCCACTAGTAAAATTAGACTCGACACTCATATCACTTACAGATTGTTTGAACCAACTTAATTCAGAAGAACTTGAAAAATCAACACCAGTCCAATTTGTATTGTCGGTGCTGTACTCTAATCGTATTTGTCTTGCTACATTATTAAAAGCATATCTACATATAGTGATTGAATTTTTAACACTTATTGCACTTCCATAATCATAAACGATAGAACAGTTTGGTATTCCTGTGTTAGTTCCACATACGACTGGTGGTTCTGGGTCATAATTATTAACATTTACATAAGGATCTATTTGAGGACTACTTTGGCTTCCAAATCCACTTGATGATGAAACATTACTACCTAAAGTTATTGTTGGTAATCCAAAGAAAGAATATCTGTATTGCTCTGTTGTTCCTGTTGATGCTCCAAAAGAACGAACAAACTCATCACTATTTCTTTCGGCAGTAGTAAGTGTGTCAATCCCTGTAGCATCTTGAAAGACATCGACAGATGATGCACCTGCATTATAAGCAACTCTGTTTTCATTACTGGCTTCTCTTAATGCTAGAGTTGATATGTCATTAATAATCTTGTTATCATCAAAAGATGTTGCGTGTTGCGAAACATTAGATGATGCTATTCTTGCATCAGCAAAAGTTCCTGAAGAAATTGAACTTGCTGGAAATTCGTATTTGATGTCATTATAATTACTCATTTTTATTTATCCTTTAATAACCAACCTTGTGTTGAATTGTAGTAAACAAGAGCAAATCCAGCTCTTTCTGTACTAACTGTTAAATCAGAAGCATCACCTTGAATATTATGTCCGTTTCTTGCTACAATTAAATTATTAGTGTCAAAAGTTCCTGATACATCTAAAAATCTAATTTCATTTCCTATAGTAGCAGAAGAAGGTAGAGTTGCTGTTACAGCACCAGAAGCAGTATCAACAAAATAATTTTTATTAGATTCAGTAGTAAAACTTGATGTCTTTTCTTGCCAAGTAGTAACATCAGCATCAGCAAATTCTAATTGACCTATTGCGGTTGATCCACTTCCACTGATACTTTTAACCTTTAAAAACTTATCTTGAGCTATTTGGTTATCTGGTAATTTTATTGTATAGCTTTGACCAGCACTATGAGGTGGACTCATAATCTTTACACCATGCGAATTGACATGGCAGTTTAAAATTATAGATCCCTCAACACTAGATCCGTCTCCTTTAACTGTAAGAGGGCTAGAGGCGTTTATAGTTTTATCAGTTATTGTAGAAGGCAGTCTTGCGTTATCAACTGTACCACTATCAAGATTACTTGCGTTAAGTGAAGCAACTGAGAATGTTCCAAATGCTACAGCTTCGATAATATCATTAGCATCACAGCCACTAGCAAAAACGATAGAGTTACCACTTGAAACAGTAACATCAGTCCCATTGACCATACGAATACCATTTTTATAAACATCGATAAAACCAGCATCGTAGCTTAGAGTTTCACCATTAGCATCAGCACCAGTAAAAGTTGTTTGGTTTGCTGTGGCTATATATTTAAATCTATCGGAAGTACCATTAACAGAAGAACCAGCACTTTGCCAACCACTTGTTCCATAGACTCGAAGAATACTTTGCGTTGTATCAAAATAGAGGTCTCCAGAATCTAGTGATGTAGTAGGAGCTGAACTTGCTACTCGATATCTTTCACCAAAAGAATTTACTCCACTAATATTAGAAGCAACTGTATTAACATTAGTCAATCCACTAGCCACACTATTTACATTTGTAATAGAGTCGGAAACATTTGACATAGCAGTTACATTAGCAGTTGTACCTAATAAGTTCATATCAGCTATCGCATCAGTAGTTCCAAGTCTGCTAATTTCAGTAGCAATACCTGATAAAGTAGAAGTTGATGTAGCTGGTGCTATTTCTCTATGAAAGGTGTAAGTGTTAAGTGTAGTTGTTGTTTCAACAAGAATACCAAAGCCTGATCCTAAAGTTTGACTTGCAGATAAACCATTGATAGTAACTGTTGATCCACCTACAGTTCCATTAGAAATAGTAATGACACCTGATCCATTAGCAGTGTAAGCCTGAGATAATCCTTTGATACTAACAATAGTACCAGCACCATCGTTTACATCAGGGTTTGTATTAGGAAAACTTGTTTCGTTTGCTATTGGAAAGAATCCACCAACATCATCAACAAGGTCTATAACTCTAGCGTCTATAGCAGCAGTAGTAGCAATAAAACTATCACTAGCAGACCAAGTGTTACCTGAATTAATAGTTTCTGTACTATCTTGTCTAAAGTATCTTGAATCACTAGCTTGTGTAGTGAAGAATGTATTGTCGTCTGCTGTATGAGTTGCCTGTTCACTATTTGTAACTATGACTCCATCTGCGATTTTATCAATCGTAACAGCATCATCGTTAATCTTTGCTGTAGTAATTTGACTATCGCTAATTTTGTCTGTTGTAATACTTCCAGCAAGTTGTGCGTTAGTTATTGTTCCTGTCAAAGAAGTTGTAGCAATATTCGACAGGGTGTTCGCAGATCCAGAAATAGTTTTGTTTGTTAAAGTGTCTGTCGTTGCTTTACCCACCAAAGTATCAGTCGATGTGGGAAGGCTCAATGTTCCAGTATTACTAATCTGGTCAATTACAGGAGTAGATAAAGTTGGATTTGTAAGAGTTTTATTTGTTAAAGTATCGGTTGTTGCTCTACCAACTAAGGTATCTGTAGAAGTAGGAAGTGTTAGTGTGCCTGTATTTGAAATAGAAGATATGATAGGCGAAGTAAGTGTTTTGTTAGTTAGAGTTTGAGATCCAGCTAATGTAGCAAAGCTCCCATCGCTCAACGCAGAGTTGAATTGAGCAGTTGTTCCACTAAGGGTGTTACTACCTAATGAGATAGACTTATTCGATAAGGTGACTGTGCCTGAAGTGACAAATGCTTTTGTGGATTGTTGTGAAGGAGGAAGTAAAGCACTATCACTCACCATGTTATCTTCATCGACAACAGGATTAGCTGGATTTGTAAATACTGAACCTACATATACTGCAACTGTGGTATCACCAGAGTTTAGAGAGCCACTATCAAATGTAAAAGTTAAGGTTGTGTTTGGTGAAGAAAATGCACTTGTAGCAATCTTACCAAAGATAGTTCCTGTATTAGATCCAATAACTTTGACTCTACGACCTACATGGTGAGTAGAAGTTATGTTTGATGCTACTGTGACTGATGTAGCAGAGGCTCTAGTAAAGGTTGTTGTGCCATCACCATCACCTAATAAGAACCACTCTTTGTCGTTCCATACTGATCTTACATCTTTTAATTGTTCTCTAATGGCATTGTTTACATCAGAGGGTGACATACCCTCAGAAATATTAACTCCATTAATCGCTGTATTACTACTAGCTGTTGTGCTGTAATTTGATACTGTCATTTACTATTCCTTTACTTAATAAATTTTCTTGGATCTTTCTTTTTTCTTTCATCGTTTAGGTTTTGATTTATTGCGTTCAATCCTAATACAAAATATTTTAATTTATTTTCACTGACATTTGTTGTGTTATAAACTTTATTACCTGATTTATATGGTAGTGATAATAATTTAGCCATAAGAGCATTATCTAAATATGTTTTACCTACTTTAACTTTAGCTTTTGGATTTAAAAATGATTTAAGATCACTTGCTATACTTCCCTTTTGCATAGCTCCACCAACATCATCGCTAATATTAATAGTGTTAGCATATAGGTTATACATATCTAAATTTTTAAAATCATCTGCTGTAAACAAAAAATCAGTCAATGCTTTGTTATCCTTGAGTTTGTTAATTTCACTACTAAATAACTTCAAATTTAAAACATTAATCCCTTGATCGTTTGTTGTTGTTGCTTTGTCTAATATTCTTTTATAAATACCAGCCTTTGTAGATTGAGCAAACTTACTGTTAGCACCACCTTGTGATTTTATTAGTTGTCCAAATGCGTCATATCCTTGATCTATTAACTGATATGCTCTTTCTGCGTTTGATATATCTTGAGAAATAGATCTATTTAATGCAGAACTGTTAATTTTACTTTTAGCATTTGCAAAATCTTTAATTGCTTTTACTTCTCCTTTTGTAAATATTTTATTGACTGTTTCTCTATATAAATCTTCTTTATCTAAAAATTGATTTAATGTTGATTTGTTTTTTACAATATTAGTTAAATATACATTTTTTAACATTTGAAATGTTTTAGGATCGTCTTTAAAAACTTCCTTAATATATTGAACTTCACTTGGATTAATTATATTAAATTTACTTTGAACAATATCCTCTACAGAGTCAGATTTTAATGATCTTTTTATAACGCTTAGATTTAATATATTTTCTCTATAAGCATTATATGCTGATGCAGTATTATAAGCCTTTATAAATTCTTTGTTACCTGATTGAGGTTTTTGCATTATTTCTTTTAGTTCAGAAAATAACTTGTTTGCGTATCTTTTTGTCGCTGGATCTTCTGATTGTTGTAAATTGTATAAACGAGTTCTTAACTCTTTTAATTGAACAATTGGATTTGTTCCTTGATACATTGACACTTGTGGATTTAAAGATGAAATGTCGTCTAACAATATTTTTATATCGTTTGGAAGTTGTCTTAATTGTATTGATGTCTCAGTATCAAATAAAGCACCTTTTTGTACTCCTTTTGCTTGAACTCCTTTTTGTAAATCAGATGCTATCTTTTGTAATGATGTCAAATCAAATGTAACATCATCAGCTAATTTTATAGCATCATCATAATATTTATCTCTTTGTGCTTTTGTAGAGGCTTTCCACTTGTTAATACCACTTACAAAGTCTTTACCAGCTTTAGCAAAATCATCTGTTAATGATGAATTTAAGTTTGTGTTTTGTAAAAGTTTTGTAAGTATTTCGTCACTTTGACCTTTTAAAATAACTTCTAATTGTTCATCGCTATATAATGAAGGATCAAAATCTGCACCTAATTTACCAAACTGATCTTTCAAAGATTGTGCTTGTTCTTTTGTTAGATCCTTTAGTTTGTTGTCTGTTATTTTAGTTTGCGAGTATGTGCTTTTTACTAAATCTGTTTTTGCTACTTGTCCTATTGATAATCCCTTTAAATTATTTTTGTGTGTAAAGTTTTGTAAATCGTCAGCAAAATCTTCAACAGCTATGTTTGTAGGATAATTTTTATTTTTTATTTTGTTATATATCTTAAAAGCACCTCTTGTTAATAAGTCAAACCCAGTTGCAAATCCAGTTTCTTTCGCTGTTTCTATGCCTATATCTTTAGCAGTTCCAACTTCGTAACCTCTTGCTTTTTCTATTCCAGTTTCTGCCAAAGAACCTAATGCAGTGCCACCAGCAGTGCCTTTAATACCAAATCTTGATCCTAAAACACCACCTATTGTTTCCCCTGAAAATACAGCTCTTGCTAACTCAGGAACATTAACACCTTTATTTACTGACCTATATTTTTCATTTGGTGTCTTTTTAAAGAATAACTCTACTGATCCATCGTTCATTGTCAGTGGTATCAAAGAACCTTCAGGATATTTATTTTTAAATTTTTGTTGTTTAGCAACTAGGTTTTCTGAACCAGCCATATCAAACTCCAGTAAGTTGTCATCTAATTCTCCTTGAGGATTAAAATCACCACCGAGTTTTACTAATACTTCTTGGTTGTATAAATTTTCTTTTTCTTGATTTCGTTCCTTAGCTGAATCTATACCTGATTGAAATCTATTACCGACTTTAACATTAGGACTAACATTGTTTTGTTGCTGGTTTATAAAATTAATTTTAGGAGCAACATCATCAACTGTTACTTTACTAGATAATTCAGGTATTACATATTTTGTCATTGTTCTAAATCCACAGCATAAAATTCACCAGTTATTTTTTTTATTATAGGATTACCATTAACATCTTTTTGACCTGTCCATACATCACTAGCCTCCACTTGCATTTGTATAAGATTTCCATTTACATCAAATCCTGTTACTGGTGTGCCTACATCTTCTTTTATTGATTTTTCTAGTGCTGTATTGATTGTTTTAGAACTTTCATAAAATTCTCTATATTGCTTGTTAGCGTCTTTTTTAATTTTACTTACATTTTTGGTATATGTTTTATAATCAATTATTCCAGCTTCAAAATCTCTACCTTCGTTGTCTATTAACTCACTAGCAGTGTTATCAATTTTTAATGCACCAATAATTACATCATTTGCATAAGGTGTTATTCCTATACTAGGTAAAATATCTGCAATAGTTTGTACCTCTTGTTGATTTAAGTTTTGTAATCCATCAAATAATGATCGTTTAAATTCATTGATACCTGATTTAGCAATAGCACCACCTTCGCCAATAATGTTTGGTAAATCTGCATCAGGATCAAAAAGTTTTATAACACCACCAATAAATGACCTTGCATCTGAAAACTGTCCTGATGAAAAATTTTCTAAACCAAGCTCAATTCTATTAATAGCTCCTCGTTCTTTTGACCAGTTTGATACTTTTTCTCTATCTTCACCTACAATTTTCAATTGGTTTTTGTATCTTTCAAGACCTTCTTTTGCTTGGTATGTGTCACCTATTTGTATGGTTTGACCATTTGATAATCCTGATACTTTGTCAGTTTTTGTATTTATTTGATATGGTTTATCTACTTCTAACCCTCGGTTTATTTTTTCTTCATCTGTAAGTAGCCTAAAATTTTCTGGTACTTTTTGTGTACCTTCAACTATTTTTTGTGTAGGTACATGAAATAATCCATTATCAGTTTTTATATAATCGTCTTTTTCTTGCCTATCAACGGTAGGCTCTGTACCTTTTACAATTTCTTGTGTTCTTAAATCAAATAAACCATTTTCAGTTTTTATGTAATTATCTGACAATGGCTTATACTTAGGTTCAACAGAAGTAAATCCTTCTACATCTTGTAAAAATGTAGGACTATTTTCATCTAAAATTTTAGAACTACCATCAGCTATACTAAAATATTCTTTAAAACTTGTATTTACTGGTGCTTTAACATTAGGTAAAACTCTTTCGCCTGTATCAGCATAATATTGAAATCCGTCTGCTCCAGTAATAATTTTTCTTTCAGGATCTTGTAATGCACCTCTTAGATTTACCAATGTGCCTAGTTCAGCAATATCATTAGCTCGTCTTTGGCTTCTTAATTGATTAGCTTGATTCATCGCTACACCTAATGACTGACCTAAAGAAGTTGGCATTGTTGAATAACCTGATTGTGCAAGTAATCCCATACCAATATCAGCCGCATAAGGGCTTTTAACAAAGTTTAACAAACCACCTTGATTTTGCTGTGGTGCTAAAAATTTATTTAATTTTGTTCCTATAACTTGGTCTAATATTGAGCCATAGGTATTTATTTTGTTACCCATTAAGCAAACCCTCCAAGAAGTCCTCCTCCGATTGCACCAAAGAGAGGATTACCAAACATAGATGTACCACCTATTTGACTTGCAATATTAGCACCTGTTAATGCACCACCTAATAATCCAGCACCAGTATTTCTAAAGACTGGTTGTGTTGATACTGTTTGTGTTGGTACTGGTGAACCTAATGCACCTAAGAATTGATTTAATTTAAGAAATGGTTTTTGTTGTTCAAAATCAAATCTTGCGATTGCATCTTGTAGTTTTGCTTGTTCTATACTTTCTCTGTCAGCTCCTACACGCTGTAATCTTGTTATATCGTTGAAATCCATTTCACCTAGTTGTGGTGCTGTCATCATGGTTTGAGCTTGTAATGCTCTTTCACGATTGAATTGATCTCCGTAAACTTGATTTGCTAATCGACCTAATGAATCAGATAACACTTCTTGATTGGCGGCTGATCCTAAACGACCAGCTCTACTAAACTGTGATTGTACTTTAGATGTAACATCGTCAGCCATCTGATTAAACAATGCTTGTGAATAGGGATTAGTAGTAGGAGATAAAAAGTCTCCAGCTAGTGTTTGTTGAGCAAGATTTTGTGATTGATTTAGTAACGGATTTCCAGCTACAGCTCTTGCAGATGCTAAATCTAATGCCGCTTGTGTTTCAGCGGCTGGAGCTACAAAGGTATTATTTGGAAAAAAGTTTGGTAAATCAGACTCAAATAAATCTTGGCTGTAATCAATCGCTTGTGTCAGATATGGTCTTATAAACTCTGATGGTTCAGCAGATGATGTTGTTGTTACATTTTGTGGTGATGATCCTTTTGACATTTTATATTTCCTTTTTTAGTAAATATGCTTTTATTTTATATCCTTTTAATTTTCGCACCCAGCCTTTTCTTCCAGCTACTTCAAGGTGAGTACAATTTTGTGTTTTTGCAAATTTTTCTATTACTTCTTGTATTCTTTCTAACCAATTATCTAGGTTGTTTCCTCCAGCCAAAAAGTATCGTAAGACTTTAGACTGAGGGTATTGTGCTACTTCAGTTACAACAGCACTTTCTACTTTTTTATTATTCCAACTAATAAATAGTTGCATACGATTATTATCTAATCCATACAGTATGTCCTTGATACTATAAGTTTCGTCTAATGCTTTCTCTAATAATGGAGCTACTTGACTCCATATACGATCAACATCTTTACTAGGTACTCTAGTAACTACATTATCCAATGACACAGTATGATAAGTTTTGGTCTGCGTTTGTTGAACTTGCATGAGTTAATGTTGCACTCCCACTTGCTCTAGCAGAAACATGAAGTCCATTGAGAGCTGTGCTACCATTTGCAGTTGTTGGCATAAACAATATTATTGAGTTTCCACCTATTCTTGCATCGGTAAGAGTCGTTGTTGTTTGACTTGCTCTTAATGTTACTGTTCCTGTGCTGTTTAATTTACCATTAATTGTATTGTTTAATGATGTTGAAACTAGTCTTAAATGTTGTCCAGTGTCAGGTATTGACAATGGAACTGTAGGAAACTGATTATCTGCCACCTTCAGGTCTCGCTTCTATATCTACACCGCTAAGAGTATTAAAGTTACCTGTCACATTAACCCTGATGCGATGATACCTTGAGGTAGATCGTAAAGGACAAGTGCCAGTATCATTAGTATCAACAGCAGTGCCAGTTGTTGTGGTATCAAGTTGTGATTGCCTTGTTATTGGTGTTACTGTAACAGAGGTATTCGTTGTGCCATCAACAATAGGTCTGCACTCTATAAGTGTTGATCTTTTGCCTTTTGCACCCTCAAACTCTGTCGTATCGACTGTAGCTGATAAACTGTTTGCAATAAACTTTCCAAACTTGTTTGCTGAATTAAAACCAGCTAGACCGACAACACCTTCTCTATAAAAGTATGAGTCAAGTGATCGTGGCAAGTTATCTAAATCACCTAATACATCTAGACTTTCTAAAGTGTTAAATGCTTCTTGTGATGCACTAGCTACAAACTGTAAGTCTTGTCCACTACCTGTACTCCATTTATCGACAGCATAATTGTAAATTAATAATTTATTATTTGATGTTCCAGTTGCTCCTGATCCTCGATAAGACCATACAACAATACTATTGTTAGGATCGACAGCAGATGTAATACCATCTAGATTAGATGATAAATCATCAAAGAAGAAGTTATCTACTTTACCATTTCCAATCGGTGTCAGTTGTTGTCCACCAGTTAGTTTGTAGAAACCATCTTGTGCTAAGAAAAAAATCATGTTTCCGTAAGAAGCCACAGACTTAGGTGCAAATGCTCCGATGTTATCTGCGATCTTGTCAAACTGAAATACTAATGGAACACCTACATAAGACATTCTGTAGATTGCCTTTTCCATAAAGATGACACCAGCAGATTCACCACCAACTATTGCTTGAACATTTCCATGACTACCAACAATATCTTGAAAACCTGATTGTGTTGCTTGGCTTGGAGTCCATGTAGAACTGTCATTAATACCTGACCATTTGACTCTTTGATTGTACTCTACACTTGACTCGTTGGTATAACCTACAACAACAAAGTCTCTAATAACAGCTATAAACTTAGCTTTTAATGCTAT
>CEQK01042297.1_pt1 | contig 10843 bp, 11 predicted proteins | sample 531051 | NCBI WGS metagenome assembly CEQK01 (sample SAMEA2621229, study PRJEB7988) | marine metagenome | biome: marine biome (ENVO:00000447); feature: deep chlorophyll maximum layer (ENVO:xxxxxxxx); material: "saline water (ENVO:00002010), including plankton (ENVO:xxxxxxxx)" | depth 150 m
TTTAGGTACATTTCATTAAATTCCGTTCAACGCCAGCAACTAGCAGCAGGACAGACCTCCACAGGCATGGCATTTCAACGCTGACTTGCGTCCGTAATAGTCGAACGTCCGCCCCTAAGGCAGGTGTCACAAGTAATCAGCCTAACGGAATTGCGCTTTCGGCACGTGGCAATATGAAAAAGCATGAGGGCTGTTCGGGGAAGGTCGTTCAAGCGTTCAATGCAGGCAGCAAATATTGTCGAACTCAAAGTTGCCTCTGGGAGGAAGACGACCTCGAAACGTGCCGACAGAACTCCGGCTCGCTTCGCGCAGTGCTCAGGTCAGCCGACTGAAGCGCGAGCGCCAGAGGCAGGGAGATAATATTTCGGACATGGATACGGCGCCAGAAGACATACCTCCCGCCGCGGCGCATAAGATGAGCGATGCGAATAATCGGTCTGAACTTTCCACATCTGCATCGCATATTTGCTTCAACGGTGTGCGCAGCGGTGCGATGACCCATGTTAAAGGCTCAAAAGCATGCCACGACCGCCGCATAGGATACGTACATGGACCTTGCATCCTGGCGTGACGCGGCAGCGTGCCTCGCGGTTCCACAGATCGAAGTCGAAGCCTTTTTCTTTAGCTATCCGCTGAAGGTCGGCGAGCCCTATTCTTACACGTATCGCAATGCCGGCGCACCTCGACGCCGCTGTCGATGAGAGTCCTGGCGTCTTTCGTCCAGCCCCGTCGAATTGGAATGACTCTACCGATAGCCGCGTTATCCGCCCGCTTCCAGACCCAAGCAAGAACGTAAGTGGGGCGACGGGCGCGTCCATGATGCGCTGGGACTATTGAGACACAACACTCGATCAGCCGCCGTTCCGCGCGCCGCGCTATCTCTTTGCGACCCATTCAAGCTGGGTGCGCCTAATTTGCAAACAGGATGGAATCGTCATGCTGTATGATGGGCCCGGACAATTACGCCCTATACAAGGCTGTATGATGGGCCCGGACAATTACGCCCTATACAAGACTGCCAATTGCAAACGTGCCGAATTGGGACGCGCGCGGCATTCTCTTTCTCGCAGATCGGAAAACCATTTAGCGGGCGATTCGCCAATCGTTAGGAAATCGCTGTGGCGGTGTCCTCAGGTCCGCAAATGCCGCGATGAGTCGCTTACGATTTTTCATTTGCGAAGCTGGGTTTAAAAAGGGGGGGGCGCAATGATTGCAAGACTGCGATGCATGACGTGCGCGCCTGCGCTCAATGCGATTAAAGCGGCTCTCAAATTAACGTTCGCCAGTCTAATCTTGTCCGCGTCGCCGGCGTTCGGCCAAGCCGATGCAATAACTATTGACGTTAATGCCGATATAGCGCCTCGCTGCGGTTTTATCGGTGCTAGCCCACTTTCGGCTACGGCTCCAAGAGATCTTGAGAGCGCCGCACAGTTGAGCTTTCGGCTCAAGCTGGATTGCAACACGCCCTTTTCTTTCGGCGTCACGGCCGCGAACGGCGCTTTGTTAAACCAAGATGCTTTGAATGATGGCTCCGGCTTCGCCTTTGCGAAAACTTATTACCTGAGCGTCGGTATCGATACTGATCGCGGTGCCATAGCTTCCGAGCGCTGCGCCTCATCCGAATTAGTTACCGGAGGAACTTGTAGCTTCGCTTCGACTGTAACGGGAGAGGGGCTGAGCTCGCGTAACGGAATAGCGATTGATCGTGATGCCACGCTGCAAGTCGAATGGCCGGATCAACGCGAGTTGACGCGCAGACTCGCTCCGGGCCGGTATCGGGATACGTTAATTTTAATAGTGGGTCCGCGAACATGACCCGGCGCCCCGAACCTTTTGAAATTTGCAGTCATTCGACCGCAAGTAATGATGGAGTGAATTGGAACTCCATCACTCCCTTCGGATCCGGGAAAAGGACCGGGGGATCTTACTTAATAATAATGCCGTCAATCTAATAGGAGTTGAGAATGAAAAAGTTAGTAAGTGCTGCAACAGCTGTCGCTCTCTCGATCGGTTTTGCAGGTGCGGCTTCGGCCCAGGTGGTCAACCAGCAGGTTGATATCAACGCGAACGTCGCTAGCAAGTGCGGCATTTCGGCTCAGCAGACCTCGATTACTCTTGGCGACCTGACCGATGCCAATGCGAAGGTTCGTAGCGCCGTGACCCAGGAAATCGCTACCGCCCTTAATAACGCTCGCATTATCGGTTTTTGCAACGCGCCGAATAGCCAGGTCGAGGTTGAGCGCGCTGTGCTCGCTCGCGTAGGTGCGACGGGCTCGGGCCTGACCGATGGCGGTTTCAGCCAGTTCGTCCGTTATAACCTTGACGCATCCATCGATGGTTTGGCTCTTGATTCGACCTCGACTGAAGGTCCGTCAACTGTTGCCAACCGTTTCGGCGGTCATATCAGTCTGAGCAGCACCGCGACCCACCTGCAGTTCGCCCAAGCGGCTTCGAACGGTCTAGCCGTTGCCAGCTCGAGTGGCTCGACACCGACCGCAACTAACTGGACGGCGCGGACGGATCGCCGTCTTGCTGCGGGTAACTACACGGGCTTCGTTAACGTCATTCTGACGCCGGGCGCGTAATCTAAGTGAGTTCATGGGCCGGGGCGTGAGAACGCCCCGGCCTTTTTGATAATTGGGACACCCCCCGCATGCCATCGCTGTTTAGGATTCTATTGGTTCGCTTTCTGGCGATTGCCGCATCCTTCCAATTCTTGCTCGCTTCGGTGCATGCTAGCGCGCTGAACGTCCAGCCCGTTATTATCGACTTGGAGTCCTCGGGTCGTCAGGCCTCCGCAGTTATCACGCTCCAAAATGCGTTTGCCGAAACTGCACCTGTCGAGGTCGTTGTTCATCCGGTGCGCATCGTAGACGGCGAACTGGTTGAGTTCGAGAACGAGGAAGCTGAGAACCTTCTCGTGTTTCCATCGCAGGCTACCGTCGATCCAGGTGCGACGCAGGCATTCCGCGTTCAGTGGATAGGCGACCCTGAGCCTCGGAACAGCGAACATTACTACGTAACTATCGCGCAGTTACCGGTGGCCTTTGCTCCCAACCAGAATGCTATTCAGGTTCTTCATCGTTTCCGTGTTCTTGTTAGTGTTGGCCGTCCCGACGGCGATGCGAAGCTGAGCATCATTTCAAGTAATCTGCGCCAAGCCGAAAACGGAATTTCGCAACCGATAATTCAGGTGCAAAACAATGGTGATAACTACGGCTACGTGGGCTCAAATCGGCTCACCGTTACTCAGCGCGATGGCACTGGTAGCGTGGTTTACCGAGAAGTTTTTCAACCGGAAGATGTCCAACACAAAATGGGCTTAGGTCTCGTTCCCTCAGGGGCTACCCGCACCTTGCCGATCGGACTAGATCTGCCGAGCAGCGAAGGGCCGGTCAGTGTAGAAATGGCGAAACAGGAAAGTGATTAGCCTAGCCAGCGTTCTGCTTCCCGCTTCGAGTTCAATAATCGGTTTGCATGTCCTCGACCTCTCGGGACACTCGAGTGTAACAGATCGCTTCATCGTCGAAGAAATTCAATCTCCTTCGGAAGAGCAATCGGCATCGTCCGATGGCGTCCGGGGTACCGACTTGTCTGGTTCGCTGGCGGATGAGCTCAAAGCGATAAATACTACCGGACGGAATATCCCGCTCGGCGGTCCATTGATCGACAATGGCTTTGTCCTTGGACAAATCGATTATCTGCTGCGCGCTGACGGGGAAATCGAATTTGAATCCGAACAGCTTCTTGGCCTGATCATTTCGCGTTTAAGTCCTGATTTTGCCAGTCGTTTGGCCCAGAACTTGGCAAATAGGCCAACTGTTAGCGCGAGCGAGTTGCGCGCTTTGGGGCTTCCGCTGTCCTACAACTCCCAGACATTCGCGATTGAACTAACCCTCTCGGTCGAGCAGCGTCCGCGACAGCAAATAAGCGTATCCGGCGCGCCTCCTCTCGCCATATCCGAGATCACACCGCCGGCAGGCGTGTCGGGATACGTGACGATCCTTGGCAATCTCGATTACGTTCACAAAGGTTTCGATCCAGGCTTCCAAAACCCGAATGTGCTGATCGATAGCGCTGTGCGTTTCAATAACTTCGTCCTGGAGAACGAAGCGACACTTCAGGATGCCTTCACGCGCGAGAACACCAGACTAGTATACGACGTCTTAAGTCGTTCTATGCGGTTTGCCGGCGGGGATCTGCGTCCGGTTTCACGCGGGTTTTCGGGGGCGGCTCCGATCGCAGGAATCTCGGCCGAAAGAATCTACGCTGATTTGGATCCTCAACGGAATATTCAACCGCGTGGTCAGCGTAGCTTTACGATTACCCAGAGTTCCACGGTGGAAACTTTTGTTAATGGGGTATCTGTTCAACAAACTCGACTACAGCCCGGCACTTACGACATCGGCGATTTTCCCTTTGCTCAAGGAGCGAACGATGTCCGTTTGGTCGTGCGAACCGACAGCGGGAGAGAAAGCGTTGTCAGTTTCTCAATTGCTTTTGATCGCAATCTTCTCGCCAAAGGGTTATCTGAATTCGGCGTTTACGCAGGCGTCGCCACTCCGTTCAGTGGACGTGGGAGGGATTATACCAGTTCTCCTGCCGCTTCTGGATTCTACCGTCGTGGGATCAGCGAGACCGTAACAGCTGGAGGAAACTTTCAGGTCGGCGAGCGAGGAGGCGTAGCCGGTGCCGAAATGGTTTGGGCGTCGCCCATCGGCACTATCGGATTTGATCTCGCTGCATCGCGTGTCGATTCAGTGGGCACAGGTTATGCGGTCAATCTGGGGTTCGAACGTGAATTTGGCACAGCAAACACGAGGCGCCGATCACTGATAGCCACTTACCAATTTGTGAGCGAGAATTTCGCTACTGCCGATGCTCGGACTGCAGTTAATCTATATAGCCACGAGATCGGCGGCACTTTTTCGATGGGGATTGCTCGCGATCACTATGTTAGCGCAGATGGATTTTACTCAGTCGGTCGAGCGCGTCCTGACCAGTATACCGCGAGAACCACATATGGCTGGAGAGTAAACGCGCGCATGCTCTTCACTGCAGAGGCCAGCTATCAAGATCGTGGTTCCAACCGAGAATACGGTGTCCGCGCAGCTCTGACCCTCCGGTTGGGTGCTCGGTCGACAGCTACGGCAGAACTGGATACAAGACGGGAGGGTGGACGCCTCTCGTATCAAACCTCTAGCGGCCGCGGTGTCGGATCGTTTAACGCACAGACAACGGTAGAATATTTCGACGAGCAGTTGGCAGCAAACGGGAATATCACCGCCTTGTTAAACCGCGCGGAGGTAGGAGCGGCTCATAGTACGTCATACTCGACCGATTCTCGGTCAATCGTCGATCAGCGAACGTCCTTACGGCTGGGCACCTCTATTGCATTTGCCGATGGTGAAATGGCTCTAAGCCGACCAATCTTTGATAGCTTTGCGATTTTTGCACCCCACCGCACTCTTGATGACGCGCCGGTGTATCTACAGCCCAATGACGACGAATATACTGCGCGTTCCGGGATGTTTGGAGGAGCAGTTGCGACAGATCTATCCGCTTACGCGCCTCAACTGCTGACCTATGATGTTCCTGATGCCCCCCTCGGTTACGACTTAGGTGCAGGCTTAGCAGCCATCCTGCCGCCGTATCGTTCGGGGTATATTGTTAACGTTGGGTCTGATTATTCCATTACTTTCACAGGCGCCCTGCTGAAGTCGAATGGCGAACCTCTCTCGTTGACCGCGGCCCTCGTTTACGAAGTGGATGCTCCGAACCGGCCGCCTGTCCAAGCTTTCACGAACCGATTTGGCAAATTTGTTGCTGCTGGTTTGCGGCCTGGGCGATGGCGAGCGGAGGCGGGGTTCGGAGATAAATTGCAAACCTATACTTTCGAGATACCAGCCGGTGCTGAAGGACTGGTACGGTCAGAACCACTCCAACCTGGAGACGAGCAATGAGGTCACTACTGGGGTTCCTTCTGGCGATTGCGTCACCGGTTTTTGCAACCTCTGCTCACGCACAAGGTCGGTGCGCAGAATTTTCTGCGACCGCGACCGACCTTCGGATCACCTACGATCCATTTCTTCCTGCGATGGTGGATCGTTTCTTCAATGTTCAAATTCGCCAGACTGATCCCAAGATTTCTGGGGTGCGTATTTTATTGGCGGATCCCGATCCGTCTGGCCCTGACCCGCTTCTCGGCGTCAATGGTGTGGCGCGCTACGACGTCGTATGGTCACGCGATCCTAGCAGAAATGTCTTCGCGATGGGTGCCGAGCAGCCAAACTCAACCAACGGGGCGCTGATTGAGTTTTCCGGCAGGGGCGTGCAGAAGGTAAGGAGTGAAAGCTTTCGCCTCCGCATTCCAGCGGGTCAGGATGTCAGTGCAGGCAATTACTATCAACCGTTAGAAGTTCGCTATCAATGTCTATCGGGCGAAGCAGATGTCGGGGTACCGGTAGTTCATTCTGGCGCGCAGTTGGCGATCGACCTCCGTGTCCCAGAGAAAATCAGCACCTTCATCGGATCTGCTGGCGTACAACGCGGCAGGCTTGATTTTGGAAAGGTTGACGCGAACGGTGGCGCGATATCGCGGAGCCTGTCGATTACCGCACAGTCCACAATGCCTTACGAAATCGACGTTCTGTCTGAGAACGGTGCGCTGAAAAGATTTGCCGGCGACGACCGTAAAATTGATTATTCTTTATGGCTGTCCGGCATTCCTTTGACATCGGGTTCGAGAGTTGCCTGTAACAGGGGCATCGCCCCAATGGGCAACACTCATCGGCTACGGGCCGAGATTGATGGGCGAGAAGCAAAAGCCGCAGCTGCTGGCAGCTATAAAGATACGATAACGCTAACCTTCTCGCCCCGCGCAGGGCTAACTGGCGGTACGGAGTGCACTCTCGTTAGTCGGTGATCGAGGAACTAGAATACCATTCCTTTTGGTTCTGCATACAAGACAAACGGAAATCGCTCGGAGATAGGCTCAGGTAGGTACAAGGCTAAATGTCTTTGTCTATAGGCCGGTTGAGTGGAATCGACGAGAACTGTCACGTCGCTTGACTTTTCAACATCGATAGGGATGCCATCGAGTAGCCAATACGCGCCCTGCGACATTTCGGAATGCTTTACCACAAGCCGATAACCTTCGACGCTGTTGCAAAGTTCTATCAGCTCTCCAACTCTGTTCAGCCCTTTTTCGAACATTGCAAACGGTGCAGCCGTTATTTCAGCGGTACAGACAGTTCTAACGCGGGCATTAATCGATATTGAACCGCCTTCTGCATGTGCCGCAGTGCTTGCTGTTAAAACAGTGGCCAAAATCATGGAGAGGCGCAACGTCCGCGTCATCTTACTGCTCCTTCGGGCCTCGATTTAATTCAAGTCACTAAATAATTTCCTAACGCACACCGCAGGCAACGTCCGTAACGGCGCTGCCATATCTCTTGGGCTCGAATAGAGTTTTGTGCTCTCTGAAAAGATGGACGCTCGGTACAATTACGGAATGTCACCGTTAGGGGATTGGCCTTAATCTGGCTGATCATATTGCCTGCGCACATTAAATGACTGCTGTGGAGGTTCTCACAAAGTACTGTAAATGCCGAAAATATCAGGCTGCGTTGGAGAAGGCGAATGGGCCGATTGCGCTAAGTCCACTCGTTGCCGCTTTGGAGAGGGAAGCAGCCATTCAAATCGCAACCTCGTTCCAGTTATTCCAAAGAGCAGATTTGCGTTTCGAGGTTTCTCGCGGCTAGATAGGCATTTGAATTTTCGAAAAATTATCTTCAGCTCGCGCGTCGAGCGCGGATCGGCCGCCATGATCAAGAAGCTGAAGGCCGGCTGGCAGGATCATCGCTTCGAATACGACGTGCGGATTGTGCAACCGGGGCTTTCCCGCCAAGCCATTCGCGAGGAGGGACTTCACCTGATCGCAGGGGTCGAGACCTATCTGCTGGAGACCCGCGCTATGCGCCTGCGGGTCATCGGCAGCGCGTGAGGTGCGCCTTGGTTCAACATCGGCGCGGGGCGCCCAAAGAAAGAATGGCGGGGGCCGATGTCGTCACTTGCTTGGATTGATTTCGACGAGGCCGAGCGCCAGCGCGCGCAGCGGATCATGTCGCTGTTTCAGGAACGGGAGAGCCGGGACGAACTCGGCCTCGGCGGCATCCGTGATTCTATCGCCGACCACCTGTTCCCTGGGACCAGCACAATCCAGACGCGCCTGCGTTACATTCTCTTCATCCCCTGGCTGTTCCAGATGCTGGAAGGGTCGGCGGCCGGGCCGGACCAGCTCACCGCCGAGGCGCGCGCGCTTGAAAACCGGCTCGCCAATGCGCTCAAGGCTGGTGGAGAATCGAACGGCATCATTGGCCGCGACGCCGGCTCGGCCGTGCTGAGGCTCCCCAGTTCAGTCTATTGGGCGGGGCTCTCGGCATGGGGTATCCGCCTATTTCCCGGCTCGATCGACAGCCTCTTCTCCTCGCTGAGCCATCTTCGAGGTAGCCGCCCACGGGTCCGCGAAAGCGAAGACGCCACGTCGGAAACGCAGACCTTCCAGATTTGGACGTCATCGCTGCCGGCCCGACCGGCGGACCTCCTGGAAGCGGTGACCTTTCGTCTCGCGCTCGAGGAAGCCCAGTTCATCATCGACCAGCTGGTGGCGAGTCAGCCACGCAGCCTTCTGACCTTCCTCGCCCGCACTGGCGGCGGGGCGGCTGATTGCTACTATATCTGGGAGCATCCGCATCTCTCGGATTTCCCCAACGACACGCGGGCGTTGGTTGCTCATAGCGAGCTGTTTTCCAGCGTGATGCACGGTGCCTCGCTCTTCTACAATCTGCTGCTGAGCGAGCTGCGGGCCAAGCCTGAGTGGGTCGAGGACTATCAATCGCGGCTGCAGGACTGGCGCGCGAGCCTGGATATGCCCGCGATCCGCGCCTGGTCACTCGACACCTTTTGGCAGGTCATCGATCACCCGGCCCACCGCATCCGTCCGGCGGCCAAGCGCTTTGTCGACCAATGGCTCGAGTTGGTGCGGTCCGCTGAAATCGACGGCGGCCGCCAAGCTGCCGCCGCGCGGGTCGTCGAGGACCGCGAGCGACGGCTCAAGACCAGCCAGTCGCGCTTCGCCAACCGGACCGTGCGCGACCGCTGGACGGGCGCCTCGGGTGTCGATCGGCTCTCGTTCCGATGGGCGCAGGCCCGATCGCACTTGCAGGATCTCGCGGATGCTGAATAGGACCACCCTCGATCCCGAAACCCGCGTGCTCTACGGCGACAGCCTGCAGCCGCCGCCGTGCTATGTCTTCGACGCCGCTGTGGCGACGACCTTCTCGCTCGATTTCGAAACCGCGCTGGCGGCGCCCGTCAGTCTGGCCTTGTTCGCCGCCGAGAGCCGCGACGACATCCTCTCGCATCCCTTGGCGCTTCTCGAAGGCGCCGAACGGATCGCCGGACGTTTGGTAGTCTTTGCCGACGCCGGACATCTCCACGCCCAGGGTCGCCCGCGTTCGCGGCTTTGCTCGCTGCTCGAACGGATCATCGTCGAGGTCGCCGCGCCGCGCGGCGGCGCTTTTCACCCGAAGATGTGGGCCCTGCGGTATCGGCCGACCCGGGCCGGCGATCCCACCTTGCTGAGGCTTCTCGTCCTCTCGCGGAACCTCACGCGGGACCGTTGCTGGGACATCTCGCTGCGCCTCGACGGCGAGCTGACGCGCCGCCCCGACGCCGGCAATCGACCGTTGTTCGACCTGCTCAGCCGCCTGCCCGACCTCGCCGTGGGCGGCATTGCCGACGAGGCGCGGGCGCTGACCCAGGAGATCGCGCAGGACATTCGCCGCGCCCGATGGACGGCGCCCGAGCGCTTCGACGAGGTTTCCTTCGCGCTCAACGGCTTTGGCGGAAGCATCTGGCAACCGCCCCGCTGCGCGCGCCTCGGCGTCATCTCGCCGTTCTGCGATACCGACGCACTCGACCTCCTGGCGGACTTGCCGAGCGCGGAGAAGCCGATCCTCATCAGTCGGCCCGATCAACTGGTTTGCGTCGAGCCCGAGACGCTGGCCGCCTTCGAGCGCGTCTCCGTTCTCGACGAGATGGCCGCCAGCGAAGACGGCGAGGAGGTCTCCGCCACCGCGTTGCAGGGGCTCCATGCCAAGGCCTTCATCGCCGAGATCGGCTGGGATACGGTTCTGACCATCGGCTCGGGCAACGCGACTCGGCCCGCCTTGCTTTCCGGCAACAATGTCGAGCTGTTCGCTTCGCTCAAAGGCAAGCGCTCGCGCGTCGGCACCGTCGAGCAGATCATGGGCGAGAAGGGCTTCGGGCGTCTGACCCGCTCTTTCGTCCCCAGCGAGCTGGAGCCGGTCGATCCGGCGGTGATCTTCGCCGAGAGGCGGCTTGATGAGGCCCGCCGCGCCCTGTGCCGGGGCGCGCTGCGGCTGCGCTGCGAGCGGGTCGCGGACGACGACGCTGCGGAGCACCCGTGGCGCGTCTGGCTGACGACATCGGAGCCGCTGCCGCTCAAGGGCGTGGGCGCGCTGTCCATCTGGCCGATCACCCGCGGCGACGGACATGCTTGCGAAGTCCTATCGGCGCTGCGCTCCGGCGAGCCCGTCGACCTGGGCGCGATGCCGATGGTCGACCTGACCCGCTTCCTCGCCTTTCGTTTGGTCGAGGAGACCGAGAAGGCGTCTTCGCTGTTCAGCACCGGCCTCGTCATGGATGGGCTTCCCGCCGAGCGCCACGCCGCGATCCTGCGCTGGGCGATCGACAGCCGCGACGCCTTCTTCCGCTATTTACGGCTTCTGCTCTCCGAGCTCGGCGAGCCCTTCAGCGC
>CEQK01017043.1_pt1 | contig 10832 bp, 10 predicted proteins | sample 531051 | NCBI WGS metagenome assembly CEQK01 (sample SAMEA2621229, study PRJEB7988) | marine metagenome | biome: marine biome (ENVO:00000447); feature: deep chlorophyll maximum layer (ENVO:xxxxxxxx); material: "saline water (ENVO:00002010), including plankton (ENVO:xxxxxxxx)" | depth 150 m
CGGCGAAGGCATCGAGAAGGAAGAAAGCGACTTCGCAGCCGAAGTCGCCGCGGCGGTGAAGGGCTAACGCCTTTTCGTCATCGACGCTTTATTTCGCGGCCGTCGGGTTCTGCCCGGCGGCCGTTTTCATATCTGCGCACTATCTGCGCATAAGCCGTCGGCGCGCAGGCCTGTGGCTTTTGCGGAACCCTCTCTCAAACGCTTGTTAAGCCAAGTCTGGCTTGTTGTGGCTTCGTTCACCGCAGTCACACACGCGCATGAAGGGAAAGGTCTCAACCGATGTTCAACGCGCCTCAAGACGTCTTTCCTGGCGCTTCACTGGATGCCAATTCTATCACCGTGGTCAACGCGGTCGGGCTCAACGGCGACGACCTCGCGATAAGCCTGCTCGAACAGAGCGACGATTGCATCAAATTGCTGAGCATGGACGGCCATCTGGAGTTCATGAATTGCGGCGGGCTTGGAGCAATGGAGATCGATCGCCCGGAACGGGTACTTGGCAAGCTGTGGTGGGATCTGTGGCCGCTGGAGTCGCAGGGCTATGTGCGGGAGCAGTTCCGCAAAGCGATGCTGGGGGATCCGGTGACTTTCGAAGCCTCCTGCCCGACCTTCAATGGCACCCCGCGCCGCTGGTCGGTAAGCCTGAAACCCATGCTGGCCCGCGACGGGCCGGTCGTTTCCATTCTGGCTACCTCGCGGCAGATTTAGTTCCTGCCAGGGGGCTGGAATTTTATCAGCCACACTTCGGCCTGAGTGCCGAAGCGGACCGGTAGCAGGCTGGTGCCGAGCCCTGCGCCGACGATGGCGGTCCCGGCGGGATCGTCGGTGCGGCCGCAGGCAAAGCGGTCGCCGTAGCGCGACTGCGTTGCGATCGCGCCGACCAGCGGCAGCCTGATCTGGCCGCAATGCGTATGACCGGCGAGGATGACCGAGTCTTGTGGCAGATCCGGCAGCGGATCGGGACTGTGGCTGAGGATGATGCGGCCACCCTTCAGCCGGTCCATCGCGGCCAGCGTTTCGGGTATATCGTCGCGGCCCGTGTAATCGTCGTCGAGCCCGCCGATCAGCAGCGGCCCGGCCTGTGCTGCTGTGTTCTCCAGCACGGTGATCGGCGTTTTGGCCAGCTCCCGCTTGAGCGCGGGCCACCCGAACCAGTGATCGTGGTTGCCGGGGACGAGGAAGACACCCAGCGGCGCCTTCAGTCCGGCCAGCGGAGCGATGATCTGGTCCGGGCGATAGACATGCGATGCGCTGCGCTTCTCGCTCACCAGATCGCCCGCGATCAGCACTGCGTCTGGCCGCAGCGCGTTGATCTGCGCCACGATCCGCTCCACCCGTTCCGGCGGCATGTCCGGCCCGGCGACGTGGATGTCGGAGATCAGCGCGACGGTTACGGGCGCGCTGTCTGCGGGCATGTCGGGCAGGGTCACCGTGGTCGCGCGCACGACCGGATCGCCGAGCGTGTTCTGCCAGGCTTTGACGCCCATGATCGCCGCGAGCACGGCCAGCGGCAGTAGCAGCCAGCGCAGCCGCGGGAGACGTGGGCGAGAGATCGGCTCGGAAGGCTCGGGTAAGGCAGGCATTGGTGCGATCTGTCCTAAAGCTGGCCGGGCGACAAGCCGATGCCCGCGCGATGAAAACCGCGTGCGCCGCCGTTGCCACCCGCCTGCTTGCGGGTTAGGGGCAAACGCCTGCCTGTAAAGTCGAGAACCTATCCCCATGCCGATCAAGAACGCCAAGCGCATCCTCCTGAAACTCTCGGGCGAAGTGCTGATGGGCGAACAGGAATTCGGCATCGACCCGGCCTTCGTCCTCGAGCTGGCGCAGGAAGTGAAGCAGGCGAAGGACGAAGGGTGGGAAATCTGCCTCGTCATCGGCGGTGGGAACATCTTCCGCGGCATGGCCGGCGCTGCGCAGGGAATGGACCGCGCGCAGGCGGATTACATGGGCATGCTGGCCACGGTGATGAATGCGCTGGCGATGCAGAGCGCGCTCGAACAGCTGGGCGTGCCCACGCGCGTGCAGTCCGCCGTGCAGATGGATCAGGTGTGCGAGCCGGTGATCCGTCGCCGGGCGGAGCGTCACCTGGAGAAGGGCCGCATCGTGATCTTCGCCGCAGGCGTCGGCGCGCCCTATTTCACCACCGACAGCGGGGCCGCTCTGCGTGCAGCCGAAATGCGCTGCGACGCGCTGTTCAAGGGCACCAGCGTGGACGGGGTCTATGATTCCGATCCCAAGAAGAACCCGCAGGCAAAGCGTTACGACAGCGTCACCTACGACAAGGTGCTGGCAGACAATCTGAGGGTGATGGACGCGAGCGCTGTGGCCCTGTGCCGCGACAATAATATTCCGATCGTCGTCTTCTCGATCCGCGAAAAGGGTAATCTTGCCCGTGTCCTCGCAGGCGAAGGCGTGCAAACGATCGTTCAGGAAGACTAGAGTTCACAAGGGTACGAGGAAGGCCGATCATGGCGAAATACGACAAGAGCGATATCGAGCGCCGGATGCAGGGCGCGGTGGAAAGCCTGAAGGGCGATCTGGCGGGCCTGCGCACGGGCCGTGCGAACACCAGCCTGCTCGATCCCGTGGTGGTCGAGGTTTACGGATCGATGATGCCGCTCAACCAGGTGGCGACCGTCTCTGCTCCCGAACCGCGCATGCTCAGCGTGCAGGTGTGGGACAAGGCCAATGTCAGCGCGGTTGAGAAGGGCATCGCGCACGCGAACCTTGGCCTCAATCCGATGCAGGACGGCCAGACGCTGCGCATCCCGATGCCCGACCTGACCGAAGAGCGCCGCAAGGATCTTGCCAAGGTCGCCGACAAATATGGCGAGAGCGCGAAGATCGCGATCCGCAACGTGCGCCGCGACGGGATGGAAGCGCTTAAGGAAGACGAGAAGAAGAAGGACATTTCCGAGGACGATCGCAAGCGGTCGGAGGATGAAGTCCAGAAGCTGACCGACAAGTATGTCGCCGACACGGATACGGCCGTCGAGCACAAGAAGAAGGAAATCCTGTCGCAGTGACGGGCTGCCCAGCCACCGGTCGTGCCGTGCTGGTGGCGCTGTGCGCCGTCTGCGACCGCAAGGGGCCAGCGCGCGCTCGCCCCTTGCGCTTCGACCGGTTGATCGAGGGCAGGCTCTGACGATGCCGGAAGAAAACCAAGCCAGACATGTCGCCATCATCATGGATGGCAATGGGCGCTGGGCGAAGCGCCGCGGCCTGCCGCGCGCGATGGGCCACAAGCGCGGGGTGGAGGCAGTCCGCAAGCTGGTCCGCAGCCTGGAAGGCACCGGGATCGAGTGCCTGACCCTCTACGCCTTCAGCTCCGAGAACTGGAAGCGCCCGGAGGAAGAGGTGTCCGACCTCATGAACCTCATGCGCAGCTTCATCCGCTCCGACCTTGAAGAATTCGTGGCCAACGGCGTGCGGCTCAAGATCGTCGGCGACTGGCGCGCGCTCGATCCCGATATCGTCGCGATGCTGGAGGATGCGCTGGAGCGTACCGCTGGTGGCACGCACACCGTGGCGGTCGCGCTCAATTACGGCTCGCAGCAGGAGATCGCAGGCGCGGCCCGTGCGGCGGCGAAAGAGGGTGAGATCACCCCCGAGGCGATCGAGCGTCACCTGTTTACTTCCGACCTGCCGCCGGTCGACCTGCTGATCCGCACCAGCGGCGAGGTGCGCCTGTCGAATTTTCTGCTATGGCAAATGGCTTATGCGGAAATGATTTTCGTCGATACGCTGTGGCCGGACTTTGGCCCTGAAGATTTGCGCAAGGCTTTGGACGTCTTTGCGAAGAGGGAGAGGCGCTATGGAGGCCGCTGAGAGCGAAGGCACGCACGAGCCGACGCTGGAAGAGGTGCGTGAGCATTCGCGGCGCAAGACTCTGGGCATCAGGGCCGCCTCCGCAGCGGTGATGATTGCGATCGCCGTCGCAGTCTACTGGGTGCTGGGCGACCGTGGGCTCGACATCATCGTCGGGGTGGTTGCCGCGATCTGCTTTTTCGAACTGCTGTTCCTGATCATCAAGGCGACCGACAATATCGCCTTTCGCCTTGCCGGAATTCTGGCGGGTGCGGCCTATATCGGGCTTGCTGCGGTAATCCTGATCGATTTCGACATTCAGTCGTTCTACATCTCGCTCGCGGTGGTAATTCTGGCGGACACCTTCGCCTATGTATTCGGGACGCTGATCGGCGGTCCGCGGATCATGCCGAAGGTCAGCCCCAACAAGACCTGGGCGGGGCTTCTCGGCGGAATGTTCGGCGGCTTCCTGGCGCTGACCCCGCTAGTCTATCTCTCTTCGCGCATCATGGGCGTCCTTGACACGCAGGCCCTGCTCGTCGCTGCAATTGCGGGCCCGGCGCTGGCGATCATCGCGCTGGCCGGCGATCTGTTCGAAAGCTGGCTTAAACGTCGGGCGGGGGTCAAGGATTCCAGCCGCCTGATCCCGGGCCACGGCGGCTTTCTTGACCGTTTCGACGGGCTGATCCCGGTCGCGATCGTGGTCGGCGTGCTGACTACGCTGGCGATCTGACCGCGATGCGTTCCATCTCCATCCTCGGCAGCACCGGATCGGTCGGCGATTCGACGCTCAAGTTGCTGCGCCAGCACCGCAGCGAGTGGCGGGTCGAGGCGCTGACCGCGCATTGCAGCGCCACCAAGCTGGCCGAGCTCGCCCGCGAATTCGATGCGAAGATCGCTGTTGTCAGCGACGAGTCATGCCTGCCCGAACTGCGCGAGGCGCTCAGCGGTAGCGGGATCGAGGCTGCGGGTGGGCGCGCTGCGCTGATCGAGGCGGCGAAGCGCCCGGTCGATATCACCATGGCCGCAATCGTTGGCTGTGCCGGCCTCGCTCCGGTGATGGCCGCGATCGAGCAGGGCGGCACGATCGCGCTGGCCAACAAGGAAGCGCTGGTTTCCGCAGGCCCGGTGATGACCGAGGCTGTCGCCAGGCACGGCGCGACACTGCTGCCCGTCGATTCGGAGCACAACGCGATCTTCCAGTGTCTCGCGGGCAATCGCCTGTCCGAGGTGCGGATGATCACGCTGACCGCCAGCGGCGGCCCGCTGCGGCTGCTCAGCGCCGAGGAATTGCACTGGGTCACCCCGGATCAGGCGGTCGCGCACCCCAATTGGGACATGGGCGCGAAGATCAGCGTCGATTCGGCGACGATGATGAACAAGGGCCTCGAACTGATCGAGGCGCACCATCTGTTCCCCGTCGGGCTCGATAAGATCCGTATTATCGTCCATCCGCAAAGCGTGATCCACTCGATGGTCGAATATCTCGACCACTCGACGCTCGCCCAGCTCGGCCCGTCGGACATGATGGTGCCGATCGCTTCGTGTCTCGCCTGGCCCGAGCGGATGGACAGCCCGTGCGAGCCGCTCGACCTGGCGAAGATCGGCGAGCTGAGCTTCTTTGCCCCGGATGAAGAGCGCTTTCCGGCAACGCGCCTTGCGCGCGAGGCGTGTGAGGAGGGCGGGGCGGCGCCGGCGGTTCTCAATGCCGCCAACGAGATAGCCGTTGCGTCTTTCCTTGCCGGTCACATTCCGTTCACCCGGATTGCCGCACTGGTGGAAGACGTTCTGGAACAGTCGAACCGGCCGCCAAGGCCCGCCACGCTCGATGACGTGCTGGCGATCGACGAAGCTGCCCGCAGGCAGGCCCAGGCGATTCTGGAGAACGCATGATCGAACAGCCTCCCTTCTGGATGTGGATAGTCGGCTTCCTGCTGGTGCTGGGGCCGCTGGTGACCCTGCACGAGCTGGGCCACCTGCTGATCGGCCGCTGGCTGGGCGTGAAGGCAGAGGCTTTCTCGGTCGGTTTCGGCAAGGAACTGGCCGGTTTCAACGACAAGCATGGCACACGCTGGCGCATCTCCGCGCTGCCGCTAGGCGGCTACGTCCAGTTCAAGGGCGACATGAATCCGGCGAGCATGCCCGATCGCGATGCTCCGGTCGAAGACGGCGCGTTCCAGCACGCATCGCTGTGGCGGCGCGCGCTTATCGTGTTCGCAGGGCCCGCGACCAACATTCTGATCGCGGTCGGTATTTTCGCCGCGTTCTTCATGTTCATCGGGCGCCCGGTTCCGGTCGATCCCAACGCCCAGCTGACCATTGCGAGCTTTACCGAGGATTCGGCGGCGCGCGAGGCGGGTCTGCAGGTCGGTGACCGGCTGGTGTCGGTCAATGGCGCAAAACTCGAGTCGTTCAGCGAATTGCAGAACACGATCATGTTGCGTCCCGAAGAGACGATGACCTTTGAGATCGAACGCGACGGGGCGCTGAGCACGGTCGATGTGACCACTCGCAGCACGGATGTGGAAGACCGCTTCGGCAACGAGATGCGAATCGGGATGATCGGCGTTGCTCCGCAGGAGGTCCAGTACGATTATCGCGCGCTCGGCCCGATAGAGGCGATCGGGGCGGGGATCGACCAGTCGGTCAAGACGGTCGACATGATGATCACCGGTATCGGTCAGATTTTCACGGGAAGGCGCTCGGTCCAAGAGCTGGGCGGGCCGATCTCGATCGCGAAGTTCTCGGGCGAGCATCTCAGCCTCGGGCCGCTCGCGTTCATCAGCTTTGTCGCGCTGATCTCGCTTAATTTGGCATTCATTAACCTGCTGCCAATCCCGGCGCTCGACGGCGGTCACCTGGCTTTTTACGCGGCGGAAGCGATCCGCCGTAAACCGGTCGGCCCCCGGACGACGGAAATGGCGTATCGCACCGGTGTGGCCCTAGTGCTGGCATTGATGCTATTCGTGACTGTTAACGACCTGGTGAAGCTGTTGCCCTTCGGGTGATGGCGATCCGGGAAGCATGAGAGAGGCGGACCCAGCAGCGATTTCGACCTGCTTGAAAGGGGCGCGCGTATCGGGCACAGGGCGCCGGATCGTTTGGTCCGGTTGTCGATACGACAAAGCAAGGTCCGATCCGGGGTCAGAAATTTTGACGGGACAACTTCGCCAATGACGGCCATTCAGACGGGCGCATCGCGCCGCAGCTGCAATATTCGCAATTATGCGTTCGCGCTTCTTGCCGGCACCACGCTGGCCGGGCTTCCCCAGGCGGCTTGGGCCCAGGCGGAGGATGACGCGCAGCAGACCGATCAGACTGCCGAGCAGGCCGATCCGGCTGCGGACACGACCGGCCCGGTCGCCGCGCTTCAGCAGGGCGACGTGATCCGCTCGATCTCCGTTCAGGGGGTCCAGCGGCTCGAGCCGAACACCATCCTCAGCTACGTACGGCTTCGCCCGGGCGATACCTACACCACCGCAGCGGCCGACCAGGCGCTGAAGGATCTCGCCGCGACCGAGCTGTTCGAGAGTTTCTCGATTCGCAACGATAACGGCGATGTCGTGATCGAGGTCGAGGAAAACCCCGTCATCAACCGCATCATCCTCGAAGGGAACGAGCGGCTGAAGGACGACAAGATCGTGCCGGAGATCAAGCTCGCCCCGCGGCAGATCTTCACCCGCTCGAAAGTCCGTGCGGATGTTGCCCGGATCATCGAGCTGTACAAGCGACAGGGCCGGTTCGCCGCGACGGTCGAACCCAAGACCGTGCAGCTGAGCCAGAACCGTGTCGACCTTGTGTTCGAGATCACCGAAGGGCCCAAGTCCAAGGTCCGCCAGATCAACATCATCGGGAACGAGGAGTTTTCCGATGGTGATCTGAAGGGCGAAATGGTCACCAAGGAAACCGGCCTGTTCAGCTTCCTGAGCGGGAACACCGGCTACGATCCTGACCGCCTGGCATTCGACCAGCAGAAGCTGCGCGAATTCTACCTGAAGCAGGGCTACGTCGATTTCCGTGTCGTCTCGGCGGTGGCCGAGCTGACGCCGGACAAGCGCGATTTCATCATCACCTACGTGGTCGAGGAAGGCGAGCGCTACAAGTTCGGCGATGTCGAGGTGACCAGCGAGATTCGCGATTTCAATGGCGAGACGCTGACCCAGGGCCTCGGGATCACCAGCGGCGACTGGTACGATGCGCAGCGCATCGAAGATACGGTCGAGCAGCTGAGCGAGCTGGCAGGCCGCTTCGGTTACGCCTTTGCTGACGTACGACCGCAGTTCCGCCGCAATCCCGATGACCTGACCATGGATGTCACGCTGGTCATCAACGAGGCACCGCGCGTTTACATCGAGCGGGTCGACATCAACGGTAACACGCTGACGCAGGACAAGGTGATCCGCCGCGAATTCCGGTCCGCCGAAGGCGATCCGTTCAACTCGCTGCAGGTGGAACGAACCACCGCTCGCATCAACTCGCTCGGCTTCTTCCAGGAAGGCTTCGAGGTCGAGCAGAAGGAAACCGGTGAAGACGACCGGATCATCCTCGAAGCCAATGTCGTCGAGCAGCCGACCGGCGAATTGCAGCTGTCTGCTGGCTTCTCCTCGCTTGAGAGCTTCCTTTTCTCTGGCTCGATCCGGCAGCGCAACTTCCGCGGTCGCGGTCAGACCGTCGGGGCGTCCGCGCAGTTCTCGCGCTATTCGCGCTCGTTCAATCTGAGCTTCTCCGAGCCTTACGTGTTCGATCGGAACATCTCGGCCGGGGTCGATCTCTACCGTCGCGACGTCAGCAGCTTCAACTTCCTTGGCAATGATCGCGAGCCGAGCTTCAAGCAGGCGACCACCGGTGGCTCGCTGCGGCTGGGCGTGCCGTTGACCGAATATTCGACCATCGTTGGCAGCTATACGCTCAACTACGATCAGGTCAGCGTCGACGAGCGGCTTTACTTCCGCGATCTCGACGGGGACGGCACGACCGAGTGCGACCCGCTGCAGGCCAGCCGTTTCCTGTGCGATGTGATCGGAGACCGGGTCAGTTCGATCCTCGGCCTGAACTACGTCTACAGCTCGCTCAACAGCTATTATCGCCCGAGCCGGGGCGAGCGGATTACGCTTGGTGCCAGCTATGCGGGCCTTGGCGGCGACGTGAAATATGCCAAGTTCACCGCCAATGCGTCCAAATACTGGTCCGTCTTCGGTGGCTTTATCTTCTCGCTGTCGGCCGAAGGTGGCTACATCAAGGGGCTTGAGGATCGCGGGCCCGGCGTGGACGATGTCCGCCTGACCGACCGCTTCTTCCTCGGTGAGCCGCAGTTCCGGGGCTTCGATATCCGGGGTGTCGGTCCGCGCATTCTGCGCCAGCCTTATGTGGACGGAGAAAACGGGCCGGAACTGATCACCGATCGCGACCGCGTCAGGGACGATGCGCTGGGTGGCAGCGCCTATTATCTGGGGCGTGCGGAGCTCGAAATCCCGCTCGGCTCGGGTGCGCGTGAACTTGGCCTGCGTCCGTCGATCTTCGTCGATGTCGGTGCTCTGTTCAATGTGACGACGCCGACGCTGATCGATTACCCCAACGGGCTTCAGGGCACCGATGCCGACGGCAATCTGCAATATGTCGAGGGTGGCCTGATCGTGACCGACCCGCTGGATGACGAGGGCAATGCCAACACCCCGTACATCCTGCCCAACTCGCGTGTTCGCGAAGTCTTCCTTGGCGACAGCGCGAGCCCGCGCGTGTCGATCGGCGCAGGCGTGGACTGGAACTCGCCTTTCGGCCCGTTCCGCATCGATTTCGCCTATGCCCTGCGCAAGGAGCCGGGCGACGACACCAAGACACTCTCATTCAACGTAGGGACGCAATTCTGATGAAACTCGCCAAAGCAATGCTCGCCGGTGCGACCATCCTGGGCGCCACGCTGGCCGCCGTGCCCGCCGCCGCTCAGGTCAACGGCATCGCAATCAGCAACCCCGAAGCGGTGATCCTGCAGAGCGCCGCGCGTCAGGCCGCCTATCAGCAGATCAGCCAGCAGTATCAGGCGCAGCTCCAGCAGCTCAGCACGGTCCGTCAGGAAGCCTCGCAGCTCGAGCGCAGCCTCGACACCAATTCGGACAACCAGGTGAGCGACGCGGAAATACAGGCGAACCCGACCGTGGTGGCCCAGATCCAGCAGAAAGAGCAGCAGATCGCGCAGATCTATCAGCCGATTCAGCTGGCGCAGGCCTATGCGATCGAGCAACTGGTGGCCGACTACGAAAACGCACAGAATCAGGTCATCCAGCAGAAGAAGATTCAGATGCTGCTGAGCCCGGATGTGGTTCAGTATGCGCCGGAAAACGCCAATGTCACGCAGGACATCCTGACCGTGCTCGACCAGCGTATGCCCAGCGTGCAGACCGCGCCGCCGGCAAACTGGCAGCCGAGCCGTCAGGCAGTCGCGCTGCAGCAGCGCATTCAGCAGATCCTGCTGGGCCTCGCGCAGCAGCAGGCGATGCAGGCCGCGCAGCAGCAGGGCCAGCAGCAGCAGGCCCCCGCGCAGCCGTCCGGGCGCTGATACCGTCGCCGACATGGATAATAGCGAAACAGCCGACACGCGGAAAATGGATGTGCGGCAGGTCCTCAAGGCCCTGCCGCACCGTTACCCCATGCTGCTGGTCGACCGGGTCGAAAGCCTGACCAAGGGCGAGGAAATCCACGCGGTGAAGGCAGTGACCTTCAACGAGGATTTCTTCCAGGGCCACTTCCCCGGCGCGCCGATCATGCCCGGCGTGTTGCAGATCGAAGCGCTGGCGCAGGCTGCCGCGATCCTCGGGATAGAGACGCTGGAACTCGCCGGCAGTGGCAAGCTGGTCTATTTCATGGGCATCGACGGAGCCAAGTTCCGCGCGCCGGTGACGCCGGGTTGCCTGCTCGATCTCAAGGTCTCGTTCCTGCAGAAGCGCAGCCGGGTCTACAAGTTCGCCGGCAAGGCGAGCGTTGACGGCAAGACGACCTGCGAGTGCGAGTTCACCGCGATGATCGCCGAT
>CEQK01041504.1_pt1 | contig 10823 bp, 10 predicted proteins | sample 531051 | NCBI WGS metagenome assembly CEQK01 (sample SAMEA2621229, study PRJEB7988) | marine metagenome | biome: marine biome (ENVO:00000447); feature: deep chlorophyll maximum layer (ENVO:xxxxxxxx); material: "saline water (ENVO:00002010), including plankton (ENVO:xxxxxxxx)" | depth 150 m
TGGCCCGCAGCGGCGGCCGTGTCCTCGCCGTCCTTGAAGATGGCGATTTCGTAACGGACGCTGGAATTGCCCAGCTTGCCAACCCGCAATCCCGCCGCCAGCTTTTCCGGAAAGGCCACGGGCTTGAAGAACCGGCAGGTCGTTTCGACCGCGAAGCCGACGACCGTGCCGTCATGGATGTCCAGCCCGCCCACATCAATCAGATAGCTGTTCACCACCGTGTCGAAGTAGCTGTAATAGGTCACGTTGTTGACGTGGCCGTAGATGTCGTTATCCATCCACCGGGTCTGGATCGGCAGGATATGCGGATAGGCGGCGCGGGTTTCGGGGGTCTTTTCGTCGGCCATGGCGGGCGGGTCTTTTCGTTGAGGCGGGAAGTCCGGAAATACGGATCCGGAATTGATTAAGGGCCGCCGGTTTGCCCAGCGACCCTTTAATTATTTTATATGCCTCACACCTGTCAAACTCGCCTGAATGACAAGGGAAGCGTAGTCAGCCACCCTATACCCGTCAACTGTAAAGGGTTATTGACAACCATGAATCTACGCTGCCCCGACATAAAAATAACCGCCCCCGGGTTGGGAGGGCGGTCGCGAGTTTCAGGGAGGCATAGAAGTAAAGGACACTTTCGCCTCGTGTCCTGCTTACAGGCTACCCTTGGGATGTTAAGTTTCCCCTAATCGAAAGCAGAGGATTTGCCATGTCGCCTGCCGCCGCCTGGGCCGTGATCGTGATCGGCTTCGTTCTGCCGCTGATTCATGTCGCCCTGTCGAAAGCCATTTCCCCAGCCAAACCAGCCGAGGACGGCGCCGCCTGCCCGTTCAGCCCGCGCATGGGTTGGCTGGTCATCGTGCTGTTCCTGGGGCCTGTCGGCTGGCTGATGTTCATGGCGTCGCGGCGCAAAAGACGCGCGATGGCCGCTGCCCGCGCGGCGGCGGCGCCAGAGCCGCAAGAACCTATGACTTGAAAAAGCTGTCGGCGCTTTGGCGCGCCGCTTCCTTGGCCTTGATGGTCTCGCGCACGCGCGTGATTTCGGTCTCCAGATCGCCGATATAATCGTTCAACGCCTCGATCGACATCACCTCGAGATTCTTCAACTCCGGCTTTTTCTTCTGCGGTTCCAGGTCGTCCACATCCATGGCCATGGTGTCATCCCCTCTTGCGCTGTGGGGTCTCAATCTACTAGGTGAAGGGGCCATTGGAAAACCCACTAGCGAACGGATTGCCTCATGTCCCTGCCCACGGAAATGACCTGCGTCGAAATCGCCGAGCCCGGCGGCCCGGAACAGCTGCGCATCACGACCCGCCCCGTGCCGGCCCCCGCCAAGGGCGAGGTCCTGATCAAGGTCGCGGCCGCCGGCGTCAATCGCCCCGACGTGGTGCAGCGCCTAGGCCATTACGCCCCACCCGAAGGCGTGACGGACATTCCGGGCCTGGAGGTTTCGGGCACCGTGGCCGCCTTGGGCGACGGCGTCGAAGGCTGGGCCGTAGGCGACGCCCTTTGCGCCCTGGTCGCGGGCGGCGGTTACGGCGCATACGTCACGGCCCCCACCGAACAATGCCTGCCGGTGCCGAAGGGCCTGTCCATGGTCGAGGCCGCGGCCCTGCCGGAAACCTTTTTCACCGTGTGGACCAACCTGTATGAGCGCGGCGACCTGAAACCGGGCGAAGCCCTGATGGTCCACGGCGGCACGTCGGGCATCGGCACCACGGCGATCCAGGTCGCCAGCCGCCTGGGGGCGAAGGTCATCGCCACGGCGGGCAGCGCCGAAAAATGCCAAGCTTGCCTGGACCTGGGGGCCGAACGCGCCGTCAACTACCGGGAAGAAGACTTCGTCGCGGCCGCCAAGGACTTCACCGACGACAAGGGCGTCGACGTGATCCTCGACATGGTCGGCGGCGACTACATCGAAAAGAACCTGAAATCCCTCAATCGCGACGGCCGCCTGGTCAATATCGCGTTCATGAAGGGATCCAAGGCCGAAATCAACTTCATGCCGCTGATGCTGAAGCGTCTGACCATCACTGGATCGACCCTGCGGGCCCAGTCGGTCGCCCGAAAAGGCGTGATCGCAAAGGCCGTGCGCGAAAACGTCTGGCCCCTGATCGAGAAGGGTGAGGTCAAGCCTGTGATTTACAAGACTTTTTCCCTAAATCAGGCGCGCGAAGCCCATGAATTGATGGAATCCAACCAGCACATCGGGAAAATCGTGTTTCAGGTTGCGGAATAGACCCCAAAATCAATCTGATCCTTTGACCCGAGGGCCCTTGTGCCTATATAACGTCGCAAGTTCCGGTGCGTCCCCGTACGCGCGGGGGCGTGCTGGTCGATTAAGACAATCCCGAAATCCAACACCGAATGGGAAGGTAATTATGGCGCGTCCGTTGATGCCGAAGGCCACAGCCGTCTGGCTTGTGGAGAACACGGCCCTCACCTTCAGGCAGATCGCCGAATTCTGCGGCCTGCATGAACTGGAAGTTCAGGCCATCGCCGACGACGAAGTCGCCATCGGAATGCAGGGGCTCGACCCCGTGCAGGCCGGTGAACTGACCCAGGAGGAGCTGGAGCGCTGCGAAGGCGACGCCACAGCCAGCCTGAAAGCCGCCAAGCCGTCCCTGCCCCTGCCGAAGAAAACCAAGGGTGCGCGTTACACCCCCGTGGCCAAGCGCCAGGACCGGCCCGACGCCATCGCCTGGCTGGTGAAGAACTATCCGGAAATGTCCGACGGCCAGATTTCCAAACTGATCGGCACGACTAAGCCGACCATCATGTCCGTGCGCGACCGTTCGCACTGGAACACCTCGAACATCAAGCCGCAGAACCCGGTGGGTCTGGGCTTGTGTACGGCTGACGATCTGGAAAAGGTCATCGCCGTTGCCCGTGCGCGGGCCGGTACCGTCCACGGCCCGGCAGCCCAGGCGTCCGGCGTCCAAGGCATGGAACCGGCGGCACCGCCGGCACCGGCCGAACCCGCCCCGGCACCCGAGCCCAGCGCGGAATCCGTCTGGCCGACCACGGAAAATGCACCGGCCACCGAGGGTGCCCAGGACTGATTCCGCACCGGCCTTCCGTCACCGTCCTTTGAAGACGGCGGCCCGTTTTTCGGCAAAGGCCTGCTCGGCCTCGCGGTGATCCTCGGAAAACCACAAGTCTTCCAGAAGCGCCTCTCCGGCCGCCCGGCCCTCGCCGCGCGCGGCCGCGCGCAGCGCCCGTTTGGTCGCCGATACCGCCAGGGGCGCCGCCGGCATGGCGGTGAGAAACCCCACCGCATGGTCCACGACGTCTTCGCCCACAGCCACCGCGTCGATCAGCCCCTGGTCCAGGGCCTCCCCGGCGGACAACTGTTCGCAGCTTAGCAACATGCGCATGGCGCGGGCGTATCCCACCACATGCATCAACCGTTCGGCGCCGTTCCATCCGGGAATGATGCCGAGCCGCGCCTGCGGCAGGCCGATCTTCGCATCCTCGGCCATGAACCGCAGATCGCAAGCCAAGGCCAGTTCCGCGCCGCCGCCCAGGGCATAGCCGTTGATCGCCGCGATGACCGGCAGGGGATGAGCCTCGAACGCGTCGAGCAGGCCGCGGACGACGCCGAAGGTCTCAGCCAGTTCCTCGGGCGAGGAAATCGCGCGGTAGGCCTTCAAATCACCCCCGGTGCAGAAGAAACGATCACCGGCGCCGGTCACCACGATACCACGCAGGTCCGTCCTGCCGGCCGTGCCGTCCAATGCGTCGCGCATGGCCTGGGCCGTGTCGCGGGAAATCGAGTTCCCGGCCTGCTCACGGTCGATGGTGAGGATCAGGACGCCGGCGCGTTCCGCCGCGCGAACCAACGGCTTAATCACGCTGGACGACATGAATCAGAAGTCCGCCAAGGCTTTTGGGATGGATGAACCCGATCAGCGCCCGCCGCGACCCCGGCCGTCCCACGGTGTCGATCATGGTGCATCCGGCGTCGCCGAGGGCGGCCAGCGTCGCGTTGATGTCCGGCGACTTCAGGGCGACATGATGCAGGCCCTGGCCGCGGGTTTCGATGTACTTGGTGATCGCCCCCTGGTCCTGCCGGGTCGTACCGGATGCGCCATGGGCGATCTCCGCCCCGTGGGACGGATCGAAGTTCTGCAGGAACTCCAGTTCGCAATCGCCGGCGGTCAGGAACGCGACGCGCAGGCCGCCGACGGGCCGGGGCGGGCGGCTGTGATAGACGACGCCGTATTTGTCCGAGGTGAAGCTTTCGACCGTCGTCTGGACCTCCATGTCCGTCTGCTGGCTTTCGATGGGCAGGCCGAGCGTATCGGTGAACACCGAGATGGCTTTCCGGTTGTCGGCGCTGGCGACGCCCAGATGGTCGATGCGCTCGATCCGGGGCGACGCCGACCTGTCGATGGTCAAGGGATCGACCAGACAGGTCCGGACCCCGACGGTGGCGTCCGGGTCCAGTTCCACATGGCGCCCGCCGGCCAGGCCCGGCCGGCCCGCATCGCGCGCGGAAATGCCCGCCGCCGCAAGGCGCGCGGTGGTCCCGTCCACGTCATCGACGGACAGGCCGATGTGATGCACGCCGGTGCGGTCCGTTTCGTGGACGAAGGGGTCGCCCGGCTCGAACACGGCGAGGGCCGCGTCGCCAACGGCGAACACCGGCACGGTGTCGCCGCCCAGGGCACAGTCGGTCCGCGTCAGTCCGAGCACCCTGCCCAGCACATCGCATGCAGCGGGCACATCGCGGGAAACCAGGGCGACGTAGGAAAGGCTGGGTGATGATGTCATGTCATCCTCGCTGTGCTGTTCTCGATTGATCCGTCATGGATAAGCTGCTGGATGCGGTCCGGGGCGATGCCCCAATCCGCAAGAACCGTTTCGCTGTGTTCGCCCAGGGCCGGCGGCGCGAACCGCACGGTCTTCGGCCCGACCGCGTCCAGGCGCAAGGGATTGGACAGCAGGTTCAGGTCCCCGATGACCGGGTGGCTGATCGTTTCCACCATCCCCGCGTGCGCCACCTGAGGGTCGTTGAACATCTGTCCCAGGTCGTAGACGGGCCCGGCGGGAATGCCGGCCTCCATCAGTTCATGGGACCATTCGATGGCGGTCTTGGACGCCAGTTTCCCGTTCAACAAACCACGCAAGCGGGCTCTATTTCGGTCGCGTCCCGTGTTGTCGGCGAAGTCGGGGTCGTCCACCAATTCGGAGAGCCCCAAAGTGTCGCAGAGCTTTTTCCATTGGGTCTGGTTGGCAGCGGCGATGTTGACGAGAGCATCCGAGGCCTGAAAGGCGCCGTAAGGGTAGATCACCGGATGTTCGTTGCCCATGCGGCCGGGAACGTCCCCCAGGCTCAGGTATCGCTGGCCCTGGACGCAGAGCATGCCGACGACGGAGGCCAGCAGCGAGGTATCGACCTTTTGCCCCTGCCCCGTCGCCGTGCGTTGATGGATGGCGGCGGTGATGCCCGTGGACAGCCACATGCCCGACACAAGGTCGGCCAAGGGCACGCCCAGGCGCGTCGGCGGGCCGTCGGGTTCGCCGGAAAGGCTCATCATGCCCGACATGCCCTGGGCGATCTGATCGAACCCGGGCCAAGTGCCATAAGGCCCGTCGGAACCGAACCCCGTGATGGTGGCGTGGATCAGGCGCGGGTTGTCCTGTTTCAGGCTGTCGTAATCCAGGCCCAGCTTTTCGATGGTTCCCGGTTTGAAATTCTCGACCAGGACATCCGACTCGCGGGCCAGATCACGCAACACCGCCTGGCCGCCGTCACTGCGGAAATCCACGGCCAGGGACCGCTTGTTCCGGTTCACGGACAGGAAGAAACAGCCGATGCCGTGATCGAACGGCCCCCAGGCGCGGCACATGTCGCCCTCGCCCACCGGCTCCGCCTTCAGAACGTCCGCCCCCAGATCCCCCAGGATCATCGTGCAGAACGGACCGGACAGGGCCCGCGTCAGGTCGAGCACGCGGATTCCGTCCAAAGGTAGCGCCATTCCGTCCTCCCATGATTATTGCCGCCCGCGTCATTCGCGACAGGCTGACCGGGAATTTAATATTGTTAGACAATTAGTCAATTAGAAAATATATAATGCTTTCATAACGCTCGGCGGCGACCTATCAAGAGAACGACATGAGCAGCGCATCTGGCCCCACCGACTTTCCCCGCCCGGACCTATTGCCGGAGCGGCTTGCCGAATGGATTTCAGGTGAAATCGTGGCCGGCCGCTTTCCGCCCGGCGAACGTCTCGTGGAACATGCCCTGTCGAAACGCTGCAACGTCAGCCGGGTGCCGCTGCGCGAGGCCCTGCGCATCGTGGCGGCCCAGGGGTTGCTGATTCTGGAACCCCACCGGGGGGCCGTCGTCACGCCCCTGTCGGAAAGCGAATTGCGGGAACTGTTCGACCTGCGCATGGCGATCGAGGGCTTTGCCGCCGCCTCGGCGGCCCGGCAGCAACCGGCGGCGGCCTTCGCCGCCCTGCGCCGCATGAACGCGGACCTGGATGAATTGATCCAGGCCGAGGATTACGAGCGCTATTACGCCCTGGCGGCGGAATTTCACGATGCCCTGGTCGCCGCGGCGCAAAACGGCCTATTGGTGGAAACCTACAACCGGGTAAAGATCCGTTTCCGGCGTTATCAGGCCGTGCTCGCCAACATCCCCCATCTGCCGCCCCGGTCCGTTGCCGAACACACACGGATACTGGCGGCCATGGAAGCCGGTGACGCGGACGGCGCCCGTGCCCTGGTCGAAGCGCACATCCGGGATCTGGTCGATGCCTATGGCCAATCGGACGCGGGACGCCGGTTCTTCGATCAGGCGTCCTGACCGACCCGGCGGTTATTTCCCGTCTTCGGCCAGTTTGTTGAGGCAGGCCAGTTCGACGCAGGCGCAGACCACGTCCATGGCCTGAACCACTTCCTCCAGCGGCGGCAGGGTCGGCGCCAGGCGGATGTTGCGATCGTTGGGGTCCTTGCCGTAGGGGAAGCACGACCCGGCGGGGGTCAGCTTGACTCCAGCCTCGCCGGCCAGGCGGATGACCTCCTTGGCGCAGCCGTCGAGCACGTCCAGGCTGACGAAATAGCCGCCCTTAGGTCTTGTCCAGGTCGCGATGCCCTTGCCCGCCAGATGCTTGGTCAACGCGTCGTCCACGGCCTTGAATTTTGGCGCGCAGAGTTTCGCATGGCCGTCCATATGGGCCAGGATGCCGTCCATGTCCTTGAAGAACTTGACCTGACGCAGCTGGGTGATCTTGTCCGGGCCGATGGTCTCGAAGAACAGATGGTCCAGGGCGTCCTTGACGTTGGCCTTGGAGCCGGCGAACACGGCGATGCCCGCCCCCGCGTACGTGATCTTGGAGGTCGAGCCGAAGATGAACGGCCGGTCCGGGCAGCCCGCTTTTTCACAGACCGTCAGGATGTCGGCGACCGTGTCCAGGCCCTGGCCCAGATGGTGCACGGCATAGGCGTTGTCCCACAGGATGCGGAAATCAGGCGCCGCCGCTTTCATTTTGGCCAGGCGTTCGACGACCGCGTCGGAATAGGTCGCCCCCGTCGGGTTAGAATACTTGGGCACGCACCAGATGGCCTTGACCTTGGGGTCCTTGACCAATTCCTCGACCGCATCCATATCCGGCCCGTCGTCCTTCATGTCGACGGAGACCATGTCCAGGCCCAGTTCTTCGCAGATCGCGAAATGCCGGTCATAGCCCGGCACGGGACAGATCACCGTCGCCCCTTCGTCCCGCCACGGCCCCTTCCCGCCCACGACACCGAAGGTCATGGCCCGGGCCAGAACGCCGTACATCATCTGCAGGGAGGAGTTGCCGCCGATCACGACCTGATCGGCGGGCACGCCCAGGTATTCGCCGAACAACTTGCGGCAGGCAGGGGTGCCGGCAAGGCCCCCGTAATTGCGCAGGTCCGTGCCGTCGTCGTCGCGCACGTCCTCCACCGTCACGTTGGTCAGAAGCGCATCGGACAAATCCAACTGCGCCGCCGACGGCTTGCCGCGGGTCATATCCAGGGCCAGATTACGGCCCCGAATATCGTCGTAATGCCCCTTGGCCCGGTCGTGGGATTGGGCAAGGACGTCGCCGCCCGCCTGTGTCAGGTCCGTCATGGGTCTCTCCATGCTCCGTCGCAAGAAGTCCGGGCGGGCCTTACAGGCTCGCCTGGGTCACGAACTTCGGGTTCAGATAGGCTTCGATGGCTTCCGTGCCGCCCTCGGACCCGTAACCCGAATCCTTGACGCCGCCGAACGGCGTTTCCGGCAGGGCGATGCCATGATGGTTGATGGAAATCATGCCGCTTTCCACGTTGGCCGCCAGGTCCTGCGCGGTCTTGGCCGAGCCCGTATAGGCATAGGCGGCCAGGCCGAAGGGAAGCCGGTTGGCTTCCGCGATCACGTCGTCAAAGCCCTTGAACGGGGCGATCACGGCGACCGGGCCGAACGGTTCCTCGGTCATGATCCGGGCATCAAGGGGCACGTCGGTCAGCACGGTGGGCTCGAAGAAATTGCCCTTATTGCCGATGCGCTTGCCGCCGGTCTTGAGGTTCGCGCCCTTCTGCACGGCGTCGCCGATGAATTCCTCCATGGCGGTGATGCGCCGGGGATTGGCCATCGGACCCATCTGGCTGTCGGCGGACATGCCGTCGCCGACCTTGATCGACTTCATGCCGTCGGTGAACTTGCTGACGAACTGATCGTAAATGCCTTCCTGGATCAGGAAGCGGGTCGGCGACACGCAGACCTGGCCCGCGTTGCGCTGCTTGTTGGCGCGCAGGATCTTTACCGCCAGATCGACGTCGGCATCGTCGAACACGATGGACGGCGCATGCCCGCCCAGTTCCATGGTCGCGCGCTTCATGTGCGTGCCGGCCAGGGCTGCCAGATGCTTGCCGACCACGGTCGAGCCGGTGAAGGAAATCTTGCGGATCACCGGATGGGGGATCAGGTATTCGGAAATCTCGGCCGGCACGCCGTAGACTAGGTTGACGGCCCCGGCGGGCACGCCCGCGTCGGCGAAGCAGCGGATCAGTTCCGCTGGCGACGACGGGGTTTCCTCGGCCGCTTTGACGATGATGGAGCAGCCGGCGGCAAGCGCGCAGGCGATCTTGCGCACGGCCTGGTTGATGGGGAAGTTCCAGGGCGTGAAGGCGGCAACGGGGCCCACGGGCTCCTTGATCACCATCTGATAGACGTTGCCCGCGCGGGCCGGAATGATGCGGCCGTAGGTGCGGCGCGCTTCCTCGGCGTTCCAGTCGGTGACGTCGGCGGCGACCAGGATTTCGCCCTTGGCCTCGGGCAGGGTCTTGCCCTGTTCCAGGGTCATCAGGGGGGCGATCTTGTCGGCCCGTTCGCGCAGCAGGTCAGCCGCCTTGCGCAGCACCTTGGCACGGTCGAAGGCCGAGACCTGCCGCCAAGCCTTGAAGCCTTTGTCCGCCGCTTCAAGGGCGCGGTCCAGATCCGCCTGTTCCGCATGGGCAACGGTGCCGATGACTTCGCCCGTGGCCGGGTTTTCAATCGGCATCGTGCGGCCCGCGGCCGCCTTGGTCCATTCGCCGTCGATGAACAGCAAGACATCGTTATACATGGTCGGATTCCTCGAAATTTTGATTAGGGAAGCGGGCGCAGCGCACCCTCAGGCGGCCAAGCGCCGCCCGTTGCCCGCACCATGCCCGATCCGGCGTCTGGTCTCAATGGGCCAGACGGGAAAAACAGTTAGGTCATGATGGCACGACTTAGGCCTTGCGGGACGCCCCGTAGCCGATGTCCTTCAACGCGCTGGTGATTTCGTCCAGGATCGCCGGGTCGTCGATGGTCGCCGGCATCTTCCATTGCTCGTTGTCAGCGATCTTCTGCATGGTGCCGCGCAGGATCTTGCCCGATCGGGTCTTGGGCAGACGCGGCACCACCGTCGCCTGCTTGAAGGCGGCAACGGGGCCGATCCTCTGGCGGACAAGTTGCACCACCTCGTTGACGATCTCGGCGGCGTCCTTGGTCACCCCGGCCTTGAGCACGAGAAAGCCCACGGGCAACTGCCCCTTCAATTCGTCGGCGACACCGATCACGGCGCATTCGGCGACGTCCGGGTGGGCGGCCAGGACTTCCTCCATCCCACCGGTGGACAGACGGTGCCCGGCCACGTTGATGATGTCGTCCGTGCGCGCCATGATCGAGATATAGCCGTCCTCGTCGAACACCCCGGCGTCGGCGGTTTTGTAATAGCCGGGATATTCGTTCAGGTACGCCTCGCGGAACCGTTTATCCGCGTTCCACAGGGTCGGCAGGCTGGACGGCGGCATCGGCAGCTTGACGCAGATCGCGCCGATTTCCCCCGGCTTCACCGGCTCGTGCGTTTCTTCGTTGAGTACCTGGACGTTCCAACCCGGGCACGGCTTGGTCGGGGAGCCCGCCTTGACCGGGAAGCGGTGCAGACCCATGCAGTTGGACGCGATGGCCCAGCCCGTTTCCGTCTGCCACCAATGGTCGATGACCGGCACGCCCAGGGTTTTTTCGGCCCAGTCCAGGGTCGGCGGGTCGGTCCGCTCGCCGGCCAGGAACAGCATCTTGAACGAGGACATGTCGTATTTCTTCAGGAACTCCCCATTAGGATCTTCCTTCTTGATGGCGCGGAACGCCGTAGGGGCGGTGAACAGGATCTTCACCTTGTGGTCGGCGATGACCCGCCAGAAGGCCCCGGCATCGGGCGTGCCCACGGGCTTGCCTTCGTAGAAGATCGTCGTGCAGCCCTGCAGCAGCGGCGCATAGACGATATAGGAATGGCCGACCACCCAGCCCACGTCGGACGCCGCCCAGTAGACGTCGCCCGGGTCCGCG
>CEQK01077073.1_pt1 | contig 10811 bp, 14 predicted proteins | sample 531051 | NCBI WGS metagenome assembly CEQK01 (sample SAMEA2621229, study PRJEB7988) | marine metagenome | biome: marine biome (ENVO:00000447); feature: deep chlorophyll maximum layer (ENVO:xxxxxxxx); material: "saline water (ENVO:00002010), including plankton (ENVO:xxxxxxxx)" | depth 150 m
CTAAATATTTGTTAGGGTTTTTCTTTTTTAGTAACTTTTTTATTATACCTTTTATCATAATCTTCCTTGTTAAAAACCTAAAATGCTTTTAGCCTCTTTTTCTCCATATATACTTTTCCAATAATTATAACCAGGCATTTTTTTATAACCTTCTCCTACACCTTTTGAATTATTTTGATATTCTAATTTCTGAAGTTCTGTAGGCCTCCATCCAGCTTTATAAGCATTATGGTAATCGTTTTGTGAAATACCATATTTATTAAAATAAGCACTCCAATCATTTGGTCCATAATTTCTTTTTTGAGTCATATCAGGTATATGTTGTGATTGAGTTTCAACTGCTTCTAAAGGCTTGCTAAGATCAAATTCATGTGCTTTAAATTCTTCTTCATATTGTTTTATAGGTGCTGGAATTTTATCTCCTTGCAAATATCGGTCTATTGGACTTGCGCCTATATCTTGTGCTAATGCAGAAGGGTCTTCTATATCCATTTTAGTATTCATTATTTTTCTATAATCTGCATATTCTTTATCTGTTCTTTCTCTATAATCAGCCATACCTCCACCTCCAACTACTTCTGTGCTACCTTTCAACATTGCATCTACATCTGCAGTAGCTCCATATTTTTCGTCAAATAAAGGTGAATCTCCAGGAGCTCTACTATAGCCTAATGATTGAGCCCAGTCTTTTGAAAGTTCTTCTGCTCCTAATAATTTTGTAACGATATCACTTGCAAATGATGAAGCATCTTGATCAACCGCATCCATAACGGATAATTGCCCTGTTTCTCCTCCTAATTTTTTCATAGTTTCAGATCGTAAAAACGATTGTCTTGGACTATCTGGAACAAATACTTCACCACTTTGCAGCATGTCAAATTTCTGAGAACTATCCATAGCATCCCATGCACTTTGATCAAATGCTATATTTGATTTTAATTGTTCAAATTCTTCCAAAGTTCCAGGAGCACTTACACTAGGAGCAGGAGCTTGCCAATCATCTCCCATATCTACATCTATTGGTTCATCGTAAAATTCATCTTCTCCTTCTACAGGCATAGTTGGCGGAGCACCTTCGCCTCCTACTCTTCTTGCACTAGGATCAAATTGCTTAGGATCTACATTTAAGTCTTGAAATGCTCCTAGACTTTTATCAGATAACGCTAATAAACTACTTACATCTCCATATTCTTCTTTGTAATCAGATCCTCTTATCGCTGCATATGTAGGGTCAGATTCATCCATTGTTTTCATTGCCTTAAGATACTCAAACCTATCTGTCATATCGTAATCAGCCCCTTGAGTTCCTTCATATAAACTTTTAATATCTCCAACTGTATATTGATCTTTTCCTAAAATATCGCCAGCTGTTTCGTAACCTCTTTTTATATCTCCTAAATATTGTCTTTCTTCTTTTAATTGAGAGCCTATAATGTTTTCTTGAGATGAATACGTAGGGTCAACACCATAACCTTGTGCATCAGTCCAAGCATCAACACCTACTCCCGATACTCCTTTGTATTTATCTTGTGATAATACAGCTTCAAGTGAAGCCATTCTTTGTTCAATCCCACCCATACTATCTGTATCTGTTTTCCAAGCATCTCTTATGCTCCATTCTTTAGTAGCATCATCTTGTTGGAATAATAAATCTGAAGTAGATTTAATGTCAGGATTAATTTTTGCTTCTTGGGATATAGCTTTTAAGTCAGCCATACTTAAGCCAGAAACTACTTGCCCACTTTCCCCGTGCTCTATAGAGTAAGATACGTCTTTTGCAAATGGTTTTTCTCTTCCGCCTGGAAATGTTTGAGGAGTTTCTACTTTCACAGCTCCTGTATCTTCTATTGTTTGCTGTTCAGCTTTTGCTGTTGCTGATGCTTCTGCGCCCATTTTACCTGCGCTTACAGCCATTCTTGCTACATCTGCCCAACCTTTTTGTTTTGCTAAAGTATCCTGTAATTTTGTTTCTTCATATGCAAATTCAGCATCTGAAGCTTGTTTTTCAATAGCTGTTTTTTTATTAAATATATCTAAAAATGTAGCCATAAATTATCTTGTCTTTTTAAGCTCTACAAAGTACTGTTTTCCGCCAGATTTAACAATTTTGTGAACCTTGCCTTTTCTAGCAACAATACGTTCTCTATTTGAGCCTGTGTTAGTTACGTTATTATTTGATACAGTTTTTAATTGACTTGTATGTACCAATCTTCTTTCTGCTTTTGTTCTCATATTATTTTACCGTTTTTTCTCTAAAAATTATTGACATGTCCCCTATTTCAAATGATGATTTTGCAGCATTACCTATATCAATTATTCTTAATATAATGTATTTACCTACAGCTTTAGGAGCCGCTCCTTGATTTGATAAACCACATCTTGTAGTTCCGTATCCAAATCCTGCATTGACAGTGCTGTCTATTAAGCCATCATTATCATTAGTTGATTGCCCCTTGTATCCATCAACATATGCAGTATAAAAATTTGTTCCATCTGTAGACCATTGTAGTTGTACCGCATTAGCAGCATCTTTAGTAGTAATATAAACATCATAAAATCTTTTATTAACTCCCATGCTTCCACAATGGATTTTGCCTGATTCCCAAAGGAAATCTCGGTCTAAAGGTACATCTAAATTAGTATTAACACCAAGGAAATATTGCCTTCTATTAGCAGTAGAGCCTTTTGCATAGTGTGCATAACCCAAAGGACCTGCTACAACATTAGTAGTAGGAACGTCATAAAAATCAGTAGGACTTGTAATATTACTAAACCCTACCCACGATCTTGTAATAAAGCAAAAATAAAAAATCTTTTCATTATTTATCCAAACCCACAACAAATCTCTTGATGGATCATAAGCAATAGCACTAGTAGAATCATTCCAGCCATCAGAATAATCATCGATATTAGATATAGCGCTCAGTTTTAAACCTGAAATAGGATTTACTTGTTGTCCATCAAAATGAAAAACTCCAGAAGAATTAACCCAAGCAAAACCTTCTCCAACTTTTACAATTTGCCTATGTTTTTCAATTCCCATAAAATCCATAGTCGCTTCAACAAATTCTACATCTTGAGCAACATTAATAATAGTTAACTTATGTTTAGAAAATACAAGCAATCTATCTGCTGTAGATTCTAATACAGTTATTTCATCTCCTCCAAATTCTAAATCAATATATAAATTATCTGGAAATCCAGACGCTTGTCCTGCTGGAGTTTTTAATAATAATGAAGGATCGTATCCTTCAAATCCAAAAATAGTTTTAGCAGTATCGTCAGTACCACTTGTAGGTGTAGGCGTTATATTAGCTTGATAATTACTAATACTAGTAATCGTAAATACTTTATTATAATTAGCATTAGTTCCTGAAGTTTCTCCTCCAGTTACAACAAAACTGTCTCCTTCACTATATCCATGATCAGCCCATTCAGTATCTCCTGAATTAGTACCCCATCTTACATAACTATCGCCCCAAACAAAATCATCATCAGCAGATGTAGTGCCTGTAATAAATGGCTGTGCTTTTTTTGCATCAGAAGAATCATTAGGTTTTTGTTTTGCAACATTCCCTATAAATACTTGTCTGCCAACCACTGCTGCTGTTTTAAATAAAGCATTTATTGTCTCTGCTCCATCTGGATAACCTGTTTCTAAACTAAATGTAGACTCAACAGGAGGATCTTCAAATCTATAAACTTGCGAAATAGCGCTTGTATCTCCTTGAGGATTCATCCCAAAAGGAACTTCTAAAGTAGCAGCCCAAGCTTGATATCCTTGGTCTTGAGTTCCAGCCCATCTAACTCCTTCTAAATAGTCGTATTCTGCTAATAAATATTTTTCTCCAAATACAACTCCTTTTTCATCGCATCCTTGAAAATATATCTTTCCTTTTTTACAAGTAGTATTAGCATGAGGTTTTCTTAAAAACATTTCTTGAGAATCTGTTCTTATTTTATGTATATCAGGGCAATCTACTCCGTCTTCTTGATTTGTAGTAGTATAAGCCACAGGCAAAGATTCTATACCATTAGCTATTTTAGTTTGAAAAAGTTTAACATAATCATAAGCAGCCCATCCGCTAGTAATTTCATCTACAAAACTAAATTCTCTTAATTTCATTAATATTTTATCTGCCGCTAATTCATTTACATCAGAATATGTTAATTTAGGCCATATTAAAAATGAATGTATTTTATCATCTCCTTCATAATTACTGCCTTGATATAAATGATTAGATACAGGTATTTCTACTTCAGACCAACCTGAATTTCCATCATTTTCATTTCTGTTATTCATTAAAGTGCTTCTACTAATATACCAAGTTTTAGAATATGACGAAGCAGCATTATCTGATATAGTGTTTAAATTTTGTTCAGAGCCTGTATGAGCTACTACATAAATACCTTCTATTCCATCTCCTACAACCATACCTCCAGTAAAAACTTTAATTTGAAGACGCATTATTTTTCCTTCTATTGTGGGGCAATATTGTCCATAATAACCATCTCCACCACCTATTGCATTAGGATCCCATTTCCCTACTCCAAACCATAAGACAGGGGCAGTAGCCCATGCCTTTTCAGCAGTTCTTTCACTAGGAGGAAAATATTCTTCTCCAGTACTTTCTTCACCATTCTCTGAACCCCAGGCTGTATAATCAGTCCCTTCTCCATGCATTTTGCAAAATAAAAAATCTCTTAAAGATGTATTTTCTACTCCATTAACATCATTATTAGAAGCTTGAGAATGAACGCAATCTAAAGTGTCTAAATATAAAGTATCTAAATGAAAAGCTTTAGCGTCATCTAAAGACTCTGCCTCTGCCTCTGTATTGTCAAAGCCTTTGTGAGCAAGGTCTATTAATTCATTATCTTCATCATCTGTGTTTTCATTTGAAAAAGTAAAGGCTGTAGATCCAGTTGCTACAACTTGTACTCCGCCAGATACTTCCAAACCATGTTCAGTTGAAGGATGTTGAGGGTAAGTTTCAAAAGAACCATAATAAGGACTTGCTGAATATTGAGCAGGTTCATTCATTTGAAAGTCTCCTATGGTATTTGTGATGTGCCATAATTCTGCTCTTTCAGTAGCAGCGCCTAAAGTTCCAGTTGTGACTCCGCTACCTCCAGCTAATTTCTCAGTAAATCTAACATATCTAGCTGGGCCATAAATTATTTGCTTATCAAACAATACAGCTCCATTATTTACGCTTTGACTACCCCATCCTCTGCATCCTGTACCTAAAAATATATTAATAGATCCTTTAGCTCCCTTGCCTGGCCAAGTATTAGTTCCATCAACATTAGTATCTTCTACAGGTCTTCTATCTGGTCTAAACCATAAATCTATTCCATCTGTTTGTGCTGCTGGTGCTAAAGCTCCTAATGTTCCAGTAGTAGGCCCAAAAGACATATAATCAACATATTTATTATATAATATAACTTCCCCGTGCTTATACACACCTTCAGCTCTATATAATATATCATTATAAAGCAGAACTCTTTCTGCAGATGAATCGTATATTGTGCTATCTTCAGTAACACCTGTTATACTTGAATTAATACTTGCTACATTGAATGTGCAACTAGTACCGCTAGTACCACTAATACTAGATGTTGCAACTGTCAATGTATTACCTACCGTATAGCCTTCTCCACCATGAACAATGGTAAATGTAGGATTTGTACCTGTAACAACACATGTTAATAAAATACCAGTACCATCTCCACCACTAGCAGTAAAGGGTGTAGCATATGTGCCATTTGTCCAATCTCCAGGCGTACTAACACTGCTTATTGTAGCTACACCAGTCGCAGATGAAGAAGTAGGATATTCAGCTATTATTTTACCTTGTCTATCTAAAAATAAATTCTTTGATCTTGCGCATTCATCTTCTACACTACTTCCAACAGCAGGTATATCCGCAGTATCTGCATCTAAATTTATTCCCCCTCCAAACCCATTTAATGTAAGCGTTCTTTTAGGCATCTTTATCCTTAATTTTGGGAGAGCTTTGAACGTGAGTAACTATGTATGCACTTTCCGAAGAGTCGGAAATTAGGGGGGTGCTGTAAGAACTCTCCCAAAAATCTTCAGGTATTTCTATGTATCCTTTAAGAATCACTTCTTAATCCTTTAATAAAGCCTTTTACAGCTGCTCCTGCTGTATTATCTACTAAATCTACAAAGTAAGGTTCTACAGTTTTATTCCATATATCTTTAGTTAATTTCCACTTACTTAATCCTAATGTTAAAGCAGATCCAGCCCAAAAACCTACTGATTCTACTTTTGAATATATAGCTTCGTTAGGTATCTTTTTTAAGCCCCATAAAGCTAAAGCAGATACTCCGCTAATTATTATACCCATTAAGTGATTTGTTATGAACTCCATGCGTTCTCCTTTTATTTATTAATATCGAAACCTTCTATCTCATCTAATGTATTTAGATAATTAGTTAACAGTTGTTCAATTGTTGCTCTTTTTGGAATATCTTCATCTACAGGAACTCGTTGCTTGCTCCAATAATCTTCAACACCTGCATCAGTAGCAGAATCTCCTGTAGTCATTTCTCTAAAATCAGTTTTCCCGTACACATCTACAGCTGCATCTACTTCATTAGCCATAGCTGTTTTTCTAAAGTCAGTTTTTCCATATACGTCTAAATCTGGATTTACTTTATTTGCTTGACTTAAATCCCTAAAATCTGTTTTGCTATATACGTCTAAATTTGCATCCACTTCATTTGGCTGATTTAATTGTCTGTAATCTATTTTGCTAAAAATATCTGCATTTGTATCTACGGGCATTTTGCTTTGATTCCAATAATCGGCAACATTTCTATCTACAGATTTTTTTTGACTTTCCCAATATTGCTTATTAGCTGTTTCCATTTGCATTCTGTCAAACTTACCCTTCATTTTTGTATATTTATCAGTTTTTAGATTTTTACTCCAGATTTGACCAGTTTCATCATAGTATAATTCACTATTGCCTTTTCCGTCTTCTAAATATCTTAACATACCTTTTGGTTCTACCATAATTAATACCTTTTATTTTCATTTTTTTCTTGCATTCTGAGGAATTTATCCTTTAATCCATTGCCACTTAATTCAGCTATTATAGTAACTAGTGTTTTAAAGCTATTCTCTATACCTTTTTGCTCTAATTGTTGTTTTTTACTATTATCTATTAGTTTAATAATAATTCCCTCAACACGAGTAAAGGATTCTCTTAATTCTTTTTGCAATTCATCTTGAATAAATTTGTTTTGTTTCTGTATAAAAAGCCAAAATGCTACAGCTACTACTAATGGAACACCATATCGTTCTAACAATTCAAACCAATCCATTTTTATCCTTCTAACAATTCTCCCCAGAGACTTGTTTTCCCTTTTATTATTTCAACAACTTGCACATTGAAATTACCATTTTTAAAAAAATCTACAATAGCAAATCCGTGATTCCAATTAGTTAAACTACCTCTTAACCAATCTTCATCTGCTTCAATATCCTTTAAACATCCTAAGCTCCAAGCACTTATTGTTCCACCTCTATGAGTTTTAGTATGCCTTTGTAGATCGTGAGTATGTCCATACATAATACTCTCACCATATACATCTAAATGTTTAAAAGAATGATACTTAGAAGTAAATTTACCATGAGTAAAATTAAGTTTCCCTATTTTTAAACCTTTTTGTTTATTATAAGGATGGTAATTATACCCTCTTTCTTTTAACTTTAAAGCATTGTAGGTCATGTATTCATCTAAATAAGGATATCTTGTTACAAACTTATCTAACCATACTTCATGATTGCCTTGCACAAAATGCCTTTCATTACATCCTACTTTATTCAAAGATCTATCAATTTGATCCATACCTTTATTAACAGCCTTTACATCTTTATTTAATAATGGTATTAAATCTTCCATTGGTTTAGCAAACCTACCTTTCCAGTAATGTGTGCTAAAATGTTCCCATTCTCCCGTATCGCCTAAATCAACATAAGCATCAGGCTTTACAAGTTCAATCCCTTTACAAACTACATTAATCGCTTTCTGATCATGTATTGGGAAATGTTTGTCAGGTGTAACTATTACTCGTTTAATTACACCTTTATCCCCTTTAGGCATATAGCCTCCCCTACTTTAGTTCTTTATATACCTTGATACACATATATATCAAGGTTACTACTGCAACACATACACTAATAACCTCGGGAAACCAATTCATAAAACCTACCCAAGATCCACCTAAACCTACTCCCGCTGTTTTTAATGTATCTTGCATTTATCTGTAACCTCTGCCTCTTTTCTTTCCAGCTGAAGTAGCTTTCCTAGCTACACTTTTGCCTCTAACTGTAATTTTACCTCTTTTTACACTAGGAGCAACTTTTCCTGTTACTCTAGATAGAGATAATATTGCTGGTTTCCCAGCCATTTTAGGAGCACCTTTTCCAGCTCCGTATTTTTTACCTGACATTCTTTTTTTTCTTGCCATGTTTTCTCCTTGTTATTATCTGCCAATATAAGCTATTATATAATCACTTGCAGCAACCTCTACCTTATCAAATGCTCCATATATAATATCTCCTTGCAATACTGTTACAGGACTACTTCCATTGTATACACCACTATTAGTAGTTAAATCGTCTCCTGCGGCAATACTTCTTGCTTCTACTTCAGTATCTACATCTATAGCTTTTAAAGCTACAAAATAAGCAATATTTTCATATCCTGAAGTAACACCGCATTCCACTTCTGCTCCTGATATTATTTTAAATCCATTTTGCCCTAAAGCTACACCAGAAAGCTCTTCTCCTGTAAATTCTCTTACACCTCTATGTACAATTCTTCCCATTTTTTCTCCTTAATTTAGACTGGGCCCAAATGTTATTAACGCTCTTCCTAAATATGACGAGCTACTTGTTTGTTCAAATGCTATTCTTGTAAATTTTCCATAAACTTCATCTCCGTTCTCTATACCTATATTTTGCAAAGTTGATGCATCTGGATCATAAATAGCATCTTTTCCTAAATGATCACCTGTTAAGCTTTTAGCTTCTGTTCTAGTATGAGCTACATTTATTAAACTAGAATGAATGGTAAGCCCTTTTATACAAGTTGCATATTCTATATGTGGGAAAAAATAAGTACCCGTTGTATTGTGAGCACTAGTAAATTTTCCACATTCATTTCCAAAAATAATTTCTGTATATATTTGAGAACCTGAGCCGCTATGCCCTCTAGCATGCCCTGTAGTATTGTTATTATCAAAAACTACTAACTCTGTTCCAGCTTGATTAAATAATAAAGCTGTTTTTGTAAGTGGTGTTAAATTTCTTAAACTCATAAAATACTCTCATCTTTTATTTTATTCCATACACCATCATTTTTATTCATTATAGCACCTATTTCAGCTACATTATAAAAAGTTTCATTTTTAAATATTTCAGGAGTATTTCCACTCCATTTTAAAACAGTCTTAGATCCATCTAATGTTTTTCTATTAGACAAGCTTAAATTCAACATTTCTTGTGTTACATCTGATGTATCTTTTATAATATAAATCACGGATTTAACTCCTGAAGTTTTGATATTTTTGAGGATCCTGCAAAAGCTAAATTTTTTGCTGTTGCACTTCCTCGATCTTTTGGATAACCTAATCTAGCATCGTCATTATTCATTTTCCAATAATGATCAGGAGCTGAACCTAAAATTCCTTCATAATCCATAGGAATACCACCATTCCAAAGAGATGTTACATTAGCTTCAGTTAAAACAGATTTCCACATTGCTACATTATGGATTCCTCCACCACCCCAATCTTCAGTAATAGCTAAACTAGTTCCTGCATTTGAATCTTTGCCGCCTACTACTAAAGAAACATTTGCTCCTACATCTCCCCAATTTGAATATGTAAATGAAGTTGTAGTTTCTTCGTAACCTTTAACAATTGTATAGCCAAAAGCTGTTATTTCATTTTCACTAGCATCACCTTTAAAACCTACAAGAATTCTTTGATTTCTTCCTTTAGGATGATTTAAAGCAAGATTTAAATTTACAATAGCTGTATCGCTTCCGCTGCTTCCATCTCCTAAAGATCCTATTAAATTTCCACTATAAAAATATAAATCAAATCCTTTTTTATAGGAAAACGAATCTCCTAGCGATATTAAATGATTGCTTTCTAAATAAGGATGTTTATTATTTTCTATAAACATAACAATTGTAAAATCGCTCCAACTGTCAAATTCTGAATCTCCTGCAGTTCCGTGAACAAGATCATCAACTCCATCAAGATTTAAACTTGGTGGGCGAATATCTTTTCCATTTCCACCGCTATCCATCACTCCTGTACTAATTCCTAAACCTAAAGCCATTATTGTCCTAAATATGCTATTACTTTACCTTGAGCTAAATCAATAGTTGTCCATCTTCCAAATATAGTTAGTCCAGATGGAAATGCTATTGTATTAGCTACAAGATCTCCTGGAGGGCCAGCATCACTAGCAGTTCCTCCATCACCAAAACATACAGTATTATCTGCCTGAGTTAATGTTTCAAATTTACAATCATTAACTACAGTTATAGCTATATAAAACAAGCCATTTGGAGCTGTATTTTCAGTAGTATCACTAATAAACACAGAGCCACATTGTCCTAAAGCTATATTTTGACATTCTTCAGTTGTATAGCCTTTAAGCCCAGGATTTGTTCTTGCTGCCATTATTTATTTCCTATTTTCATTTTTTAATCTTTTTTACTTTTCCGTTATGAGTTCTAGCAAACTTATGTGTTTTAGT
>CEQK01049660.1_pt1 | contig 10775 bp, 19 predicted proteins | sample 531051 | NCBI WGS metagenome assembly CEQK01 (sample SAMEA2621229, study PRJEB7988) | marine metagenome | biome: marine biome (ENVO:00000447); feature: deep chlorophyll maximum layer (ENVO:xxxxxxxx); material: "saline water (ENVO:00002010), including plankton (ENVO:xxxxxxxx)" | depth 150 m
GTTTCAGTGAGCATATTGAGAAAAACACTTGCAGGAAATGTGGTATGTATTGCTTGACCATAATTGTCAGTTGCGCTAGCTGTGACATATTTTTCCACTATTTCCATCATAAAACTCCGTAATAGACAGCTAGTTCGTCGATGAACTGGTCCATAGCCTCTCTCTCATACCATAATGCACCTTGCAACTGGATGCTGCTTACGCCGTGAAAATGGTAGCCTCCCAGCCAAGGAATACACTTGTACCACGCACCTGCTGTTTGTGAGGCAAGGGGAGAGACGTCTCCAAACTTCACAGTATTCGCCATTCGTCCATCTGTCATATTGACTAGATTGCCATAGTGCTTCATTTGTCGCGTGGTAGGGTTGATCTCACTCACCCCGCCCATGATATTGTTGGAAGTCGGCCCCATCATGTTGTAAAAGAGATTCATGCGACCATAGAGGTTGTTTGGCAGAATACCGTCTGTTGTTTCTGTTACAGCATTGGTGCTTAAATTAAATTCAAGCCTGACCCCATCGTGGGGGATCGTTCCGTTATCATTGTCGGTGTTCGCCGCTAACTGATCGAACCGAAAATTCCCCGTTCCATCTACTCCGCCAACGCGATACAGTAGGGGAGTGCTGTTCCAAGTCACATTTCTTCCATTAAGTGCAGTATTCGTGACTTGAAATGCGTCAGATTCATCAGCAGTATTCCCATCTTTATCAATACTCACTAACCTAACAGTGTCTGGATCAGTGCCTGTATCAGTAACCAACGAGTACAGCTTGTTGTCCTCGCCATCCATGTAGTGAGCTGTCCAAATATCACCATCGCTCCACTGCTCATTTACCGCGTACCCACTAGCCCAATCTCCTGTCGTGACCTGAACACCTTGTCCGTTGTAGTATTCAATGTTGTCGGTACCCGCATTGTGCAAGATCATTTTGATGCTACTACCAGCAAGACTATCGTTATCAAATCCAGGAAAATACCTACCATTGGAGTTCTCCTGATTCCCTGTAACGCCATAATAATAATATGGGGAATACGCTCGCGGCCAATCAGGCATTGCCCTGTTTTTACTCGTTACAATGTTGTAAGTTAAACCAGCCATGTTATTCGTCGTACCCCATCATAACCATATTCACACTAGCCAAAGTAGAGCGCCCAATAATGTAATCGTTAGCACCGGCTACGACAGGACTAAATGTTAGACTCTCATTTGGCCCTACCAGTGTAGATTCAAGTAACTTTTGAGCGTTCGCAAATGTTGCACTAGAGTCACCTACGCCTAATTGAACAAGAGCTGAACCGCTTCCCCGATTTAGGATATGGACAGTATAGGTTCCACCGCTTGAACCAGCCTGACCAATGTTCGCTGTTGTGTCTGCGCTTAGATCAACGCCTGAAATTTTAACTGCCATTATAATTGTCCAAAGAAAAAGGTTTTAGCCGCAGATAGCCCAGCGGAGGCGGCAGCCCAACTAAGCACCCCACTACCATTTGTGGTAAGTACTTCATCAGCATTGCCGTCTGTATCTGGCAGCGTTAGCGTGTAACTACTGCCAACTGTTGAAGGGGCTTGGATCGCCGCATACTGTCCCCCGCTACTGTCCTGAAGTCTTAAATCTCCTTGAGCAAGGACATTTATATTACCGTGGAAATTAACGTCAGTGCCCCCAGTGGGGATTGCAACAACGTCACCATCAGCATCATTCTTAATAGTTACATCATTTGTTGAGCCTTGCCCAGTAAGGATAAGTCCTTCTGCTGCTGTATAACCAATAGCAGCGTTGTCGCCAGATGAAGTATCTCCATCAGGTTCAAATGTTGCGGCAGTAGCTACACCAACAATATCTACGTTTGTAGTCCCTGTAGGTATCTCTAATACATCGTCATCTGCATCGTTCTTTATTGTTACGTCGTTAGTAGACCCCTGCCCTGTGAGTATTAAACCTTCCGCCGAGGTATACCCGATAGCTGCATCATCCCCCGCAGCAGTATCCCCTGTAACCAATAAGGTGCCCCCAGCGGTTAAATCCCCAACAACTGTTACATTTGTAGTTCCTGTAGGTATTTCTAATACATCGTCGTCAGCATCATTCTTTATGGTTACATCGTTAGTAGAACCCTGACCCGTAAGAATAAGCCCTTCCGCCGATGTGTAGCCAATAGCAGCGTTATCCCCTGCTGAAGTATCTCCTGTAGCCTCTACAGTGGCCCCGGTTATAACCCCAGATGCAGTTAAGGTAGCAACGGTTGTAGTACCTGTTAAGTCAAGGTCAACCAAAGCATCAACTACCGCTGCTCCTGCTCCCGCTCCATCCAAATAGACCGCTTTAACGGCCCCCGTGCCAATAGTAACTGTCGCACCAGAACCTTGTTTAATAACGATGGATTGTGAGCCAGAAGTTGCATTCTCAATAATTTGAAAACGCTTCATGGTATTGGGGCCAATAGTAATTGTACAAGCCGAATCTAACGTACCTGTATATTTCAGATACATAGCTCTTGCTTGATCGGAAGTCCCATCTGCTACGGTAGAAGCATGGGTGTCTGCATTGGTAGTTATTGCTTCGGTCCCAATACCTAAAGCTTCCCCAATTAGCTCAAGAGATGTATTTGTACTAGCCCCCCAATCACTGTCACCAGTAGCGGGTTCTGCTACTCTTAAATTATTTACATACGTTGATGCCATAAGTTACGCCGCTATATCTGTCCAATTTGGGGTTTGTGAGGTGCTTATTGTCGCCCACTCAGGTGTTTGTGATGTACTTATTGCCGCCCAATCAGGAGTTTGGTCTGTTGGAATTATTCCCCACACAAGCACATCATTTATACTTGAAGTGCCTAATACCCCTGTAACCCCTATAGATATACCTCCTCCCGCTGTTTCTGTTGTATTTCCAGCGGTTGCAGAAGCTTCCTCCCCAGTTACCTGTATAGGGTCTAACACAATACTAATAGAAACAGACCCTAGAGCACTGGCTAACCCAGTAAAGGCAACGTCTTGGTTATACCCTCCTTCGTTGTATCCTTGGGTTATGCTGTCATAACCCGAAAATAATATGGTTACATCAGCCATCAGGCGATCCGAATTATTGCACTACTAGCGTCAGCAGTAGGAAAACTAACAGTAAAATCCCCACTACTTGATGATTTATCTGACCCAAAATCAAGCACCAATACTGCTCTATTAGCGGAACCTGCTGTAGTCGAAGAGTTATAAATTAGTGCCCCTCTAGCAGTAATACTAGAACTAGACCATGTACTATCAGCAAAATCTAACAATGCGGTAGTAGAAGAAGTAGTAGGAGTGACATTTGTTAATGAGTTCCCTCCAGCAGTGTAACCTGTCCCACTAGATTCATTACTAGTGCTATATGCCGTAGTACCCGCTCCAAGACTAGCACTGCTAGTAAACAAAGCAATTTTAAACGTGTTACCAGAACCTGTAGAAGTTGTAGTACCCCCACCAGAACCACTAGTAAAATTATGCACACCTTGTAACAACTCCTGTTTAAAAGATGTACATAATGCTTGAGTTATAGCCATTACAGTTTCCTCAGTATTTCAGCCATATCTTCATGGCCTTGTTGTTTAAGCAAGTTATAAAGTGTAGTTCTATCACTCTGTATAGCTTGATTTAAGGTATGTACGATTACATGAAACATCCTTTCCCTAAACGCTTCTGCCTGTTGTTTTAGTATAGGGTCTGTAGTGTCAGCAATACTTATTAACTTAACAACAGCATTTGCGGCTAATTCTTCTGCAGAATGCCCTCTATTTTCAGTAGTCTGTACGTTGAAACTACCTGCCGCTGCTTTTACCTCAACATCAAACATATCAATTCACCTGCATCTTATACTGCCCGGAACGATAAGTATCTTCTCTTAACTTATTATCAGCAAGTGCACCTAGTAACGTAAGCGCCTCCATGTACATTTTTTGATATAAATCTACTAAATCAGGCTCTCCTTTCATAAACCTGATAGCTTCTACTAAAGCCCCATTTAACAATGCGCTATCAAAGTCATCTCCCAGCCAAGAAGTACTTGCAGTAACTATAGACTCTGGGTAGTACCCATAGTGTAACTCTACGTCAAAAGACGCATTAGGAGTTGGGCCTACAATACATGAGGTATCAGTAAAATAAGCATAGTGCTTTGGAACCCCTGTTGTAGCAGGATTTGGGTATGCTTCCCGCATAAAATTTACGTCTTTATTCAACAGATAGATGTAGTTACTAGAACTAATTATCGCAAGTGAATATGTCCATAAAAAATCAGCAGGTAGTGTGAGGTACTTAGTACCACTCGTTAGAGTGCCCGTTTGATTCTTACGTAACGCAGGGAATTGAACAGTGTTATAGATTTTCTGCTCTGTTTGTTGCGTAAACAGCTTTAACTGGTCATCTGTAAAAGTAGTCTCACAGATATCCTGAACATTAGTCTTTAACTCTGTATAATTCATAACTTACGCCATCGGGCCTCTTGCGTATATCCCTTTTGTAGCTGCTCCAGTGCCCCGTATTTTCACTTTTCTATTATTAGCGTTCTTTCCTTTTTTCTTTTTCTTTGTTTTTGGTTGCTCAAATAACATACTTATACTCCTTCTAAGTTACTGTTACTGTTACAGAACCTACACTTGCGGTTCCAACTAAATCATTAATCGTTAACTCAAATGGGTTATTTCCGTTACCTACTGGTTCCCATCCCCACTGGATGTTCCTACTACTTTCATATCCAGCAAAATCTGGTCTTGGATCTTTAACAGCTTGTGGGTCATCTATTGGAAACTCCCCTAACCTAAGTTGTGGTTGATCTGGGTTCCAGCATTCAGGACACGCTTTTATATTTGTATCCCGCCCTTTTTCTATTAAGTTCCTTAACTCCTTTAACTTATAACGAAACCCGCATATATCACATTCTGCTATTGCTATTTTTGCAGATGCGTACCTAGCCACTATATAGCTCCAATACGCGGGATATAATAATCCGAAGTCTTCTCTCTATCTTCCGCAGCAGCTAATGCAAAAGCTTCATCATATATTTCTTTTAGCATAGGCACTCTTTCTACTAATTCGGGTATCTTTAAAGCAATATTGTAGGCTAACCCTGCTACCAGACAAGGTAAAAACCTAAAATTCATATCCGCAGTTTCTACCCCATTACCAGCGTCTTGGATACGTCGTATACGCCAATACCTAATGACATAGGTATCACTCTTATCGGGTACAGGCCACAGATTCAATACAGGAGCATCCCTTTGCCTGTCTATCCACATTTGTATAGGTCTACCTTCACTCAACTTGTTAGGTATAGAAGAGTAAGCACTTACCCCTATACGATTAAGGGTAATATCTGATTGAGTAGTTGTATTACCAGAGTTAGTTCTTATTACCTGTTCTATAAGGTCTATAGTGTCAGCAGGTAAAGTGTACTGAGAGGTACTTTCTGTAAGAGATACACTACCTTCCTCTACAGTCCACAGATTAATCCCCCGGTTCTGCCACTCTATAGTCATCAGATTCATAGACCTACGAGCAGTTCGTAGATCATAACCAGAACGCATCTCTCGCCCAGCGCGTTCCCACGCTTCTTCAGCGATTTCAGTAAAATCCATGTCAAATGTAGCAGTACCAGAAGTAGCCATAATTACTTACCGTTTAAAAAGGCTATAGAATCTTTAACAAGAGCCGTTTTATTTTTTCTACGGTCTAACTCTAATCCGTGTTGCCGCATTTCTTCTTCTAACTCAACTTTAGTCATTTGGTTAAGTTCAGACTTAGAAGGTACTCTCACCTTTTGTTCTTTTTTTGGGGGCGCTTTCTTTTTAGCTTTAGGAGCAGCAGGTTGCAATTCATTCAGCCTTGCTTCTGCTTCTTTTTTACCCATAAGATCGAAAACGGTAACATCATAAGTGCCATCTTCTTTCTTAGTGCCTATTTGAAATATAGGCTCTCCTGTATTAGAAAACACCCCATTCTGAAAGACTTCTAACTTACTCATAGATCACCTCATTTTACAGGGACGAACGCCTCGCTGAGCAATACCTGCTCCACGAACGCTTACGTTTCCCCCACTATTAAACTTCTTAACTGCGCCGCCAGCTTTAGCCCCTCTACGCGTCAGCCCCCGTGCTTCGTTGAGTAGCCCTCGCAAAGATTCTTTATAGCCTAGATCTTCATTCCCTGTTCTTGCTCTCCAAGCATCTAAATCTTCTCTAGTAACAGCAGCTTTATCAACAAACTTCGCAGTTTTTTTGCCCGGAGCAGCTTTATCTTGCTCTACTCTTTTAAACGTACCAGCGAGTCTATTTTCTCCTCTAGCTTGTGCACGTTTTTGACCTGCAGCAACAGTTGTAGGCATAGGCACATCTGCTTTACGGCTTTGCTTTTTAGCTGCGGCCATATTTTTCTTTCTTGTGTCTTTTGCTTTCTGTTTAGGAGTAACAGGTGGTTGAAGAGGTGTCTTTAACTTTTTCGCTTTGTCCCTATCCACAAACCGTTTCGTAGCTTTAGCATCTGATACCCTTGTAACAGGGACTTTCTTTCGACTAGCATCCTCTGCGCGTTGCTGTCCGGTTTTTGTTTTAACTGTAGGACGTGAAGCAGCCTTAGTAGGTCTTCTTTTTGGCCTACCTGCAACCGGGTCTTTACGTTTACGGACAGCTTTTGGACTAGTTCTACCTTTTTCAACTTTCGGTGTATCTTTTGATTTTTTTTCGCCTGATAAAAGTTCTTCTACTGCAGCAAGCCCTGCTGTACTAGCAGCAAGTTTTGTCGCACTTTTTCGCCGTTTTGCGGTTCTAGCTGCTTTGGCTTTTTTTTCTGCTGCATCGGATAGTGCATCACTTTTCTTACCAAGTCCACGATTCTTAGTTAGTCCAGAAGGAGAACTTATAGAAGGTTCTTTTGCGGGCTTACGCGGTTTTCTATTACGTTTTTTAAGCCGCCTCTTAGCTAATGCTCTTGCTACAGCCGGGCCTGCTGCTCTTGCGGCTGCTATACCTAAAGGTATTAATGGTAATGCCATAATTTATACTCCTATACGTATAATGTTTTTTTCCTGCGGGCATTCATAACTACTCCGCAACCTTTATGGTGTCTTCGTCTTCTAGCAAGCCCACCTTCTTTAAATTTAACTTCCGCAGCTTTAGTATTTTTTACTACGGTTTTACCTCGACTACCTTCTCGTTTCTTTTTCTTAGCAGTACTTGCTCTTTCTTTCTTAGTAAGATTTTGAGCTTTCTTTCTAGGTAGACAACGATCAGGGTTCTTCTTATCTTTAGAAGTACCACATTTACCTTTTATTTTGCCGTCAGTACCTATACGCACCCAATCCTGATCTCGCCATCTCTTTAAAGCCCCCATTATTTTTTACCTTTACCGTACTTAGGGTCTTTACAATATTTACTAGCCGCCATATTAGCGTAAGCAGATGGATATGTATCAAAGGTACGCTTTGCCCAAGCTTTACCTTTTGCACAAATCTTACCCCCACTTTTGTAGTACCTACGCATACTAAGAACCTTTCATCGTAACCATTTTAGCAGCACGTAGTCCTTTTTTCTCAATACCTGCACCGCGCACTTTACCGCCTTTGGCATAACCTTTGGTTTTCATTACGCCACCTTTGGCATAACCTTTGGTTCTCATCATGCCACCACCTTTCATACCACCTTTGGTGTTCATCTTAGTTCTCATCATACCACCACCTTTCATACCACCTTTGGTGTTCATCTTAGTTCTCATCATCACTGCTCTCCGCGTACAAATTATCAAATGTAATTGAAGCACTCATATAACTATCGTCACATTCTGCACTATGAGTCCATTGGCTAGGTCTAAAGTCTGGTGCTCCCTCTCCACACTCCCAAAGAGCAGGATTTGTGACTCTTACTCTATTGTTTGGAAGAGCTACTATATTACCTGTCCAAGGCCCAGCATCAGTAAGTTCTAACACATGGCTTTGTTTATGTTGCGCAGGATCATCAGAAATACTGCTATCTGTATAATCAACTGTGAACATATACTTACCAGTATAAAACTCTCCATCTATCTTACATACCCAAGGGCTAGAACTTGTCCTATCATAGATATGTACTTGATGGTTACGAGAACTACAGTCCCAAGGTTGACACAATCTTGGAGTCATAGCTTCAGGCCATTCTTCCAACACAGTATCTCCCACCAGTGCAGTTATAGGCATACGTGCCCACATAGCTCCACCATGTATATTGGGTTCGTTATCATCGTCATATGTCTCAGCCCCTGTAAAAACTAACTGAAAACTTAAACACCTATCTGGTATACATGTCACGGCTATTGCTAATGCGTGTATATACTCTCCATGATACTGTTGATGGTTATATGTGTACTCTTTTCTAACCCAACATTTAAAATGCGGTATATTCGATTGCAAATACGCCAACTAACATCTCCACCGTCTTCTAGCTTGTCGTAGCCTAGAATTAGGGTTTTTAGCTGCTTTAGGAAATTTCTTCATTTGCCCTGCGGAACGAGCGCAATAAGACTTACGCCTAGACGCTCTTTTTCCTTTGGGTTTTTTCTCTGTAACAGCCGTTTGTAGCTTACTTCCGGGGTTGTTTCTACGGTACTTAGCAACCCCTTTTTGAGTCATACCCGCACCAGATTTAGTGGGGCGTTTATCCCCACTTTTAATCGACATACCTTTCATGCCCGTATCTTTACGCTTACGCTTACGGACAGACCCGCCTTTCTTATAATAGATACGCATAGAAGCGTCTACGAGAAAAACGTAGTCATTGCTGTAAGGTCTGTAACCGCAGTAAAAGTTACAAATCCCCCACTAACAAATAAAAGACCGTCATCTGGTACATCAGGGTAAGAGTTAGTACTAGCCCCAGCCACAGTAGCAAACTGCATTTTTATTGTGCCCGTGCCAGAACCTTCTCTAAACACTATCGTAGCTGCACCACTACCATTAACCACATAAATACCGCGCAAACGACAACGGGCTACAGATATTACTCCACAACAGCTAGTCCCAGAACCAGCACTAACATTACCTGCAGAAGAACCAGAAGTGGCTATTTGGGTAACCGTTTTAAAAAAACTACTCCCAGTAGCAGTGCCAGCGTTTGCGCCAGTTATTACTTCAGTCTGTGTATCGTTAGATTCATCAGTTCCAGTTACTGTAAAAGTAATTCCAGAATCATCACCAGCAGACAATATAGTGACATTTCTAGGAGAATCCATAGAAACAGACCCTCCAGAAGCTAATGCACCATTAATAGTAAGGTTAGCGGCTCCACTTATACTAGCGGCTGTAGAAATACCATCTGCATCCGCTGCTGCGGCAGTTATAAAACTAGATGTTACATCACTACCTGAACCTTTAAGGGCCATAATAATTTACCCCCCATTAGGCAACTTGCACATACTCAATGATGAATGTAAACGATCCAGCAGTGGTCGCGTCAACAGTATTAGTGATATTACAATAGATAGTTCTTTCCGCAGATGCGTATTGAACAGAAGCAGGGGCAGTTGTGCCGCTTTGCGTCTGTAACACCAAAGATGTCGTTGTTACATTTCCAAGAACAACAGTAGTGCCTCCATCCAAAATTTCATCTGTTACTGCAGCCACAATTTGTGCGCCAGAACTACTGGTTCCTACTTCATAACCAATATCCCCTGTTCCAATAACAGGAGCAGTGGCACAAAATATTTTAATGTCTGTAATAATGGTGTTTGCAGGTTGTGTAAATTCACCAATAGCAGGACTATCTCCAGCAGTGGTGTTTACAGTTACCCCAGTGGCGAAACCAACATGCTTAATGTACTTGTCAGTTACAATTCCAGTGGAAGCGATAGTTGCTACATCGGTAACAGCACCAGTAGTAGCATTTTTTGATATTACTTTAAACCCATTTTCGGAACGAACTGGGCCGTCGAACGTAGTATTAGCCATGTTAATCTCCTGTCTTGGCTAGTGTCAGTCCTAAGACTGTCAGGAAAAAATAAAAAAGGGGGGCATAGCCCCCCTGTATTATGCTCCGGGTGAACCGAAAATACCAAGCGGATCTGATACCCCAAAGGAATATCTTTCTCGCGCTTTATATCTACTGTTGCCCGTATCAAAATCAGCATCCATAGATGTTGACATCGGGGTTCGCGTAAAGTGCTTCAGCCCATTAGGAACATCAGTCGTTAAGAACCAAGCATCTGTATCAGTCAGATAATGGTTAACTGCATATCCACCGGGGACAGCACCGTTATTACGAATCGCATTGATATCGTTATCTGCGGTACCAACTCTTCCTTCTGTTTCTAACAACCGTGTTGCCACAAATTGTAGATCAGATGGAATGATTAGCTTAGTAGCTTGAGCAGCTATCAACAAACCACGCTCATCCGTCCAACCTCCGATTTGAATGATAGCGGCTTCCAGAGAAGTCTCATTCAAGTCAGCGTTAGTGCCGGGGCGGTTTGAGTTTGTGCCACCTGAAACTAATGGGTGCGCGGTAGAACACAAGGTTTGCCCGTCCCCATAAGTCGTACCAGCAGCAAAGGCATTGTTTAGTACAGCAGCACCTTTTACTTGCTTGGTATAAGCCATAGCACGAGCTAATGCTTTGGTGTATCTGGCAGACAAAGAATCATAGAGGTTATCCTCTATAGCTTCTTCCGTTACAGAAAAGCCCATTGCAATAGTTTCGTGTGTGTACCTAGCCGTAAAGGTTTCTTGAGCATTGTCATATTCGATGGCAGAGCCTTCGTCTTTAACAGGTGCCGCAGAAAA
>CEQK01041865.1_pt1 | contig 10773 bp, 9 predicted proteins | sample 531051 | NCBI WGS metagenome assembly CEQK01 (sample SAMEA2621229, study PRJEB7988) | marine metagenome | biome: marine biome (ENVO:00000447); feature: deep chlorophyll maximum layer (ENVO:xxxxxxxx); material: "saline water (ENVO:00002010), including plankton (ENVO:xxxxxxxx)" | depth 150 m
CCTCCCACATTTTTTGGCTGGCGGTCGATTGAAACTGCTACAGTGACCTGCTACATTTGCCCTCGGAGTAGCGACAATAAAGCATTGATATATAAAGCTTTACGGCGCCAGGTGAGAATTTTCAAATCTCTCCGGCAGCACCAGTTTCAAGCATGTAAGTCCAAGAATTCCGTGTTCTTCTCAAGCCAGCTGCAAATCTCGCTCGCCGCTGTCGTGCACGGGAGATTGCCTTTCTACCGCAGCAGCAGGACGTCTCCGTCCTTTCGGGGCAGGTCGCTTAACGGAACAATCGTATCCGGCTGGGAAAAATGGATGGATCGTGCGTAGCGCGCGGCGAGATGTTCGATCATGCGGTCGGTCTTTTCAGGCCCCATGAACGACGGAGAATATTCCATAAGGATGGGAATACCGAGCGAAGTCAGCGGCTCCATGGCCGTCAGCGCTTCATATTCCGCGCCTTCGATATCCATCCAGACGAAACCGATCTCCGACGGATTCACGCGCAACTCTGAAAGCAGCGAATCGACGCGCCTCAGGGCCACGGTCACGGTTCTCACCGTTCCGTCGGTCGGCATCAGCCCACCACGGCCGTGATTGATATCATCGACATGGAAGGTGGCTTCACCATCCCTGTCGCCAGCGGCGACAGGGATGACGATTGCGCGCTCCGAAAGATCGTTGTCGGCGAGATTTCTGCGCAGGAGACGCAGGTTTCTTTCGTCGGGCTCCAGACAGATGATCCGATCGAAATGTCCCGAGAGCATCAGATAGATAGTTTGTGTCCCGATATTGGCGCCGATTTCGAGAACGGTCGGACCGCCAATCTGGCCGTGATCTTCCAGAATTTTCACAACGCGGTCAGTCAACCCACGCTGGAAACCGCCATCCCTGTAAATCGACTTGCCGACGACTTCATGCGGCGAAAACGTCACCATGTGATCGGAAAAGACCCGCGTCATCCACAATATGTCCGGATCGAGACGACGCAGCGTCTCGCGACGATAGCGCTTGTTACGGTTCAAACGAGCATACACGCGTGATCGCAGCCGATGAAAGGCGTGCTCGACACCGACAAATATCTTCATGCCCGGAAGTATTGCTTAATAATGCAATTCTGCAACCAGTAATTGCTGGCCGTTACTCGTAACTTGCTTGCTTGCGTCTCAAGGCTGCTTGCGCCTCCGAGGCGCGGATCGCTTCGCCGAGCGTTGAAACGCCGGTTGCGGCCAGCGGGCCGAGAAGAGCCAAGAGGACTTTTGCCGTGGCAAGCGAATCGCCCAGGGCGGTGTGGCGCACTTCATCGGGCAACTCGACACGATAAATCTCGGCCAGCCTGTCGAGGGTGAGGCTGTCGCCTGTGCCGTGAACATGGGCGGCAAGCAGAACCGTGTCGAGAACCGGGTTGTGAAACTCCTGACCCGCCGCCTCGCCCGCCATGGTCAGGAACCGCATATCGAAGGGCGCATTGTGGGCCACCAGCACCGCACTCTCGGCAAAGCGGGCAAAACGCTTCACCACCTCGCCGGCCGGCGCTGCATCGGCGACCATATCGTCGGTGATGCCATGCACCTCGGTAGAGCGGCGCGGAATGGCGCGACCGGGATTGACCAACTCGTCAAATAACTCGTTGTCCAGAAGCCGCCCGTTGACGATCCGGACGCCCGCGATCGACACCATCCTGTCGCCGCGGGAGGGCTCAAGGCCAGTGGTTTCGGTATCAAAGACCACCATCGTGAGGTTCCTGAGCGGGGTATCAGCCAGTTCCGCGGGAGGCTTCTCATCGAAAATATCGAAGTCATAGACCGGCATGCGCTCGATGTGGCGCGCGGTGATCACCGGTAGTCGCGACATGTCCCGCATCTGCAGCGGAATGCGGAAGCGCGCGCGACCCGGCGCATCGGGCACCCGGTCGGACCAGATGTCCGAGCCATGGCGGGCAAGCACATCGGCGGCCGTCACCGGTCCGAGATCATGATCGAGCGCGGAGCGGAGCCAACGATCGATCGAGCGGATGGAGACGGGCTCGCCGGTCCATTCGATATCGAGAAAGCCGATATCCTCACCGTGGTCGGCCTTCAAGAGCAATGCCGTGCCACCACGCTTGGCCACCCACTCGCACAACCGCGCCGAGAGAGCCGCGATGGCGGCGCTGTCGCACAAGATCGCAATCTGCTTCGGGCAACGGGTCTCAGGCAGTGTCTTCATGCGCACGCGATCGAGGACGAGGGCAAACAGCGTGGACCCCAGTACCGGCCCCATCGGCCAGGTGCGCGAGAGTTCATCGATGGCGAGACGGTCAAGTTCGTCGCTGGTTTCCGCCAGCAGAGCGATCTCGTCCATGATCGAGCCGGTCAGATCGCGGGCACGACCATCGAGCGCAGGAACCGATGCCAGCAGTTCGCCCACCAACTGCAGCGAACCGGCGTGTTCGCGAATGCGCTCGGCAAGCGCCACCACCTTGCGCTCCGCTTCCGCCGAGGCGGCCAGCATGTCCGTCTCGTCGCTGAAGGCGAGCACATAACCCTGCGATTCCTGGCTGCCCGGCACCAGCGTCAGCGTCATCGTCGCCTCGAGCATGGTCCTGCCATCGGCACCGAGCGCGGCGAAAGGTTGCGACAGGCCCAGATCGTGGTTTTCGTGGCGGTCGTCGCGTACCCGCTTTTCCAGCCGCGCCAGGTTGTGACGCACCGGTTCGGGGGCAAGCACCTCGAAGACCGAGCGTCGGAGTCCGATCCGGCCAATGTCCGAAAGGATTTCGACGGAAGCCGGATTGTAGAGCAGTACCTCGTGCTCTCGATTGCAGATCAGGATGCCGTCCGAGAGATCCTGCAGGATGAATTCGAGCCGGGCCTTTTGTCGCTCGGCTCGTGCGGTCGCTTCCTCCACGGCTGTCTCGCGCTCTCCACGCGCCTTTTCGAGCGAGCGGGAAAGATCGCTGAGAGCGGGCGCCAGATAGCCGAGATAGCGTGCCTCGGGCATGGCGGCAGAAGACAGCCCTTCGCCATGGGCCGTGGCCCGCGCATAGCGCCCCAGCCGCTCGATGGGACGGGCAATGTGACTATCGAACTGGTACCAGATCGCGGTCAGGATGCCGAGAATTCCGAAACCCGAAAAAAGGCCGGCGCGAAGGACGAAAGTGCGATCCTCCGGGCTCGTCGCCATCAGCGCGAAATAACCGGCAATCCCGATCAACGCGATCGAGGCAAGGGCCGCCAACGCGAAGAAGAGAAAGATCCTGAGCCGCAGTGAAAATTTGCCGGCGAGCCGGTCGACGATGCTCATGATGCCTCGCATCGTGCTTTGAGAAGGTCATCCAGCTCAGACAGTCTGAAGGGCTTGGCGATATAGGCATCGGCGCCGGCGGCGAGCGCCTTCAGCCGCGCGACATTTCCGGCCCGGGCCGAGGCGCAGATGATGAAAATGCCCGGCAGCTGCTTGCGGATATCCTGGATCAGCGCGAAACCGTCGCCCTCGCCCAGAACGGCGTCGATGATCGCGGCATCCGGCGGGGTTTCGGTACGCGCCTCCAGGGAGGCCAGCGCGGATGCCTCGTCGCCAGCGCGGATCACATCCCAGCCATCGGCTTCAAAATGGCCGGGCAACCACCTGGCCGTCACCGTTTCATCGACGACGATGAGCATCCGCTTCGCCATCAAGCCTTCTCCGCGGGCCGGAGACTGTGAGATGGAGAGCGACCGGCCATCAGATCAGCCGCCCGTCCGGCAGAGAGAGGCAAAGAGGGGTTCGTCCGGGCTGACATCGGACCAGCTGACGTTTTCCGGCAGACCGTCGTCGGCAAACTTCGTATCCGGCGCCAGGGCGGCAATACGGTCGCTCTCGCAATCGGCCACCTGAAGGATCCGCGCCGTCGGCGTGTGGCGCTGAAACAGCAAGATCTCGCCGATCTTCATGCCGGGCAGGGAGGAATTGGTCTGGATCGAATTGCGGTCGATTGCGGCAAAGCGGACAATCTTCGGGACGACGAGGGTCCAGGGCTCGAGAACGCTTTTCGAGGTTCCGGTCCGGATCACCTCAACACCCTGCGGCAGGCGCGCCTCGAAACGGTCGAACCACGTGTATTCATTGTAGAGATAGGCGGCGAGCATGCCGATCGCAGCACCCGCCGGCAGTGCCCAACGTGGCAACGGCACGCGCAGCACGCGCTTGGCAAACAGCAGCATGCCGGCAACGGCGATGCCGAAGAGAACCGGGCCGAGAAGATTGAGGATATTTGCCATTCAGAGTGTCCGTTACGCGAATTACATTTTGATCAGACGCGGCCATAGCCGAGACTGGACTGCAGGGATTTGACGACGGCAAACGCGTCGCGAAGATGGTTGCGCTCGAGAGCCGAAAGCGTCGAGGGAACGAGAAAATTGTCCGGGTCCACGCCCTCGCGGACCTGTCGGGCCTGATGCTGCAGGCGAACCATGGAGATCAGGTCGAACGCGTCGAGCAGATCCGCGCCGCCGGAATCCGAAAGAACGTTGCGGCGGGTCGCCTCGATCAGGCGTTCGCGGGTGCCGACCGCCTCGATCGCGCCTTTGAGCGCGTAGACCCGCCCGAGATCGACGATCGGCACGACGCCCGAATGCTTCATGTCGATGGTGTTCTTGTGCTCGCCGCCCCGGATCAGCGCGAAACCGCGGAACAGGCCCAATGGCGGCTGGTGCTTCAGTGAGTTTCCGATCATGTGCGACTGGAAGATCGAATCCTGTCGGGCCATGTCGAGCGTCTGCGCCTGAAGTCCCTCGTGCAGGGAGAAATCACCGTCGATGGGCCTGAGATCGAACATCACGCTGGCGAGCATCTGCGCCATCGGCTCGGGCACGCGGATCCATTTCTCGAAGTAGCCGCGCCAGACGGAAACGGGCTGCCGCCAGCGCGGATTGGTCGCCATCATGTCGCCGGGACAATAGACATAACCGGCGGCGTTCAGTCCGTCGGAGACATATTGCGCGAATTCGGTGAAATAGGCGCCGTGCTTCGTCTCGTCGTAGTCGTCCGAGAGAAAGAGACAGTTGTCCTGGTCTGAGACGCCGGTCTGCTCGCGCCGTCCTTGGCTGCCGCAGGCAAGCCACAGCCACGGCACCGGTGCTGGGCCGAGCTTCTCGATCGCCATCACGATCAGACGGCGGGTCACCGCATCCGCGATAGACGTGATCATGTGGCCGACCTGATGAGCGGGCACGCCCGCGCCCACCAGATGGGCAAGCAAGCTCGGAATATTGGCGGTGATTTCAGCCAGGCCTTCGTAGTCGAACTTCTGCGCGATATCGCGAATGAGAAAGACTGCAGAAACAGAGTGTCGTCGAACGAGATCGGTCTGGGTCAGAACGCCGACAGGCTTTCCATCCACCACAACCGGCAAATGCCCGAAGCCGCGCTCGCTCATGGCGACGACGGCATCGAAGCCGGTCTGATCGGGGGAGAGCGCAAAGGGATCGCGCGTCATCACTTCGGAGACCGGCGCATCGCCGGACCGGCCAGCGGCCACGAGACGCGTCATGTCGCGCGCTGTGAGAATCCCTTGGAGCGTTCCATCGGGACCGACAGCAAGAACGCAGGAAAAGCCGCGCTCGTCCATCTGGGCGGCCGCCTCGCGCACCGGCATGTCCGCCGGGCAGGTTGAAGCCGGTTTCGACATCAGGTCTCCGAGAGGGCGGGCCAACCAGCCTTCTGCCACGGTCGACGCGCCTGGCGATGCGGTGCGCCGTTTTCCGGCACGATTGAAAAAGGCGTCGACCACCTGATGGTCGCGCACCAAACCAAGAAACGCCTCCCCGGGAATATCGAAGAGGACAAGGTCGCTAGCCGCTTCGACCGAGTTGACTGCATGGCCATCGCCGAGCAGCGCAAGCGCACCATAATAATCGCCCTCGCGAAGCTGCGAGATCAGCGTCCCTTCACGCGAGACGAGATCGATCGTGCCTTTGACGATAAGCGTAAATTCCGAAACATGTTCGCCGACGGCTATAAGGGTCGCGCCAGCTTCGACCTCGCGCCGGGTCACAATGTCGGCAAGCCGGTCGATGGTTTCTTCGCCGAGCGCATCGAAAGGATGAAGCCGGCGGACAAATCCGGTGAACGCTTCACGCATCGAATACTCCCCCCTCTGCTGCAGTCATCCTCTCCAGAAACAATGAACCCCGGCAAGGCCGGGGTCCATCTTTTTCGGGTTCGGCCCACATGTGGTCCCTGAAAGGGGACTTAGTGGGTGGTGGCAGCTCCGGCACCGCGCGGGACGCGGACCGATTCCACCAGATCCTTGATCTCCTGCGGAGGCTCTTCCGTCGCATTGGAGACGAAATAGGCGACCACGAAGTTGATGATCGCGCCGATCGCGCCGAACGAGGTCGACTTGATCGAGAGCAGCAGCGGATCGGCATCGGTGAAGGAGTTGGTATCCGGAATGAAGAACCAACCCTTGTGCAGGAAGATGTAGATCACAGTGATCAACAGACCTGCCAGCATACCGGCCACAGCGCCCTTGTTGTTGATGCGCGTCGAGAAGATGCCCATCATCAGCGCCGGGAAGATCGATGCTGCCGCGATACCGAAGGCGAGTGCCACCGTCTGCGCCGCGAACCCCGGAGGATTGAGACCCAGATAGGTTGCTACCGCGATTGCCACCGCCATCGCGACACGTGCGGCCATCAGTTCGCCCGCTTCCGAGATGTTCGGGTTGATCGCGCCCTTGATCAGGTCGTGACTGATCGCCGAAGAGATGGCGAGAAGCAGACCTGCGGCGGTCGACAGAGCGGCGGCGAGACCACCGGCCGCGACCAGTGCGATGACCCAGCCCGGAAGGTTTGCGATTTCCGGGTTGGCGAGGACGAGAATGTCACGGTTGAACGTGGTCAGCTCGTTGCCCTGCCAGCCGCGTTCCGCAGCGGTCTGCATGATCGGCGAATCCGCCGGTGCAGCATCGTTGTAGAACTGGATCTTGCCGTCACCATTCTTGTCTTCGACGGCGAGCAGACCCGTCACCTGCCAGTTGGCGAACCACTGCGGCAGATCGGCTTCCGAGATCGCTTCACCCTGCACGCCATTCGGCCACATGGTGGTGTTGATGTTCAGGCGAGCCATGGCGCCGACAGCCGGAGCGGTCAGGTAGAGCAGCGCAATGAACACCAGCGCCCAACCGGCCGAGGTACGGGCGTCAGCCACGCGCGGCACGGTGAAGAAGCGCACGATCACGTGCGGAAGGCCGGCGGTACCGATCATCAGCGACATGGTGAACAGGAACATGTTCAGCATCGAATCGTGGCTCTGCGTGTAGGTCGAAAAACCGAGATCGGCGAGCGTACCTTCAAGCGTTGCCAGGATCGGCTGGCCGCTGCCGACATGGTCGGAGAACAGGCCGAGCGGCGGGATCGGGTTGCCGGTGAGCTGCAGCGAGATGAAGATCGCCGGAATGGTATAGGCGAAGATCAGCACGCAGTACTGGGCGACCTGGGTGTAGGTGATGCCCTTCATGCCGCCGAGAACCGCGTAGCAGAACACCACGGCCGCGCCGATGAACAGGCCGGTCGAGTTTTCAACTTCGAGGAAGCGGGAGAAGGCCACGCCGACGCCGGTCATCTGACCGATGACGTAGGTCACCGAGGCAACGATGAGGCAGAGCACGGCCACCATGCGTGCGGACGACGAGTAGAACCGGTCGCCGATGAATTCGGGAACGGTGAACTTGCCGAACTTGCGCAGGTAAGGTGCGAGCATCATGGCGAGCAACACATAGCCGCCGGTCCAGCCCATCAGGTAGGCCGATGCGTCGTAGCCAAGGAAGGCGATGAGGCCGGCCATGGAAATAAACGATGCCGCGGACATCCAGTCAGCAGCCGTTGCCATGCCGTTCATCACCGGGTGAACGCCGCGACCCGCAGCGTAGAATTCCGCCGTCGAGCCCGCACGGGCCCAGATGGCGATGCCGATGTAGAGCGCGAAGGACGCGCCGATCACCAGCAGGTTCAGGGTATATTGGTCCATGTCTCCCCCCTATTCCTCGTCGACGCCGTATTCCCGGTCCATCTTGTTCATGCGGAAAGCATAGAAAAAGATCAGAACCAGGAAGACCAGGATCGAGCCCTGCTGGGCGAACCAGAATCCGAGATCGGTGCCACCGATCGGAATTCCGGCAAGAAGCGGCCGCAGCACAATGCCGAAGCCGAACGATACGAGCGCCCAGATGACCAGCAGCGTGATCATAAGGCGCACGTTGGCCTTCCAGTAGGCCTCACCATTACCGTTATTCATGTGTTCCTCCTCGACACTCCGATGGCGGCAGGAAGCCACCTGGAGCGAAGTTCCAAAAAAGATGCGGAATGGGCATGAGACCCGAAATTCATGGAGAACCCGACGGCGCTCCAGCACGGAATGCCGTGCCTAACCTCCCCACATCTCCCCCGGCTGCCAGGCTCTTTGAACAAGCGCTCCGCGTCTGCCGCCCGGTTCCTCACCCGGTTCGATTGCGACGTCGGCGGGGCACTTAAACCCATTCAACCGTAGCGAACGGTATCTCAATAATGGCTGATCTCAAACGGGATATTGGCGCAATCCCATGATAACTTCGGAGTACAACTAAAGTCGTACAAGTGCTGTCGGAAGCTATACTTTAACCGCCGGAGAAAGCCCTGAAACTGTTCTCAGAGGCTGGAAATGTAGGCTGCAAGACGACCTGCAGCATCCTCGACCTGATCGATGCGACGGAGGAAACAGGCGCGCATGAATTCCTCGCCGCCGGGACCGAAGGCGGTCCCCGGCGCGAGCCCGACATTGGCGCGGTCGACGATATCGATCGCGGCGGGACGAGTGTCCGTCAGCCCGTCGATCTTGAAGAAGGCGTAAAATGCGCCCGCCGGCTTTTCGATCACCACCCGGTTGGTCGATTGAAGGATATCGCAGAAGACATCGCGTGCCTTGTTGGCGAGGGCGACTTGCTCATCGACGAAGGCATCGCCGTCGGTGATCGCCTTGAGCGCACCCTTTTGCATGAATTGCGCTACACCCGAGGTGGAATACTGAACGAGGTTTTCGAGCGCCTGACCGATCGCCGGAGGCGCGACGATCCAGCCGACACGCCATCCGGTCATTGCCCAGTTCTTCGAGAAGGAATTGACGTAGAGAATGAGATCGTCGTCCTCGGACACATCGAGGAAGGACGGTGCACGGGTGCCCTCGTAGAAGAACCGCGAATAAATCTCGTCGGCGATGATCCAGAGATTGTGCTTGCGGGCAATCGCCAGGATGGCCTTCAGATCATCCTTGGTCGCAACCCACCCCGTCGGGTTCGACGGCGTATTGATGAAGAGCGCGCGAGTGCGCGGCGTCACCGCCGCTTCGAAACGATCCATGTCGATCGACCAGCGGCCATCCTCGACATCCATGACGAAGGGCACCGGCTTGCCGCCGGACAGCGCGAAGGCCGCCGGCAGGTTCGGCCAGGAGGGGGACAGGTAGAGGATCTCGTCGCCTGGTCCGGAGACGGCTTCGATGGCGAGCTTGATCGCCTGCATGCCGGATCCGGTCACGGTGAAGGCATCGAGCGGACGCCTGACGCCGAACTGGCGCCCGTAATAGTCCGCAAGCGCCTGACGCAACTCGGTGATGCCCCGCTGCTGGGTGTAGAAGGTTTCGCCCGCCATCAGCGCATCGGCGCCCGCCTGACGGATGAAATCCGGCGTCGGACGGTCGCCCTCACCCGCCCAGAGCGGAATGAGCCCCTCCTTGCCCCAGCCGTGATTGAGCACCTCGACGATGCCGCTCTCGGGGGCAAGACGAGTGCGTTCGGATAGATGATCGAATGCAGAGGAAGCGGTGGACATGGGCAAACTCCTTCACCTAAGGGCGATACCGGAATTTGCCGCGCTGTCCAGCCGTTCCGAGCGATGGATCAATCGATTTTTGTGATGGATGCCTGTCCGTGCTTACTTCTTCAGGATATCGCGGATCTCTGTCAGCAGGCGCACGTCGGCGGGCGGTTCGGCCGGCGTCGGATCCGGTTTGGCCTTCTCTTCCGCACGGATGCGGTTAACCGCCTTCACCATGAGGAAAATGATCCAGGCCAGAATGAGGAAGTTGAGGACCACGGTGATGAAATTGCCGTAGGCGAAGACCGCGCCCTGCTCGCGGGCAGCTTCGAGTGTGTCGGCGGTCACCGACGAGGACAAAGGCAGGAAGTAGTTCGAGAAATCGAAGCCTCCGAAGATCGCTCCCACGATCGGCATGATGATGTCGTCGGTCAGCGACTTGACGATCAGCCCGAAGGCGCTGCCGATGATGACGCCCACTGCCAGATCCATGACATTGCCCTTGGCAATGAACGCCTTGAATTCTTCGATCATGATACTTGTCTCCCGGGGCGCATAGAGCGGCAGGCGGCTGGCGCACCCCATTTTTCCAACCTGTTGTTCGACGATGAATTACAGGCGAATTTTAAGCAATCGCGATTTTCCGGTTATCTCCACCAAAAGTCCGAAACATTTCCGTTTGGGGGATACTCTCCGCCTCGTGTAAAACGACCCTGAAAGGCCTCGGACGGGGCTGAGGGAGGACACACAATGCTGCCTGGCTGGCTGATCTTCGGATCGGCGCTGTCATATATGCTGCTTCTGTTCGTCATCGCCGCCTATGGCGATCGCGCCGGCACGCGGCGTCTGAGGCAGAGCGTCGGGCGGCCGATCATCTATTCGCTCAGCCTCGCGATCTATTGCACCTCCTGGACCTATTACGGCGGCGTCGGCTTGGCCGCGAGCCAGGGATGGGAGTTCATCG
>CEQK01009715.1_pt1 | contig 10762 bp, 5 predicted proteins | sample 531051 | NCBI WGS metagenome assembly CEQK01 (sample SAMEA2621229, study PRJEB7988) | marine metagenome | biome: marine biome (ENVO:00000447); feature: deep chlorophyll maximum layer (ENVO:xxxxxxxx); material: "saline water (ENVO:00002010), including plankton (ENVO:xxxxxxxx)" | depth 150 m
AACCACTTTATTTGCCACTACTGTTGTGGAGCAATTGAAAGATGATGATACAATAAATCAGATAATAGATAGAGATATAAGAGAGCTATAATGTCCAGTGCTTTAAAACCAGCAGATAGAGAAAGATTACTTCGTGGAATCACAAAAAGAGTGGGCAATAAGCCATATGAGAATGGTAATTGGGGTGCTAATCCTTCAAAAGATAAAGTATTGATAGAGTTGTACGATAGCGGTGGTAACTTTATTGAATATCAGGATTTAAGTATTGCCGATGCTTTTGCAGAAACAGAGGATGTTTTTGTAAAATTAAAACCTGCAAAAAATTTGAAAGAAAATTTTGGTTTCGAAACAGGAACATTTCAGATAAGATACAGATTTTTAAGGGAATTAGGTGGTAGAGAAAAACCTGTATTACTTAGAACAAAGCCTGGTTTTGAAGATGAAATATACATATTGAATCAAGATGCATCAAATATATTTATCGATAATACTGGTAAAATTTTCAAAGGAACGGAAGAAGAATACAACGCAAATCCTGATATTGCTGAAACTCTACTTATAACCGACTACAAGTATATAATCGATGCTGTATCTAATTCTAGAACAGAAGTAAGGTTAAGAGCTAAAAACATTGAGGATTCTTTTCTTGGTGGGGCTGACGGACATCAATATATAACCGATTTTCAAAAATTACAGGAATCAACAAGAATAGAATATATAGATGAGGGTATATCATTTAAAGAAGTTTATCAAGACCCATCCTCTATACCTGGTTTCAATGCCGGAACAGGACCACCACCTACAAATTACAACACTTCTAAAACTTTAGAAATAGCATCAGCACCTGGTGGTTTTGTTTTCACTAATAATATGATTGGCGGTACGATTACTTTACCAGATGCTTTTCTAATGGGATATCAGACAGAAACAGTAAGAACTGATTTAAATATAATTTCAAATGATACTTTTGAAGATATAGAGGTTGATACAAATACTGGTCAGCCTGCAATAATAGAAGCGGCGTGGGATTCAAGTCTACACAGTGATGCTATAAAATTAATAAATTGGACTTCTGGCTACAATGGTTTAACCGATACCGTTCATGCTGGGAGTTCTGGTATAGGATATCATGCAAAGTTTGTTAGGAATGAAGGAAATCAAGGAGGAAACTGTCTTAAATTTATCGACCAAAATAATGTATTCGTAGATTATGAGTCTTGGCCTGTAACCGATGGGCACAGAGAATTATCTGTCAAGCAGGAGATATTAGAACTACAATCGCTTGGAGCTAGTGCAGGAGATGAAATAAATATTGAATTTGATATGAAGAGCACTCTTATCGGTAAAGGTGTTAGTATGGAGTTAATATATCCACTTGGCATATTCAATGAACCAAAACCAACTGCTCCACCTGAAGGATACTTCGATCCCTTTAATCCTGTAGAGCCAACAGAAGCAGTGCCGCCAACACCTAATGGCTACTTAGCTAATACGAGTGGAAATGCACAGACTATCGAACCACAGCCACCAGCTAGACAAGCTCAGATATTAAATCAATACAATTTAGACTTTTTTGTTGGTGAGGTGGGTGACACCACTGAAACCACTAGAATAGGGGAGGGTGCGTGGATAATCGAAAGCAAAGCAGGTACAATATATCAATGGAAACCAAACTTAGGTCCTGAATATACAAAGCAAGGTGAATTAAGTCCTGGCGGTGAATGGAGATGGGATGGTGCTGGTACTTGGAATACAACTGTTGCTGGTTCAGCTCCAGGTGCACCTGTTGGTACTGTTAATCCCGATGATTATAACAATGTTGCTAATGCACATCCGTATCAGTTTCCTGGACAAGGTGAGCCAATCTATCAAAGAAACAACAGACCAGGTGAAAATGCTGGATGGCAAACCGGTACGATAGAAGCGCGTGACAAAATAATGTTAATAAAGGATGATTTGATTTGGATACTAAAAGCAGAATTTACTGCTAATGCTAATGATGTTGAAGTTTTTAAATTTGATGATTTTTTTCCAAGTGTTAGAAATTTCATAGTTGAGGACACAGGCAAAACACTTTACGATGATATTTTTGAAAATGGAAGAATACAAAGTATAACAAGAACAAGAAAACCTGGTAGTAACGCAATTCGTTCAGGTTTTTTCATAGTATTTTACACCAATGGTTCAGGTGAAGATGATTGTAACAGAGCATTTATGGTTGAAAAGTTTTCACCTGAAATAGGCGGTGGTGGAAATGACGATGGACTAAAAAAGTGGATAGATATAGATCAAGATTTCAATAATATATTAAATAGTAATGGTGGTGAATTTGAAACTATGATTCAAAAGAAAGGTGGGTCTGGAGGCAAAATGCAACATTATTTTGCTATAAAAGGCACTAATCAGTTTTGGAGAATGGGTGACGGAGATGGAGACTTTTTTGAAGAAGGTAGTGGTGGTACATTCTTTGATGAGGATTATCCAGCAAATTTTGCGGTAGACGGATTTTCTGGTTTACCATCTGAATGGGATGTTGCGTTTTCAAGAGATATATATGGAGGGCATTTTACAGTATGGTCTTGTATAATAGGTGATACCTATTACAAAATGAATAATGATGCCAGGCAGGATGGAGTGAGTAGTCAAAAAGCTATAACTTCTTTTGCATTTGGTGCAGGTGAAGTTGATACTGGCGGAGTAGATTTAATATTTGGGCCTAGAAATCCAGCTGCTGATAACTACAATCCCGATGCAGTATATGACGATGGCACTGAGATACTTTCTTTCGATCCCGATCCTTACAAAGATGGAGCTTTAAGTCCACAAAATCAATGGCGGTGGGATGGAGACAATGCGGAATGGAACTCATTAGAGGGAGCACCTGTATACAGCTATAGTACGATTGTCGAACCCTATTATGCAACAACTGCTGGTGGTTGGGCTTCTTATGAAACTGCAATAGAGATTCCTGAGGATTGGAATCTTTCTGCACCTTGGTTTTTGAAAATTAATGGACACAATGTATGGGATGACAGTTTAACACCCGATACAGCATATGGTGTTACTTGGGTTGATAATATCTTTGCCGATATTACATTGAATTCACAAGAAACACAAACACCTATTTACAAACCGTTCACAGCACAGATAAGAAATATTCATCACAATGGTAATCGTATAGATATAAATCGTTCATATGAGGAGGCAGCAAATGCCCTAACTACGGAGGATGGTCAGCAATATCTTGTTGAAGGTGATCAGCCAATAGATTATTCAAATTTTGAAATTTCTTATTTGGTGTATAATCCATATGATTTAAGAACTTATCTCAAATTTGGAAATAGAACTTTTTTAACGACTAACTTTAAAAAAGATGTAACAAGCAATCCATATCCTTACTCTGTAACTTATAAAATGTATGAGGCATTACCGTCTGATATATCACCGCTTAGTGAATGTACAGTTGTGAAAGAAATGGCAGATCCTGTAATTGAAAATGTAGAAATCGTTGATTTCATAGACACCGAAGTGGGTGATATTGTTCTTAGAGATCCTGATTTGATGAATGTTGAAAGTCCTATTCAAGTCAGAACAACTGATTACAAAACCGAAGGTGATATATTATCTGAAGATGCATTTATATCAAATGAACTACAGAATGAATTTTTAAGTCAAAGTTTGGATAGTGTTGAATTGAATGTAGATTTTACAAGATTCGAAAATTTTATAAACTTTAGTTCTGCTGAAAAAAGAATATCCAATTTTAAATTTAAAGTAGAACAAATTGAATCATTAAAAATAGTTAGTTCCTCCTATATAGGAATAAGTGGTTCACAATCCGATTTGAATTTTTATCACAATGAAATAAAAGATGTGAAGAATAATTTCGACCCTTTCGAAAATTATATGTATTACAAAAGTTCTTCTTTTGTTACAAGTTCTTTAGGAGAGTTTTACGATAATGCTTGGCCAAAAACAGGTGGTTCAGGCACAATAACCGATCCGTACATTTTGGCACACGCGACTTCTTCTCAAGCTGTAAGTTGGTTTGGGGAACAGATGCAAAGTGGTTCATTATACGATTTAGAAAACTTTAATAAGTTAAGTAATATTATTCCATTACATATCAGAAATGATGTTTCGAATAAGACTTACTTAACTTTAGTTGATATGATAGCACACCACTTTGACAATGTTTGGGTATATATAAAAGGTTTAACCGATGTCTTTGATAGAAGGGAAAAACTCACAGAGGGTATATCGCGAGACTTACTGAAAAGTGTTGGTCAATCCCTTGGGTGGGAACTCAATGATGGTAAGGATATGATTTCTTTATCAAAGTATGCTTTAGGTAAAGAGGTGACAGGTTCAGCATACAACGATTATTCAACTACATCTGAAAGAGACGTATCAAGAGAAATTTGGAGTCGTATTATTAATAATATGCCTTTCTTCCTGAAGAATAAAGGAAGTGTAAGGGCTATAAAAGGTTTGATAAGTGCCTATGGTATACCATCAACAATATTAAGAGTCAAAGAATACGGTGGTCCTGATTTACCAGACGATGCTACACCACAGTTTGAGATTGCCAGAAAGTTTACAAGAGCACTAGATTTTAGAAATAGTCAGTTTGTGAAAACTATTTGGACTACTGATGATTCTTCTAATAGAACGCCAGATACTATTGAATTGAGATTTAGAGCTGCTACCGGCTCAAATCAGATATTAGTAGAAAAGGAACCAACCAGCCCTAATGTGTCCTCAAGTTTTTACATTAGACTTAAAGACAATGATTCTGATGATAATTTTGGGCATGTTGCTTTTCAACTGAGTGGTTCTGATGGATTGAAGGAAATATCTTCTTCTAATTTTCCTGTGTATGATGGTGATTTTTATTCTGTAATGGTAAGAAGAATGTCTGGTTCTGATTCGACATTAGGTATATCACAATCGATTGAATTGCATGTTGGACATTATGATGCTGGAAGAAGTAAAATAGACAAATTCTCCACTTCAGTAATGGATTTAAATGTTGCTGCTTCTTCATCTTACATAGGTGCCTACGCCACACCTGGTGAAATCTACATAGGTGGTCAAGCAGATGACCCATTAGTAGGTGTTCAGTTTAGTGGTTCGATAATGGAATACAGGCATTGGACAGAAACATTAAATACTGGCTCATTTAGAAATCACATTGGTAATCCTAAAGCTTTTGATGGTAATACAATATCATCTTCTTATAATAATTTAGTATTGAGATATTCATTTGATGATAATAAAGATTTAAACACCGATACAGATGGTATTCGTGATGTAAGTGCAAATCAAACCACTACATACTCAGGTTCTCATGATGGATTTACAGGCAACTTTTTTAGAGCAATAACAGATGAGACAAAAACAAACATACCAAGTATTGGTGCTTTGAGAAGAGTTACAAATAAAATTAGGGTGGAGTCTAATAAACTAAGGCCAGGTTTCAATTTAAATGCTGACAAAAGAGCAACAATAAGTGCTTACGATACAGCCCCAAATGACTCAAATAAGGTTGGTGTTTTCTTTGCTCCAACAGATGTCATAAATAATGATATCATAAATTCTGTTGCAAATCTTAATTTTGATAATTTCTTAGGAGACCCAAGAGACAAAACTGAACAAGATTATCGTGGTTTAAAAAATGTAGCCGATAACTACTGGCAAAAATATACATCTCCAAATAATTTTTGGGATTATATAAGACTACTAAAGTATTATGACCAATCATTGTTTCCACAAGTTAGAAAGATGATACCGGCAAGAGCCAAACCTAATTTGGGTATTCTTGTTGAACCAAATATTTTTGAAAGACCAAAAGTAATTATTGGAAGAGATCCTGTTTTTACTCAACCATATTTTAGTGAGTCGATAGATGTAGACTCTCAAATAGTTGTTACTGCTTCTTTCAATGCGGGATTATCAATTACTGATTACGAACAGTGGACTGGTAGAGTTGATATGTTTAGTTATGAGACAGGCTCTTCTGTTCTATCATCAAGTGGAGAATATTTAACAAAGGAAGCATCTGGTTCTGAGATTAAAGATAGATTTCTCGATATACCTTTTTGGCAAAATTTGAAACAACCAGGTGATTATGTATCAGGTTCGGTTACATTTGGGGATGATGTACACTATAAAGAAGTTCTACAACCAGTTATTAGTGGGTCTAGAATTTACGGTAATAATCAAAAGATAATGAAATTTTTTAGTACACAAGCAAGTGCATCTTTAGGATTAGCAAACTCATCTTCATTCTTTAATGTTGATATAGACAATTTAGTAGAACAATGTCAAGCAAGATTTAATTCATATTACGCTGGAGTTAAAAATACACTTAAAACCACACAAGATGGCGGCCCACCTGTTGAGGTAACAAGAGTAGCACCTACGAAACTAGTACAAAAAGATGAAGGTGAATCCACATTAGATACTGGTGAAGGAATTGTTGCTAAATTTAAACGAAAACGTAAAAAAGGAACACGTGATAAGATTAAAAGAGTACCAGCTTCACCTGATGCTGCTATTAAGCAGGCTCAAGAATCTCTTGGTCGTCCTCTAAATCAAAGTGAGTTAGAAGAAACTATCAATGACTTCAGAAAAAAGAAAAGGATTAAAAAGAGAAAGAAGAAAAGAAAACCAAAAGTAAAAGGAATGTCAGGTAGAATTACGCCAACTATATTACCTGGTGTTGCAGGTCGCAGTGATACATCTGCGCGTGACTTAGGAAGTAAGATAAATAGAAAAAGAAAGAAAACTAGAAAGAAAAAAAGAAGAGGTCGTAGAGGTAGGAGATAATTTTTTTAATAAAAAATCAAAATGGTAATATTTATATATGAATCAAATTATACAATCCAAAACACAAATTAGGAGTTTTTTATGGGATTTCTGAATAACACTACAGTTACCGTAGATGCTATATTAACTAAGAAAGGTCGAGAGTTATTAGCACAAGGTACAAATGCATTTAATATTACAAAATTTGCTTTATCAGATGATGAGGTTGATTATCGTTTATTCGACACCTCACATCCAAATGGAACCGATTTTTATGGAGCAGCTATAGAAAACATGCCATTGTTAGAAGCTTTTCCTGATGAAAATCATGTATTAAGATACAAGTTAGTAACACTTCCGAAGAACACTCAAAAGATGCCAATACTTAATGTACAGCCAGAAGCAGTGTCTTTCAATGCGGGTGGTGGTTTAAATCAACCAAGAGTTACAGTCACACCAACTACTGCTAATGTTTCAGATCAATCATACACATTTATTTTACATGACCAAAGTATTGTGAGTATGAATGTTGGACAGGCTGCTGGTGCTACTGGAGCTGGTGCTACCACACCATTTTTCTTAGGTGATGATGATGTACCTAATAGTAAAACTCTTGTTGCTTCAACTGTAAGAATTGGTGTATTACCTTTATCTCCAGATAGTACAACATCGGCAGGTAAATCAACACAATTAACTATTATAGGAAATGATACAGGTGCTACTAAATCAATTACTGTAACTAACAATGTTATCCTATCGGTTGGATTACTTTAAATTTATAGGAGTCAAAGATGATTTATAAAGAGTTTAATATTCAACCACCAAATAGTCCAGAATCTGGTGATGTTATAACTAATGTAAAAGATATTGTATCTTCAGGTATGTGGGCAGATGGTGCTGCTTCTATAACTACTTTTTTTACATCTTCAGTACAATCAGGCAGTAATGCTGCTCATTACTTAGATGTTTTTTCTGCAAATCCTCAATCGGATTCAAGTGCCAAAGTTCAATTTTCAATTGCTTATGGTCACTTTCACGGAAGTGGTTCCGTAGGTGGTACTGGTCTTGCTGGAAATAGAGCATCTGCTGGTATATATAGACAATTATCACAAACTCTTTTAGGACCTAATGAAGACAAATTTACATTTGCTGGAACTGGTGCTCACATTACACCTAATTACGTTTACGCTATATCAGTTGCCAGACAACAACTTCGTGAAAAGATGGATCCCGGCAATTGGGAATTACATATAAGTGGAAGTAATAACAAAGGTATAATGAAGCTTATTGACGATAGTGGAGCAACAACCGAAGCTAAAGTCAATCAAGGTGGTAGGGTATTCAATGTTGTAAGTGGTTCTATACAAGGAGGAACTGCTGATATTGACACTACAGCTGCTAATCAGCCTGGTGGTGGACTTGGACTATTCTATCCTGACTTAGGTATTATTATACTGAATGGTCCTGTATTAGCATCACCGATGTCAGCTTCTTTATCAGCATCTCTTGCTTCAAACACAGAGGGTGGTAATGTTGGTAAGTTTTTTGAGAAAATAGAAGCTGCTAATTATTTTGCTGCTCGTAGAGAAGAGATAATTACTTCACAACACTTTTTTTGTAGAATACCAAACAAAGAATTTAACTTTAGTTCTAATCCATCATTTGCAACTTCTTCTGATGGTTCGTTTACACAATCTACATTCTTCAAAAATCCAAAGACATTCATAACTCAAGTTGGTTTGTATAATGATGGTGGTGAGTTGTTAGCAGTCGCTAAATTAAGTAAACCATTATTGAAATCATATTCAAGAGAAGCAATTGTCAAAGTAAAATTAGATTTCTAATTTTAGGGGATACAGGTCATGTTTAAAAGACTAGACCCAAGTGATGTTGATAGAAATCCTTTCAAAGTATATAAAGAATTTACTGTAACAAATGAGGATAGTGGGAGTTTTGTATACAATTTCAGAGCGGTAAGTGGTAGTCATCGTGGATACGTCAATCAAGGTGGTGTAAGCACATATCAATCTGCTTCTTTCTTTCATTTACCTGCTTGGTTTATGTTGAATAATAGATACTACAGACAAAGAGGTTCTGGTTTGAAAAGAGAAACCACAGGCAGAAATGCTTTAAACCCTTACAATAATTTTGGTTCCAATTCTAGTAAACAATACAGATTACTACACGCTTCAGCTTCAGTAATATCAGTTCCAAAAAGTTTATATGGTGAAAGAATCAAACCTAAATCCATAACCTTAAAAGATGACAGTACAGCATCCACTGTAACAATGGTTGATGATGGAGAAGGTAACTTATATGATACAAATTTATCACAGAGTTTTGCCACATTCGCATCTGGTGGATTCTTAGACACCGATATAACTAAATCAACTGCCAGTTTTGCGGGTAATGTTTTTTATGAAGAAGGAGTGATTGTCATAACAAACACAGGTTCTAAATTTGTAGATGTTGGAACAGGCGAAGGTTCTGATGGTTTTGATTTAGAATATAAAGCGCAGGTAACTTTAAACGAATACTCTTACTTCTGTGTTATAGGAGAGAATGAATTCAATGCGACTACAAATATATCTGCAACATTTGAAAAGAGCGGAAGTGTTAGTGTTTCAGGCTCTGATTCTTGGAGATTTTTTCCACCTGGTGATGCAAAATATCAATCTGGTTCTTATAAACACTTCTATGAACAAGCAACAAGATATGAACCATTCACCACACACTCTGAATTCCGACCATATGTAACTAAAGTTGGTTTATATAATGATTTTAATGAATTACTTGCTATAGGACAATTATCTTCACCTATTAAGAATGACAAAGATTTAGCACTCGGATTCGTAGTGAGGTTTGATGCGTAATGGGTAGGTTTAAAAAGATGATGGAAATATCTTCTAATATCGGTGGTTATATTGGCGATGAGGGTGAGCCAGATACAGGATTTATTAGAGGAGAGAAAAAGAGAAGGCTTGGAGTATTAGCTGGTAAACCTGAACCTTGGTTTGAAAGGGGTGGGTATAAACAAGTAGACTTTCCTAAAGCCGATTACATTTATGGTAAAGGTGAAGAAGAAGATTTTACTGTAAGAAAAACTGCTTACATATCACAGATAGATAAAGAATTTGAAGCACATTTTGAAAAGTGGGAAGATTGGGTGGCTGATAAAGATTATGAAACTCAGAATACACTTAAAGAGTCAAATTATAAAAAGATTATGGGTAGTCTTTTAACCGAAATCAAAATAAAAGTTTTGTCAGGACATCTAACTGCTAAAGATAAAAAGATAGTAAAACAAATGTTGGATAGAAAAATGGATAGTGGTAGAGTTGGTAAAGCAGATTATTTTATAAAAAACTTAGGAAAAGATAAGTATGAAATAACACAACGAATGATGGATGCTGGTATTGGAATTGGTGCAAGAAAAGTTTTAAGAAATTACAAATCAAAGATTCAGGTTAAAGAAGGAGTTATTTTAGAAAGAATGGATTTTATGGATACTGCAAAACAATTGGTAAAACATTACGGACTTAAATCAAAAATAAAAATGGGCACTGGCAAAAACTTTGGTGAATATGTGCCCGAAACAGACACCATAACATTACGACCATCATATAAATCAACAAGAGATTTCTTAATGACTATTTTGCATGAAATAGGTCACGCACTTGATGCCAAAAGAATTGGTGTAAAAAAGTATATAAAAAAATATACACAAGCAGGTACAATGGCTGCTTATGATGGATTAGACCCGCATGATGATAATAAATGGGAAGAAAAGGCGGAAAAGTTTGCTAAGAGAGAAATATCGAGATGGATTTGAGTAGCCTGAGATGGTTAATTTTTTACTAATACTGATACTTTTATTTTCATGCCAACCACCACATATATCCCCACATACAAAAAGAGGGCAATCTAGAATACAAATCAAAAAAGTTCAAAC
>CEQK01015268.1_pt1 | contig 10733 bp, 13 predicted proteins | sample 531051 | NCBI WGS metagenome assembly CEQK01 (sample SAMEA2621229, study PRJEB7988) | marine metagenome | biome: marine biome (ENVO:00000447); feature: deep chlorophyll maximum layer (ENVO:xxxxxxxx); material: "saline water (ENVO:00002010), including plankton (ENVO:xxxxxxxx)" | depth 150 m
AACGCCACATCGCCAACCATCTTGCCCATGCCCCGGGCGAAGGAAATCGCGACGGGAAAACCGACACGCCCGCTGCCGTCCAGGACCACCGGTGCCTCAATGGAAAAGCGCAGCCCCGATTCCAACGCCGCCAAGCCCGGTTCCACCGTCAAGCTACCCGTGCGCACATGCCCGTCGCTGGAGATCACCGTAACGGGGAAAGCGTGCGGCCCACTGGCCCCCGGGGGAAACCGCATGCGCAGACCACCGGGAACGGTCAGGTCGTGTTCCAACAGGGTCGCCGTTCCGTCCCCGTTATCGACGCCCGCGTTCAGGGTCACCCCCTTCCCCAGGCCGCCGACGATCAGCACCGACATGTCGCGGGGATTCAACCCCGGCACCGCCGTCATCAGGTCAAGCGGCAGACCTGTCTTGGCATCCTCGACCTGGGCCTGACGGTCGTCGTTCGATTCAGGGGTGTCGGCCATGTTCCTGTCCTTCGTATGCAGCTTCAACATTGATGCGGCGGGCGATTGTCGCCATTTTCAGTGTTGATCGGGGACATCGCCAGAACTTTGACTTCCCGGGCACTGATTAGGATCAATCCGTTGCTCCTGCTTACCCGCCAGACAGCGGGCCCGGAACGGCGGAAGTACAAACAGGGGAAATCCGCGCATGTCAGACCGGGAAGCGATTCTGTTCGCCAACGACGCCTTTTACGCTGCCTTCGCCGGCGGCAGCATCGAACAGATGCGCGCCGCCTGGGCCGACGACCGGGACATCACCTGCATCCATCCGGGATGGCGTCCCCTGAGCGGCCAACAGGAGGTAATGGACAGCTGGTCGACGATTTTATCGACGGGCGAGACGGCGGATATCCGCTGCGTCGGCGCGCGGGCATATTCCCTGGGGGACACGGCCTATGTCACCGGGTTTGAGCGCATGCCGGGCACGCTGTTGACCGCAACCAACGTATTCGTGCGGACGGGGCCCCTGTGGCGCATGGTCCACCATCAGGCCGGTCCCTGCCAGGACCGCGGCGCCGCCGGGCGGGAGGACAGCGACCCGACCCTGCAATAGGGGTTCGGAACATTCAACGAATGCGCTAAAAAGTCCGTGGGGAGCAGACGCTGGACATTAGAGGAGGAGGCCTCGTTTGATCATGAAAACAATCAAGATGACCATTGGAACCGTGACCCTGAACGTCAACCTGCGCGACACACCGACCGCCGCCGCGATCTGGGACGCCGCACCCTTTACGTCCCAAGCCAGCACCTGGGGCGACGAGGTTTATTTTTCGACGCCCATATCCCTTAACCGCGAGGCCGATGCCCGCGCCGTGGTCCAACCCGGCGAGATTGCATTCTGGCCCGACGGCGACAGCATCGCCATCGGGTTCGGCCCCACCCCCATTTCCCAAGGCGATGAATGCCGCCTGGCCTCGCCCTGCAACATCTGGGCGGACGCCGTCGAGGATGTGAAGACCCTGGCCGTCGTTCCGGCGGGCGCATCCATATCCGTCGAACGCGGCGAATAACCCCCTAAGCCTCAAGGAGGCGCGACCTGTGACCAAAGCGACAACCGGCTTCGACCCGGCCCTTTACGACTACATCCTGAAAACGACGTTGCGCGAGCCCGAAATCCTGGCCCGTCTGCGCCGCGAGACGGACAGTCATCCCCGTGCGGGAATGCAGATCTCGCCGGACCAGGGACAGCTTCTGGCCCTGCTGGTTGAACTTCTGGGCGCCAGGCGGATCATCGAGGTCGGCACCTTCACCGGTTACAGTTCGCTCGCCATGGCCATGGCCTTGCCCGACGACGGCGAGATGGTGTGCTGCGATATATCTGAAGACTATACCGCCGCTATTGGGCCGAGGCCGGGGTGGCGGGACGCATCACCCTGCGTCTGGCACCCGCGCTCGAAACCTTGGACGCCCTGATAACCGAAGGCCGCACCGGGGCCTTCGACATGGCGTTCATCGACGCCGACAAGGAAAACTATCAAAACTATTTCGAACGCTGCCTGAGTTTGATCCGTCCGGGCGGCCTGATCGCCATCGACAACGTGTTGTGGAACGGGCGGGTCATCGATCCCACGGACAATAGCGTTGATACGCAGGCGATCCGCGCCTTCAACGCGGGCTTGAAAGACGATGACCGGGTCACGGTCTCGCTGCTGTCCGTGGCCGACGGCCTGACCCTCGCCCGGAAGCGCTGAATCTCAGGTCACATGCCGCCGAAATAAGGCACGGCGGCATGAAATGGTCCCATTTACTGCCAACAATGGCCCTGATTGCGGGCGATATCTCCTGTCATCGGATCAACCCGGTAAAGGAGACAGACCATGCCCAGCCACGCTTATCCTCCCCGGCCCGCCGCGGGCCTGATCGCCACCGGCCTGGTCGCCGCCAGTCTGGCTGCCGCCGGACTGTTTGCCATTGCGTTGCTCGCCACGGGTGCCGCCCGCGCGGCCGAACCCTATGACGCTGCCTGCGATGCGGCCCCTGAATACGGCCAATCCATTCCCTTGATCGTCAACGGGTTCAAAACCGGCAGCACCGCCGTTCCCGATGACCAGGAAGTCGATATCCGCGCCTTCGCGGAGACCCTGCCATCGGGCACGACCATCTGTGTCGTTGGCCAAGCCGACAAACGCGGTCCGGTGGACTTAAACGACCAACTCGCCATGAACCGCGCCCGCGCCGTGGCCGCACGCCTGATCGGCGCCGGTGTGGCACCGCAAAACCTCAGCGTTTCGTCACGGGCGGAAGCCTTCGGCGATACGGCGCCCAGCTGGTTCTGGTTTGACGGCAGCCGCCGGGTCGAGGTCGTCGCCCTGGACTGACAGGGCAATGCGTCAGGTCAGGTCCCGCAGAATGCGGGCAAACCGGCCGACCGCCGCTTCAAGCGGCCCATCATTGGGAAAATCAATAACGTCCGGGCCTTCCACACGGAAGGCCCGGGCGCGTTCCAGCCGGTGGGCGATCTGCGCGTCGGTTTCCCGGGCACGGGCGCCCAGGCGCGCGCGAAGGGTCTCTTCATCAGCCGTCACCGAAACGACACGCAGGTGCTGAAACCGGCCCCGTGCCTCTTCAATTACGGAACGGGACGCATTGACCACCACGGTGCGCCCGCCCAGAAGGTGGTCCACGGTTTCCGTCGGGATGCCGTACCACAGGCCATGGGCCCCCCAGGACAGAAGGTAGCCACCCAGTTCTCGGCGGGCATGGAACTGGCTTTCCGTGACCGCGACATGGTCCTCGGACCCGGCATCGGCCGGGCGGGTGATATCGCGACGGGGGAACACGACGTCGGCGCCGCCGGCAAAGGCTCGCCGGGCGCCGTCGATCAGGCTGTCCTTGCCCGCCCCGGACGGGCCGACGACCAGGACCATGGTTCCGGGTAACGTGTCCTGGGTCACGGCGCGGACGGGGATGCGGGGAGCTGCGAACATGATCCCGGTAGGTACAGGGCCCGAATGACCCCAACATGAACGCCGGGTGACGGTTCGGTTAAGTCCATGACCAAATGCCTAAAGGGCAGGGTGCCGGCGCGAGATCGGCGGCGGGCCATTGAAAAAGCGCGCGGGCCGGGCCGGGTGCAGGATCGGCGGCGGACCATTGGAAAGGCGCCCGGGCCGAGCCGGTCGCGGCAGTGGCGACGGCGCCAGGCGCACCGACAAGCCACTCAGCAGTTCGCGGAACCGAACCTTGGCTTTCGCCACATGACGGCCCCGGGGATAGGTCAGCAGATAGACTTTCACTTTTTCCGGATCATTTGAGGCATCGGCCTGCCGCCAAAACGCCGTATCCGCGTCGATCACCGCCATGACAACCGGCACTTTTGAATCGGCGGAGGCTGCCGGCGCCATCAACTCTTGTTGCTCGACCTCGGCAACGGGCTGGGCCGTCACTTCTGGACCGTTGTGATCAGCGGGGGCAGGCAAAATAAATTCCACCCCGCCCTCGCCGGTCACGGCCGCCGCCGTCGGCAGGGGCATCAGCCCCAAGGCGAGCGCCAAGGCCGCAGGCACCCATACGCGACCGTGACAGAGGCTTAATATCGGCTTCTGCGTTTGCATGATCTTATCCTTCCGTTCGGGGAACTGGCAGCATTGGCATCGCCTATATTCTTATTTAAATATAAAATTGCATATAAAACAATATATAAATACCAACGCCACAGTCCTGGCTATCCTGCGGCGGCGCGGGTGATTTTCTTGATCGCTGCCTGCAACTGAGACACCAGTTCACGCCCCGTAGTGCCACCGTCACCCGAAATGTTGTTGCGCAGGATAACGGTCAGGGAATCGATGTGCACCTTGACCAGTTCGATGCTGGAGGCACTGTTCGGCAGGCCCCCGCCCGTAAACCGCATCAGCGAATTGCCAACCATGGAGACCAGGGGATAGCCGAAGGTTTCGCCCTGCAGGCCCAATTGCTTGGCCAGCCCGTGAATACGCTGAAAGTGCTCTGACTTGTCCGGCGCCGCGCCCGCTTCGGCCATGATCCGTTGCAGGCTATCCACATAGTCGAGGGCCGAACCCACATATTCTTCCTTCGACCGCTCCAATTCCTTCTGGGCCTTGAACACGGCCCCCTGGGTGAACAGGGCGTCGCCATCGTCGTCACCACCGCCGGCTTTGCGCTTCAGATGGTTGGGCGGGCGGAAGATCCGGATCACGCTGTCGTTGGGAAACCGTTCCAGCGCGGTCGCCAGCGGCGAGCGATCGACACGGACGTCGGAACGGTCCAGGTCACGGCGTTCCCTGGGCACCGGCTTGAGGCTGCCGCGGCGATCGGGCCCGAAATAGGCGGTGTTGTAGACGAACGGCCGGGGCCGGTTGACCACGGTCAGGATACGGTCGACCAAGGCATCCACCGTCACCGGTTTGAGCAGGAATTGGGTCGCCCCGTAGCCACGGGCCTCGGCGACGGTCTTCGGGTCAAACGCCTTGGCCATCAGGATGACCGGCAAGAAGCGGTTCGGCGAATCCTTGTTCATGCGAACCCAGCGCACCATGTCGACGCCGTTCAACATTTCCTCGAACATGTCGCAGATCATGAAATCGACGGTATCGACCCGTTCGGTGACGCTTTTCTTCGACAGCCGCTTCAGGAGATTCAGCGCATCGTCGTTGCTGTTGGCGGTCAAAATTTCGCCGACACCCAACGCTTGCAGAAGATTGTGTATCATCCAGCGATGCGCGTCGTCCTGATCGACGACCAGGACGGTGAAAGAGCGTAGATTAATGGTGGCCAAGTTGGGCCTCACGAGCGGTCTGCGTTCCGTGTTCGGCACGGAAACGTTTTTTGTGGTGGGAATCCCACCCTCTGCTTGCACAAAGTGAAGTGCATGCACCGGCCCGGGTCAACCCTGCCTAAAGTTAGCCTCGTAAATTCGCGCGCTGGCCCGTTCCCAAACTCCGAAAACCGTGAAAAAGTGTCGCCGGACAAGGGGAAACACCCGGCCAGACGGAGGAGACACCATGACCGCTATGTTCGACCTGACAGGCAAGATCGCCTTAATCACCGGTTCAAGCCGGGGAATCGGCAAGGCCATCGCCGAAGCCTATGCCCGCCAGGGCGCCAAGGTCATCATCACCTCGCGCAAGCTGGACGCCTGCGAAGCCGTCGCGGCACAGATCAACGAGGAAAACCACGACGCCCCCGGCGAGGCCATGGCCATCGCTTGCAACGTGTCCGATGTGGAGCAGCTCACGTCCCTGGTTGACCGGGTCAAGGAGGAATGGGGGCGCATCGACATTCTGGTCTGCAACGCGGCCGTGAACCCCTATCACGGACCGATGTCGGGGATCGACGACGGCGCCTGGGAAAAGATCCTGCAAGTCAACGTCACCAATGTTCTGAAGCTGTGCAACATGGTCCTTCCGGACATGGCGGCGCGGCGCGACGGCGCGGTGATCCTGATTTCGTCCGTCGGCGGGCTCAAGGGGTCCATAAACCTGGGCGCCTATGCGGTGTCCAAGGCCGCCGACATGCAGTTGGCACGCAACCTGGCCGTCGAATGGGGCCCCCACAACGTCCGCGCCAACGCCATCGCACCCGGCCTGATCAAGACAGATTTCGCCCGCGCCCTCTGGGAAAACCCGGAAGCCCGCGCCCGGGCCGAGGCAGCTTATCCGCTCGGCCGTCTGGGCGAGCCCGAGGATATCGCCGGCACGGCGATCCTGCTGGCGTCGGACGCCGGCAGCTTCATCACCGGACAAACCTTTGTCGTCGACGGCGGCGGAGTCGCCGCCGGCAACCGTTACAGCTGATATCGGAAAAGGATCACCGACATGTGCCGCTGGCTCGCCTACGCGGGACCGCCCATCTACCTGGACACCCTTCTGCTGCGCCCGGAAAACTCCCTTGCCCGGCAAAGCCTGTCGGCCAGTCAAAGCGCGCATGTGGTCAATGCCGACGGCTTCGGCATCGGATGGTACGGCGAAAAAGACCGCCCCGGCCTGTACAAGGACATCCTGCCGGCATGGAACGACGTGAACCTTCTGAACATTTCCGAACAGGTGAAGTCGCATCTGTTCTTCGGCCATGTTCGGGCGACCACGGGAACCTCCGTCAACCGCACCAACTGCCACCCCTTCCGTCACGGCAAGTGGCTGTTCATGCACAACGGCGAAATCGGCGGCTGGTCCAAGGTACGCCGCGCCCTTGCCATGGCCGTGTCGCCCGAACTGTTTCCCAACATCCAGGGCACCACGGACAGCGAAATTTTCTTTCACCTGCTACTGACCTTCGGCCTGGACGAAGACCCGGAGGCCGCCATCCGCCAGGCCATTCAGACCATCGAAAAGGCGCAGAAGGATGCCGGCGTGACCGATCCCTTCAACATGACCATCGCGCTGACGGACGGACAGACCATCTGGGCCCTGCGCCATGCGTCGTCGGGCCGGGTGCCGACGCTGTATGTCGGCATGGGCGCCAAACCCCATGATGCCGCCGATGAGGTGACCGTGGCCACGGGCACGGCGATCATCATTTTGTCGGAACCCTTGGATGACGACCTCAAGCAATGGACGGCGATTGAACCCGATCATCTGGTGATCGCCGGGGACGGCGGCCTTGTCGTCTCGCCGTTCGCTCTGTGACGTAATGGCATCGCGCTGCGCCGTGGCGGTTCTGATTCTGGCCGCCCTGACGGCAACGCCGGCCCAGGCCTGGAAGAATGGCCCGCCGGACAATAAGGTCACCAACAGCGCCGCTGACTGCCTGGCGCCGCCCTATTCGACCCATGACTGGATCGCCGACCACGCCCACGCGTTGCTGCCGTCGGCGGCGCGCGCCTGGTTGGACCCGCACCGCGTTCTCATGCTGATCGGCACAGAAGCCCCTGACTACGCGAAAATCGAAGCCTTCTGCGGCGCGCCCAATCGGGGTTACAACGACACCGGCCGAGGCCGCCATGACCTGAGGTTCGATGCGAACGGCGGGATCACCCGTGACCTGCCCGCCCAACGCGCGCAGGAGGAATATGAAAAAGCCGTCCAGGCTTACCGCGCCGGCAGGCCGGACCATGCCGCCTATTTCCTGGGTGCCGCCATGCATTACATCGGCGATCTGGCGCAGTACGGACACACCATCAAAGGCGAAACGCACCATGCGGATTTCGAGGAATGGGTCGGTGCCTTGACGCCGTCGTTCGCCGGCGGCGGCGTGTTTGAAAAATTTATCGTCGCCGACGGGATGACGCCGCGCCTGGCCGATGACGCCGTCCTGCGCACGGGACGCTTCACCTGGACGGGCACCTCACCGGTGCTGCCGCCGGCCGCGATGGATGCCCGGTTCGGGCCCGCCGCCCTGGCCGATACGGCCTTCGTCGCCAGCATCGGCCATTGCCTGAACAAGGCCGTGAACGAAGCCGCCGACATGCTGTTCGGATTTTATGAGGCCGTCGTCAGGCCAAACGCCCGTTAGCCTTCGAACGGCGCAACGCGGGGCCAGATTTCGGCCACCGCATCCAGGGTCGAAAACAGCACGTTGAAGACATAGGGCGATGCAAGCTCCGTCGCCTCGGGCACCAGGATCGGCAGGTGGTCTTTCTGGGGAAAGGCGAAGGTGTCGTATCCCCTCTCCTTCATCCAGGCGCGCAGGTCGCGCTGGCTCGCCCCCATCTGCTGCAGGCCGAAGTCATTGACCTCACAGATCACGAAGGGCACCCGGTCGGGTGCAAAGAACCCCTCCCCGCCTTTGAGCACCGTCAACTCGGCGCCTTCCGTGTCGATTTTGACGGCGCGACAGGCATCGATGTGTTCCGCTGCCGCCAGGGTATCCAGGCGTGTCGAGGGATAGCTGTCCTTGGCCGGGGCCGCGCGTGAGCGCTGATTGAAATCATGCAGGCCCGGATCCCACATGGCGTGGCCACCGTCGTTGTCCGCATTGCGGTAGAAGTCGATGGCTCCATCCACTTCCGAGGCCACGGCATTGACCGCCGTGACGTTCCCGCATTCGTTCAGCGCCATCAGGTCCTTGAGCCAGGTGAAATTGTCGGCGTTCGGCTCCACCGCGACGACGCGCCCGGCATCGCCGACCAGATGGGAGGCGAGCAGGGAAAAGAACCCGATATGAGCACCGACATCGAGAAAGCAATCACCCGGCCGCAACGCCCGGATCAGAAACAGCGACAGGGACTCCTCATAAAGGAGTCCCTGGCTGAGTGCCTGCAGGATCGACCGTTGGGACATTTGCCCCAGGTCGATGCGAAGCTGAAGGGCGATGGGCCGCCCCGCCAAATCCAGGTTCACGGGCACCGTATGGATGCCGTGGGTCGGAAGCGTGGGCGGTGCCGTCATCTTGGCGCTGTTCCCTTGATCAAAATGCGCAGGACAGCGGCCAGTCTAACCCTTGATCGTGTTAGGCCGCCATACCGCGGTTGCCGCCCTGGGCGCCTCGGCGGCTGCGACCGCCGCCGCGCTTGGCACCGCCGCCGCCCGGACCGCCGCGGCTTGGGCCGCCCCGGTTCTGGCCGCCTCTGTTCTGGCCGCCCCGACCCTGGCCGTTGCGTCCGCCACCGCCGCCGTTGTTCTTGCGCACGTCGGGACCGCTGTCATTGGCGGCCGAATTGGCGATATCGGCGGCATGATAGGGATGGCCGTCGAACACCGGGACGGGCTGGCGAATGCATTTCTCGATATCGCGCAGACAGCCGCGTTCGTCATGGGCGCAGAAGGAAATGGCGATGCCCGAAGCCCCCGCCCGCGCCGTGCGGCCGATGCGGTGGACATAGCTTTCCGCATCGTTCGGCAGGTCAAAGTTGATGACATGGGTCACGCCGTCGACATCGATGCCGCGGGCGGCGATGTCCGTCGCCACCAGGGCGCGGATGTCGCCGTCACGGAAGCCCTTGAGGGCCCGTTGGCGGGCGTTCTGGGCCTTGTTGCCGTGGATCGCATCGGACTTCACGCCGTTGTCGTGCAGATGACGGGCGACCCGGTCGGCGCCATGCTTGGTGCGCGTGAAGATGAGAACCCGCTCGATGCGCGGATCGTTCATCAACTCGCCCAGCAAGGCCCGCTTGTCGTCCTTGGCGACGAACAGCAGGCGCTGTTCGATCTTTTCCACCGTCGTCGCGGCGGGTGTCACTTCGACCTTCACCGGATCGTTCAGAAGCTCGTTGGCCAGGCCTTCGACGGTTTTCGGCATGGTCGCCGAAAACAGCACGGTCTGACGCTCGTGGGGCAGTACCTTGGCGATCCGCTTGACGTCGCCGATGAAGCCCATGTCGAGCATGCGGTCGGCTTCGTCGAGGACGAAAACGTCGACGCTGTCCAGGTTGACGTGGCGCTGCTTCATAAGGTCCATGAGACGGCCCGGGGTGGCGACCAGAATATGAACGCCGCGCTGCATGGCGACGATCTGGTTGCGCATGGAGGTGCCGCCGAACACGGTCTGAATCCGCAGGGGCATCTGACGGCCGTAGGTCCGCAGGCTTTCGGCGATCTGGGTCACCAGTTCGCGGGTCGGCGCCAGGATCAGCACGAACGGGCGGTTCGGCACGGCCTTGCGCGAATTTTCCGCGAAGGACTGCAAAATCGGCAGCGCGAAGGACGCGGTCTTGCCGGTGCCTGTCTGCGCCACGCCCAGAAGATCGCGGCCCTCAAGCAGCGGCGGGATGGATTTTTCCTGAATGGGGGTGGGGGTGGTGTAGCCCTCGTCGCTCAGCGCACGAAGGATGGGTTGGGCCAGGTTAAGGCCCGCAAAATCGGTCATGTGATATGTATACTCTCTCGATCAATTGGTCTTCGCCCGCGCGCCCCAAGCGATCGTGTCGGGGGCGGCAGGTTCGCCGGCATCATGCAAGCTTTCTCGGTCGGAACCGCATTCACACGGATATCCGCCTCACGAAACGCCCTTAGATGTCGGTATCAAAGAAGACCGGATCGACATGGTCGGGTCCGGCAAGCGATCGAAATTCGACCTGAATGGGAGTGTCGCTGGCGCTACATGACGCCGGGACCCCCGGGAAGTCAAGGGAATTCGCGGTGTCGCTCTCTCTTGCTTCCGGTGGTCGGCGGGGTTCTGTCAGGCGGCGAGAATCTCAGGATCGCCCTGGGTTTCCAGGCATGTCGCGGCAAAGTTCCAGTCGGCCAGATGGTCGAAGAAGGCTTCGAGAAACGCCTGACGGGCATTCTGATAATCCAGGTAATAGGCGTGTTCCCACAGGTCGCACGTCAACAGCGGCTTCAGCCCCGCGGTCTGCGGCAGATCGGCGTTGGCCGTGCTGACCACGTCGAG
>CEQK01017023.1_pt1 | contig 10733 bp, 10 predicted proteins | sample 531051 | NCBI WGS metagenome assembly CEQK01 (sample SAMEA2621229, study PRJEB7988) | marine metagenome | biome: marine biome (ENVO:00000447); feature: deep chlorophyll maximum layer (ENVO:xxxxxxxx); material: "saline water (ENVO:00002010), including plankton (ENVO:xxxxxxxx)" | depth 150 m
TCTCGGCGTTTCATGACGTTCTCACTTTTCCCTGTCTGGGTGGTTTTTGAAGGCACCGGTTAATGGTGTTGCGTGCCAAACGAATGGTCGGGATGAACGCCGGGCGCCGTTGCCGGGCGGGGATAACCCTTTTCTGAAATCCGAATCGGCTCTGGCGAAGGCCCGGGCCCTATATGAATTCAGCACCACCCGACGATGGGGTCAGGTGGGGGATTCGGTGTCGTTGTGTGAATGGGAGCCCGCGCCGTTGCGGGGGGAGGATTGGCCCTTGCGGGGCCATGGCCTATTTGGGCCGGAACCGTTTGGGCCGGACCGGGGCGCCCCCTTCCTATGGCTGACTGGGCCAAGGGGGCGCCGCCGATCCGACCGGCGGAGGGCAGGGACGGGACCACGCGCGGTGGGAGGTCCGCTTGAACGCCCGTCCTTTAGATGCTCCGCCGGAACCCGTGGTGGTACGGGTTAAATTAGCGGGCGCCTGCGGTGTTCGGATGGATCAGGCCATCCAGGCCGTGGCGGATCGTGCCGGCAACGCGGGCAATGCCGCGGCCGAGGGCGAAGAAGTGGTCGCGGACCGCTTCGGCGCGAAGCAGTTCGGCTTCGTGCAGGTGCCGCGTCAGTTCTTCGGGGGAGATTTCTTTGTAGGTCGTATGTCCAACGATGGTGCTCATCTGAGGACTCCTTTCGGGTTTGGTGTGCGGTTCGTCACTGAATCTGCGGCTGCTGCGTTGCAACAATCCGTGTTGCAGTGCAATATAGTCGTAAGATGAATCAGCGATAATCCCCTCGGATTGCACAAGGCTTGTGACCTTCACGCACAAACGGACAAAATTTAATTGGATATAAGTTAATGGACATCGCAACACAGATGATCATGTTCGCCGCCGTGGTGGAAAACGGCGGGTTTTCCGCGGCGGCACGGGATTTGAACCTGACGCCCTCGGCGGTCAGCCGCCAGATCGGCCAGTTGGAGGATCGCCTGGGCACGCGGCTGTTGAACCGGTCGACCCGGCGCATTTCCCTGACCGAAGTCGGGCGCGCCTTCTACGCCCGCTGCGCCGAGGTGTCGCAGAGCGTCCAGGAGGCCGAATCCCTGGTTCTCAACATGGTCGACCATCCCCAGGGAACCCTCAAGGTGGCGGCCACAGTGGCCTTCGCCAAGGCGCAGCTGCTGCCGCTGCTGCCGGCGTTTCTGGCCGACAACCCGGATTTGAAGATCTCCCTCGACGCCACAGACCGGGTCATCGACCTTGTCGAGGAGCAGGTCGACGTGGCCATTCGGTTTTCCGAACAGATCGACGATTCGTCCGTGGTGTCGCGCAAGCTGGCGACCAACCGCCGGGTCTATGTCGCGGCCCCGTCCTATGTCGCCGCCAACGGCATGCCGCGCACCCCGGACGATGTGGCGAACCATAACTGCCTGCGTATTTCCACGGTCGAAGCCTGGAACACTTGGACCTTCGACGACGGCCAGGGAGACCAGAGTTCCGGCCCCATACGCCTGCCGATCAAGGGCAATTTCGAGGCCAACAGCGCCGACGCCATCTATTACGCCGTGCTGGCGGGCGTCGGAATCGCGCGCCTTTCCACGTATCTGGTTAACGATGCCCTGGCGCAGGGACGGCTGGTCCGCGTGCTGCCGGATTATGCGGACGAGACGTCGGACATCCTGGCGATCTATTCCAACAAGCGGAACCTGTCGCCCAACGTGCGCGCCTTCATCGACTATTTCGCCGAGAAATTCGGCCCCGTGCCGCCCTGGGAAACCGACCGGGCGGCCTAGACGGCGGCGCCCGTTAGCCTTACATACCAATCAGACATGCTGGATAAATGCCCTTGAAAATCTTCGTCATTGATGACGACCAGATCACGCTCGACATCCTCACTTCCGTTCTTGAGGACGCGGGCCACACGGTGCTGGGCGACCTTACGGGCGACACGGCGCTCTCGGCCATCCGCCAGATGCGCCCCGACGTCGTGCTGACGGATCTTCAGATGGCGTCCGTTGACGGCCTCGACATCTGCCGTGAAATCCGCCGCATGAAAAGTCTGGACCGGACCCGGATCATTATCGTGTCGGCTCATCCGGCGGAAACCTGGAAAGCGCGGGCCGAAGACCTGGGCGCCGACGGTTACATGGAAAAACCCATCGACACGGACAGGCTGCTTGCCCTCATCGCCGGGGGACGCTGACTCGCGCCGTCTGGTATCGATCGAAGCGCGCGGCCCGGTTACGAGCGTCGGGCGGCGGTGACGAAGGCCATGAACGTGTCCTCGATCACCTTGCGGCCGATGTCGCGGGTGATGAACACGATCTTGGAGCGATGGTCGTCGTCGGGCCATTCAGGCAAGCCCACGGGCGGGTGGAACAGGTGCTGCACCCCATGCACGGCGACCGGGTTGGGCTCACCTTCAACGTTCAGGATACCCTTGATGCGCAGCAGATTTTCGCCCTGGGTCGTGATCAGCATCTCGATCCAGGTGACGAATCCGTCCCAGGGGATCGGTTCGTCCACGATCATGCAGAAGGAGGAAATACGCGCGTCGTGGCGATTGGGATCATGGTGATGCTCATGTCCATGATCATGACTGTGGCCATGCTCGTGATCGTGTTTGTCGTGGTCTTGGGAAAAGGCTTCCTCGCGCAGCCAGCCGGCGACATCGGCGATCTTGCGGTCGCTGGAAAACAGCCCGGCATCGAACAGGTCCTTAGGGCCGAAGTCGCCTGAGGCGTCAAATACGGGGGCCGACGGATTAAGGTCGCGCAGGCGGTCCTGGATCGTCGCCAGTTGTTCAGGCGTCGCCAGATCGGCCTTGGTCAGCACGATGCGGTCGGCGACGGCGGCCTGCTTCACGCTTTCCGGCTGGCTGTCCAGGGTCTGCGGACCGTTCACGGCGTCGACCACGGTGACGATGCCGTCAAGCCGATAACGCGGCCCCACGGTCGGGTCGGTCATCAGGGTGTGGATGATGGGGGCGGGGTCGGCGAGCCCCGTGGTTTCAATCACCACGCGTTTGAACCAGGGAATTTTCTTGTCGAAGCGCTGCCAGAACAGCTCGCGCATGGCGTTGACCAGGTCGCCGCGCACGGTGCAGCACAGACAGCCCGAATTGAGCAGCACCGTGTCCTCACGGGTTTCCTTGACCAGCAGATGGTCGATGCCGATCTCACCGAACTCGTTGATCAAGACGGCGGCCTCGCCCATGTCGGGATGGCCGAGCAGCTTGTTCAGCAGCGTCGTCTTGCCGGCGCCGAGGAAGCCGGTCAGCACGGTGACGGGAATGGTCTTGGCGATCAGCCGCGCGTTGACGTCCTGCGGGGCGTCGGAAGGGGACGCGTCATTGGCCGGGGCGGGGTCAGTCCTTTCCGCCATAGAGGGCCTCCGGCGTGACCTCGGGCTCGGCGATTACACGGATGTCGCCGTCCCGAACGGCATGGAAAAAGCAGTTGTGCCGCCCGGTGTGGCAGGCCACGCCTGTCTGGTCGACCAGCAGCAGCACCGTGTCCTCGTCGCAGTCGAAGCGGAATTCCTTCAGCATCTGAACCTGGCCCGAGCTTTCACCCTTGCGCCACAGCCGGCCCTTGGAGCGGGAGAAATAGCAGACCCGCCCCGTTTCCAGGGTTTCGCGGATCGCGTCGGCGTTCATCCAGGCGAGCATGAGCATCTCGCCCGTGTCATGCTGCTGCGCCACGGCGGGGATCAGGCCGGCCTCGTTGAATGTCAGGCGGCCGATCACCCGGTCCGCCACGTCGTTGTTCATGCCTGACGTCCTCGTTACTTCGCGGCGTTCAACCGCTGAATTTGGGTTCAGCGGGCGGCATTCAGCCGCCCGAGGCCTTCCTCCAGGTCCTCGATCAGATCCTGGGGGTCTTCCAGCCCTATATGGAGACGCACCATGGGATTGTCATGGCCCCAGGCCACGGCCGTGCGCGATCCTTTCGGGTTGATGGGAATGGCCAGGCTTTCGAAGCCGCCCCAGCTGGCGCCGATGCCGAACAGGTCGAGCCCATCGACCATGGCAGCGACCGCGGCCTTGGGATAATCGCCCAGCATCACGCCGAACAGGCCGGACGCCCCCGTATGGTCGCGCTTCCACAAGGCATGACCGGGGTCGTCGGGCAGGGCGGGGTAGAGCACGCGTTCAACCTCTGGCCGGGCGGCCAGCCAGGTTGCGACCTCCATGGCGTTCTTCTGGTGGCGTTCCATGCGCACGGACAGGGTGCGGATGCCGCGCAGCGCCAGATAGCATTCGTCGGGTCCGGCACGCGATCCCAGGGTGTTCTGCATGCCCTTCAGGGCTTGGAACTGCTCCTCGGTCGCGACCGTGACCGTGCCCAGCATGGCGTCGGAATGGCCGCATAGGTACTTGGTCCCGGCTTCCAGCACGATATCGACGCCCAGCGTGAACGGGTTGCAGAAGAAGGCCGACGACCAGGTGTTGTCGATCACGGTGATGATGTCCCGCGCCCGCGCGACCTTGGTGATGGCCGGCACGTCCTGGACCTCGAAGGTGTGGGAGCCCGGGGATTCCATGTAGATCATGCGTGTGTTGGGTTGGATCAGATCCTCGATCCCGGCGCCGATCAGGGGATCGTAGAAAGTGATCTCGATCCCGGCGCGTTCCAGAAGGTTGGCGCCGACCCGCTTGCGCGTGGGGCCGTAGACGGAATCGGAAATCAGCACATGGTCGCCGTGCTTGAGGAACGTGATGGTCGCCGCCGCGATGGCGCCCAGGCCCGACGGAAAGGTCACGGTGCGGTGGGAGCCTTCGTAAAGGGCGGTCACGGCTTCCTCGACCGCGAACTGGGTCGGCGTGCCCGAACGCCCGTACTGCACGCCCTTGAAGGGCGGCCGGTCGCGGGTTTCGAATTCCTCGACGGTCGGGAACAGCACGGTCGAGGCGTAATAGATGGGCGGATTGGGAATGCCCACATTGTCCCAGGGCTTCATCGCCGTATGGGCGATCACCGTATCCTTGCGCCGTGATTTCTTCGTCATTTCAGGGGGAGTCCTTGGTTGGTTGGGCGTTTCGGCAAGATAGCGGGAAACCATGTTTTCGCAAGGCGTTACACATGTGCACCGCATCAAAGAGAGCGGCTTCCTGCGGGAAAAAAGACAATCATTCTCGCTTGAGCGATTTTTGTAGGTTATGTTACGCCTGTAAGCCTTCGCGGGTGCGGTATGAACATTCGCCCGCGGAAAACAAAGTAATAAACCGATTTCAGATAGCCAGGGAGCAATCTACAAATGTTCAAACGAGCAAGTATTGTCGCCGCCGCAGCTGCGGTCGTCGGCATTGCCACGGGGGCACAAGCGGCAACGCTTGATGACGTCAAGGCACGCGGAGTTCTGCATTGCATCGTGAACACCGGCCTTCCGGGGTTCTCGTACACCGACGCCAACGGTAACTGGGCCGGCTTTGACGCCGACATGTGCCGGTCCGTCGCTGCAGCCGTCCTCGGTGACGGCGACAAGGTGAAGTTCATTCCGGCCACCGGCAAGACCCGGTTCACGCTGCTGAACTCCAAGGAAGGCGACGTGATCTTCCGGAACACCACATGGACCTTCGTGCGCGACGTGGACGTGAAGCTGACCTTCATTCACCCGACCTATTACGATGGTCAGGGCTTCATCATCCGCAAGTCCAAGGGCGTGAAAAGCGCCAAGGAACTGGACGGCGCCACGGTCTGCATCCAGACCGGCACGACGACCGAACTGAACCTCGCCGACTTCTTCCGCGCCAACAAGATCAAGTACACGCCGGTGCCGATCGAAGACAGCTCGGAAGCGCGCAAGAACTATCTGGCTGACCGTTGCGATGCGTACACCACGGACGCCTCGGGCCTGGCCGCCACCCGCGCGACCTTCGAAAAACCGTCCGACCACGTGATCCTGCCGGAAATCATTTCCAAGGAGCCGTTGGGTCCGGTCGTCCGTCATGGTGACAACCAGTGGGAAGACATCGTCCGCTGGGCCGTGTTCGCCCTGATCCAGGCCGAGGAATCCGGCGTCACCGCCGCCAATGCCGATGAAATGGCCAAGACCCCGCCGAACCCCGACGTCGCCCGCCTGCTGGGCGCCGAAGGTGACCTGGGCGCCATGCTCGGTCTCGACAAGGCCTGGGCCCTGCGCGCCATCAAGGCCCGCGGCAACTTCGGTGAAATCTTCGAGAGCAATCTCGGCACGAAAACGCCGATCGGTCTGGAGCGTGGGTTGAACGCGCTCTATACCGCAGGCGGTCTGCAGTACGCACCGCCGTTCCGGTAAGCCGGGACATACTCGTGCAAACGACCTGAACGATACGCGCCGGTGGGGGTACCCCTCCGGCGCGTCTTCGTTTCGGAAGCCGATAATAAGAAATTGCCTTCCCGTGCTCTGGGAAAGGAACAAGGCGGCGGAACACCGGTAAGGTTTGAATCAAACCGCCCAATAACGACAGGGGGCTGACGTGACCACGACTGTGGATCAAGGAAGCGCGACGGCACGGGGCGAACCCAATGTGCTGTTGAAGCTCTGGCGGAACAAGGAGACCCGCTCGGTCATCATCCAAATTGTGACGATGGCCCTGCTATTCGCCTTCTTCGCCTATATCATCAACAATGCGGTATTGAACCTGCAGGCGCTGGGCAAGACGTTCAGCTTCGACTTCCTGCAGGAGCCCGCGTCCTACGACATCAACCAGACGCTGATCGAATACACCTCTCGCTCGTCACATGCGCGGGCCATGCTGGTGGGTATCCTGAATACTGCCCTGGTGGCCTTCTGCGGCGTCATCTTGGCGACGATCCTCGGCTTCGTGCTGGGCGTCATCCGGTTGTCGAACAACTGGCTGGCGTCGCGCATCGTCTACGTGTTCATCGAATTCACGCGTAACGTGCCGGTGCTGCTGCATATCCTGCTGATCCACGGCATCATGGTGCACTTCCTGCCATTGCCGAAGCAGGCGATCAGCGTCGGCGATGCCTTGTTCCTGTCCAACCGCGGCGTCTATGCGCCGCGCCCCGAATTTCTCGACGGCTTCGGCTTTACCGTGGCGGCCTTCGGGATCGCGGTGATCGCCGCCGTGATCTTCCGCCGTTGGGCCAAGAAGGTGCAGGAGGATACGGGAAAGATCTATCCCGTGTTCCTGATCTGCACGGGGGTCATCATCGGCCTGCCGCTGATCGTGTTCCTGATCTCCGGCTCTCCCTTGGTGTGGGAACTGCCCAAGATGGGGCGCTTCAACCTGCAGGGCGGCGTCATGATGCTGCCCGAGTTCCTGGCCCTCTGGCTGGCGCTGTCGTTCTACACTTCGGCCTTCATCGCCGAGATCGTGCGCTCCGGCATCATGGCGATCAACAAGGGACAATGGGAAGCCGCGGGTGCGCTCGGTATTCGCCGAAACCGCGTGCTGCAACTTGTCATCATCCCCCAGGCGCTCAGGGTCATCATTCCGCCCCTGGCCAGCCAGTACCTGAACCTGACCAAGAACTCGTCGCTCGCCATCGCCATCGGCTACATGGACATCGTCGCCACAATCGGCGGCATCACGCTCATGCAGACGGGTAAGGAAATGGAGACGATGATCATCGTGCTGCTGATCTATCTCAGCTTCTCGCTGGTCATTTCGGCCTTCATGAATTGGTACAACAAGCGCATCGCGCTGGTTGAAAGGTAAGGGGAAGGGATCATGGCAAACACGCACAACCCTGATATGACACCCGGCCTCGTGAACGCCTACGAGCCAGGCGAACATCCCGATTGGCCGGCGCCGTCGTCGGTCAAGGGGCCGGCCCATTGGATCAAGACCAACCTGTTCGGTTCGGTCACCAACACGCTGCTGACCCTGCTGACCATCTACCTGCTGTACAAGATCATCCCGGCCATGGTGGATTGGATGTTCATTGATGCGGCCTACACCGGGACCTCGCGCAAGGATTGCGAGGCCCAGGCCAGTGGCGCTTGCTGGGCCTTCATCGGGACTCGGCTGCAGTTGTTCATCTACGGCTTCTATCCCGAGGCCGAACGCTGGCGGGTCAACCTGACGGCAATCCTTCTGGTCGTCGCCTTGGCGCCGGTGCTGTATGACAACGTGCCGCATCGTGGCAAGGCGCTGATCTTTACCGTGCTTTACCCGTTGATTGCCGGTGTGCTGCTGGTCGGCGGCATCTTCGGGCTGGAATACGTGGCGACGGACCAGTTCGGCGGCCTGATGTTGAACGTCATCATTGGCGTCACCGGCATCGCCTTCTCGCTGCCAATCGGCATCTGCCTCGCCCTCGGACGGCAATCGCACCTGCCGGTGCTGCGCATCGTCTGCGTCGCGTTCATCGAGTTCATCCGCGGCGTGCCGCTGATCACCTTGCTGTTTGTGGCGGCCGTGATGCTCAGCTACTTCGTACCGCCGGGCACCAACTTCGACCTGCTGGTCCGCATGCTGATCATGGTCACGCTGTTCGCCTCGGGCTATATGGCCGAGGTCATCCGCGGCGGCCTGCAGGCGATCCCCAAGGGACAGTACGAAGCGGCCGACTCCATGGGCCTCAAGTACTGGCAGTCCATGCGTCTGATCATCCTGCCGCAGGCCTTGAAGATCGCCATCCCCGGCATCGTCAACACCTTCATCGCCCTCTACAAGGATACGACCCTGGTCATCGTCATCGGCCGGCTCGATATCCTGGGGATCGGACGGTCATCGTTGGCCGACAGCAAGTGGCAGGGCCTCTCGACCGAGGTCTATGTCTTCGTCGCCATCTTCTTCTTCATCAGCTGCTTCCTCATGTCGCGGTACTCCCTGTACCTCGAGAAGAAGCTGCACACGGGTCATTAAGAGGAGCCTGTAATCATGGCTGAAACACAAACCGCCGCAACAGCCGGCGCGATCGGGTCCTCCAAGGGATCCGACGACATCATCCAAATCCACGGCATGCACAAGTGGTATGGCGATTTCCATGTGCTCAAGGACATCAACCTGTCGGTGAAGGCCAAGGAGCGGATCGTCATCTGCGGTCCGTCCGGGTCGGGTAAGTCGACCCTGATCCGCTGTATCAACCGGCTGGAGGAACACCAGAAGGGCGACATCTACGTCAACGGGATCGAGCTGACCAACGATCTCAAGAACATCGACCTGATCCGGCGCGAGGTCGGGATGGTGTTCCAGCACTTCAACCTGTTCCCCCATCTGACGGTGCTGGAAAACTGCACCCTGGGCCCCATCTGGGTCCGTCAGACGCCGAAGAAAGAGGCTGAGGCCATCGCCATGCAGTACCTGGAGCGGGTCAAGATTCCCGAACAGGCGCTCAAGTTCCCGGGCCAGTTGTCGGGCGGTCAGCAGCAGCGCGTCGCCATCGCGCGCTCGCTCTGCATGAGCCCCAAGATCATGCTGTTCGACGAGCCGACCTCGGCCCTCGATCCGGAAATGATCAAGGAAGTGCTCGACACCATGATCGAACTCGCCGACACGGGCATGACCATGCTTTGCGTGACCCACGAAATGGGCTTCGCCAAGACTGTGGCCGACCGGGTGATCTTCATGGACGGCGGCGAAATCATCGAACAGAACGAACCGCATTCGTTCTTCGACAACCCGCAGCACGAACGTACCCAGCTGTTCCTGAGCCAGATCCTGGCGCATTAATCCGATGTGTCATGGCCGGGCATGACCCGGCCATCCACGACTTGGCAGAACAGTGGACCCCCGGGTCACGCCCGGGGGTGACGGTAACAATGAACATCAGCGGAATTGGAAAAGGCGCCCTTCGGGGCGCCTTTTCTGTTGGCAGGCCAAACGGCGAAACGCCGGGGCGACCTAAGTTTTGACGACGACCTTGCCGATGGCCTGGCCGCTGGTCAGCCGATCGTAGGCCTTGCCGACATCGGCGAGGGCGAACCGGGTGTCGTCCAGCAGAGGGTGCAGGGCGCCGGCATCCACGATCTCGCTGAGTTTCGCCAGGATCGCGCCGTGCTGTTCGCGTTTGTGGTCGTGCAGCATGGGAATCAGCATGAAGACGACGTGCAGCGACAGGCCCTTGAAGTGGGCCGGGGTCAAATCCAGTTCCACCAGGAACACCGTGGTGGCGACGTGCCCGTTCAATGCCGCGGCTTCAAAGGAATTCGTCAGATTGGCGCCGCCGACGGAATCGAAGATGACGTCGAAGCCTTTGCCGCCGGTGTGTTTCTCCACATACTCGGCAACGGTCTCGGCGCGAAAATCAATGGCGGTGGCGCCGTATCCTTCAATGACCGCGATCTGCGCGTCGCCTGTCCCTGTCGCGTAAACGTCGGCCCCCAGGTGCTTGGCGATCTGTACGGCGACATGGCCCACGCCACCGGCGCCGCCGTGAACCAGAACTTTCTGCCCGGCCTGGACGTTTGCTCTTTGTAATCCTTCATAGGCGGTGATGCCGACCAGGGGCAATGCCGCCGCCGCCCGCATGGAGACGGTCTTCGGCTTGCGGGCGATCAATCTGGCGTCGGCCGTCATGTATTCGGCCAGGGCACCTTGCAGGTCAGCCAAGCCGCCGGCGCAGCCGTAGACTTCGTCGCCCGGGGCAAAGGCGGTGACGCCTTTCCCCACGGCTTCGACGGTGCCGGCGAAATCCATGCCCAGCACGGCGGGCAGGTCGGGGGAAATCGGCAGGTCCGTGCCCATCTGGCGGATCATCGTGTCGACCGTGTTCACGCTGACCGCTTCGATCCGGACAAGGACATGCCCAGGCGTGGGGGCGGGCTTTGGAATGTCGGCGGGCTGGAATT
>CEQK01042033.1_pt1 | contig 10722 bp, 12 predicted proteins | sample 531051 | NCBI WGS metagenome assembly CEQK01 (sample SAMEA2621229, study PRJEB7988) | marine metagenome | biome: marine biome (ENVO:00000447); feature: deep chlorophyll maximum layer (ENVO:xxxxxxxx); material: "saline water (ENVO:00002010), including plankton (ENVO:xxxxxxxx)" | depth 150 m
TTATGGCTACAGGATGGGGAAGATTAACCTGGGGTCAATCTGACTGGGGCGATACTAATGTTTACGCTCAAGGTTGGGGCGCCAAAAGTTGGAACGATGGTGAATGGGGAGATCTCTCCGATCAAACAGTTACTCTTACAGGCGTATCAGCAACAACTTCCGTAGGAACGGTTGACGCTTATGTTCAACCTGGTTGGGGTACTTTAAACTGGGGTGAAAATGGTTGGGGATCTGTTGACGAAGGAGTCGTTAGACCTAGTGGAGTTTCAGCAACTACTGCCGATGGTTCATTAAATGTAGAAATTGGAGTTCCTTTAACAGGAGTTTCAGCAACTACATCTGTTGGTACTCCAACAGCACGCTCTTATAATACAACAATATTAACAGGAGTTTCTGCTACTACAGCTGAAAACGCTGCAGGTGTTGTAGTTACTTCTAATCCAACCGTTCAGCCTGCAGGAGTTGCTGCAACAACAGCTGTAGGTTCAATTGTTGTGGGTATTGGAGTTCCTTTAACAGGAGTTTCAGCGACTTCAAGTGTAGGAAGTCTTACTGTTGCCACTTATACTGCGGTAGAATTAACAGGACAGTCAGCAACTATTACTCTAGGAAATTTAGGGATTCAGCATTTTCAAGATGTTGACACAGGATCAAATACATCGTATTCTAGTGTTGCAACTGGATCAAATACATCGTATACAGAGGTAGATACGGAAGCAGCTTAGGAGAAAAATATGGCATCCACATATACAGATTTAGGAATTCAATTAATGGCTACTGGCGAAAAAGCCGGTACATGGGGAACCCTTACTAATACTAACTGGAATATCATGGAACAGATTTCTGGTGGGTATGCTACTCAAGCATTAACTAGCGGTGGCACTGTTACTTTAACAAAAAATGATGGTACAACTGGTGCTGTTTTAGCAACTAGAGTTTGGAAATTAACGGGTGCTCTTTCAGATAATGCTGTAGTTACTGTACCAGATAGTATTGAAAACTGGTGGTTGATTGATAATGCATCTACAAATGCATATACAGTTCAAGTTAAAACAGTTTCAGGCTCAGGGGTTACATGGGCTACAACAGACAAAGGAACAAAATTACTTTATTCAGATGGAACCAATGTAGTTGATTCTACATTAGGGGTTTCAACAGATCCAGGTGGATCAGATACACAAATTCAATATAATAATTCAGGAGCTTTTGGCGGAGATGCAGATTTAATATGGACCGCTGGAACTGGATTAACAATTAACTCTCAGAAAGAATTACGATTAGCAGATACAGACGATAGTGCATACATTGGATTTAAAGCAGCAGGTACAACGACATCTTATACATTAACGATGCCGGCGGCCGTTGCTACTTCTAATGATCAAATATTAACATCAACAACAGGTGGTGTTTTATCATGGGTGGATAACTCAGGTGGAACTTCATGGCAAGCGGTTGATACTACAGGTTTTACTGCAGTAGCGGGTGAGGGGTATTTTTGTAATACGACTTCAGCTGCTTTTACAGCTACACTTCCAGCTTCTCCTTCTTTAGGAGATGAATGTACATTTGTAGATTATGCAGGAACATTTGATACTAATAATTTAACTGTCGGTCGTAATTCAGAAAAAATTAATGGAAGCGCTGCTGATTTAACGGTCTCCGTTGAACGCGCTGCTTTTACTTTAGTTTATACGGATGGAACACAAGGCTGGCTATTGAAGGATAAATAATCCTCATGGCAACTTATAAAAACATTCAAGGATATACTGTCCAAAAATTATCAAGCGATCCACCTGCTGAACAATCAGTGGGACAGCTTTGGTATAATTCTACATCAGGAGCATTTAAAATAGGAACCGAAGGCGCAGGAGCGTGGTCTTCTGGTGGAGATTTAAATACTGGAAGAGACATGATGGCTGGAGTGGGAACAGCAACTGCTGCTCTTTCTGTCGGAGGAGAACCCCCTGTAAGCGGTGGAGCTGGAGTGGCTGTTGAACAATATGATGGCTCTACTTGGACAACTAAAAATAGTTTAACTACATATCGATATGGCCCTGGAGCATCAGGGACTTCTACTGCGTCTCTTTTTTTTGGAGGAACGCCCCCTCAGACAAATAAGACAGAAAAGTGGGATGGCACCAACTGGACGGAAGTCGCTGATTTAAATACTCCAAGAGCCGTTGGTGGTGGTTCATCGGCAGGAACATCGGCCGCAGCTGCAGCGTTTGGAGGATATCCTAACCTAGCCTCGACCGAAATATGGAATGATACTTGTTGGGCTACTTCTCCGGGATCAATGAATCAAGGACGAGATGCGGGAGGTGGGTGTGGTACATCAACAGCCGCTCAATATAATGGAGGCGGAGCTACTTGGCCTTCAGATGCAAAATATGATGTGACGGAACAATTTAATGGAAGCACGTGGAGTGAAGTTGCGGATTTAAATACAGCTCGAGACGCTGCTGGATATATGGCTCCAGGAGGTCAAAGTTCTTCAATGGCTATTGGAGGAAAAACACCTTCAACAGTTACAACGGTGGAACTTTGGGATGGAACAAGTTGGACTACCGGTACAGTGTTGCCATCTCCGAGATCAGAAACAGGCACTGCTGGGTCGGGCAATGCATCAGCAATAGCATTTGGAGGAACAGGACCCTCAGGATCAAATCATGCGGAAACGTTTGCATGGACTGATCCAGTTTATACAATTAAAACGGTGACGGTGAGTTAATTATGGAATATACATATTGTACAGCAACAAGTACGGGAAAAGATTTTTTTACAGCTCAAGATAGTAATACGTTTTATTTATCTCCCCATCCTGGTAATGTTTGGGTTTTAGAGAATAGTGTTGACGGAGTATGTTGGATAAATCGAGTGGATGGTATTCGAAAAACAAAAGAAGAAGCACAAGCGATTGTGGATGGAGAAATTGAAACAGCACAAGCTGCATGGGATAATTTGCCAGCAGAGGAAAAAGATCCTATAATAACTGGAAAAACAAGACCCGTGAAGTATACATTAAAATAAGGAGGAAACTATGGCAAACACATATTGTACAGCGACTAACACAGGGAAGGGCTTCTTCACACATGAAGATCGCCAAAACTTCTATCTGTCTGGTCATGGTGGCGATGTTTGGGTTGTAGGTAATAACGCTGCAGGCGTATCCTGGATCAACAGAGTTAATGGCACTGCTAAAACAAAAGCAGAAGCACAAGCTATTGTTGATGGGGAAGTAGAAAATGCGCAGGCTACGTGGGATGCTTTACCGGAAGCGGAAAAAGCACCGACTGTAGGTTATGAATCAAAAGTAAGACCCGTAAAATATACATTACCGTAGGACATAAATTATGGCTGAATACAAAGGCATAAAAGGGTTCAAAACTCAGAGCTATGCTACTGATCCGGTTAACACTGCGATTGGAGGAGGCACGTGGGCTAGTGCTCCATCCGTTAATACTGGAAGAAGTGCGGGGGGAGGAGCAGGTTCCTCTCAAACGGCAGCGCTTTTCTTTGGAGGGACTACAGGTTCTGCTAGTGATCTCACTGAATCTTATAATGGATCTACATGGACTGAAGTAGGAGATTTACCTGCGGCTACGAATTTTGCCGGTGGATCAGGAACTCAAACTGCGGCGGCGCAAGTAGCCGGAGATACGGGATCAGTTTCTACCCAACATAATGTTTGGAATGGAACATCGTGGGCTGCAGATACTGCAATTAATACCGCACGTAGAGGGAACAATGGTCTTTTTGGAATTACAACGGCTCTGATTTTTACATCAGGTTATCCCCCAACGGGAGCAACAGAAAAGTGGAATGGTTCCACTTGGACAGAAGTTGCTGATATAAACACAGCACGCTGGGCTTTTTCTACTGCGGGAACAGTAACAGCAGGAATAGCCTATGGTGGAGAGGTTTCTCCAAATAAGCAAACCGAATATTGGGATGGTACAAGTTGGAGCGCAAAGACAGAGTTAAATTCACCTGCTGGAGAAATTGGAGGTGCCGGAGGAACTGGAGGCCAAACAAGTGCAATGCGTATTGGAGGTGGACCTAGCGTAGCTATTTGTGAATATTGGGATGGAAGTACATGGACAGAAATAGCAGATTTAGCTACGGCTCGAGCTCAGATGCCCACAACAGGTAATGCTGTTCCAACAGCAATGGCGATTTCAGGAGGTCAACCCAGCTCTCCTTATAATACTCAAGTAGAAGAATTTTCAGCCCCAGCAAGTTTTACTAAATTAAACGAAGGACAAATTTGGTACAATACAACAGGAAACGCTTTAAAATATGCAATTCCTACAGCTGGAGCATGGTCAGCAAGTGGAGCGATCCCTACCGCTTTTGAAGAAGGCGGCGGAGGTGGTACTCAAAGTGCTGGGTGGCAAGCCTGTGGATATACAGGATCCTATAGCACTGCGTGCTTTAATTATGATGGGTCTGCATGGACCTCTTCTGGTGCGACAGCAACAGGAAGATCAAATTTTGGATCGTCAGGTCCTCAAACGGCAGGAATTATAGCGTGTGGACAAACATCGCCAGCCCCAGAAACGACAGGGGTGGAGGAATATGATGGATCAACTTGGTCTGCAGGAGGAGCTCATCCAACCGCTCTTAATAGTTGTCTAGGAATGACAGGACCTCAAAGTGCTGCTTTATTAGCTGGTGGAAATACAAGTGCTCCTGCCAAAACGGGTATAACAGCAACTTATAATGGAAGTGCCTGGACGGTATCACCGGCCACTTTAACTCCTGCCCGTGATAGAAATTATATAAGTGGAAGTACAACAGCTTGTCTTTCAGTAGCTGGACGAGATGCTACTCCAGGATCTTATGTAAATACATGTTTTACTTTTGATGGAACATCATGGAGTTCGACATCTGGTTATCCTGTAACAAACACTCTTGGAGTGTGTACTTCAGGACCCTCTACGGATTCTTTATCTTGGGGTGGAAGTTCTTACCCTGGCACTAAACAATCAGCTTGCAATAAATTTGATGGCACAAGTTGGAGTGCTCTTTCAGCAGTTCCGGCAACAGTTTCGCAAGGAGCAGTAGCAAATGCCCCTTCTGGCGTCGGTGCTTCAGGAAATTCTTTTAGTGGTGGTGGAACAGTTGGAGGAACCGCAAGAACGGGTACGACTTTCAATTGGGATGCCCCAGCAACATTTACAGTTAAAACGGTGACGGTGAGCTAATGGCAGATTATTCAGGAATAAAAGGTTTTACAGTACAGACACTTTCGAGTGATCCTTATGCAACCGCTGCAGCCTCAGGAACATGGTCTAGCGGTGGAGCTATGAGCACGACAAGACAACAAGGTGCGACAGCACAAGCTGCACCACAAACTGCAGGACAAATTGCAGGAGGTGGTGGTCCAGGTAGTCTTACCGCTCTTGGCGAACAATATGATGGTTCTTCTTGGTCAGAAGTAGGAGATTTACAAACTGCAAGATTTGGACAAGCAGGAACTGGAACACAAACAGCAGCCCTATCGGGTGGAGGTTTTACTACTACGTGGGTAACTGCAACTGAAGAATGGAATGGAAGTTCTTGGGCTACAGGAAATAGTATGCTTTCGGCAAGGTTTCAAATGGCTTGCGCAGGAACACAAACATCAGCAGTAGCTGCTGGGGGTGAAGGAACTCCTGCATCTACGCCGCGAGCCTTTACTGAAGAATATGATGGAACCTCTTGGTCTGAGGAAAACGATTTAAATCAAGCAAGATATGGAATTGCAGGGGGTGGAACTCAAACCGCCGCTTTGGCAATAGGGGGACAAACAACTGGGTCTGGAACTCCGTCTGCTCTTGTAGAACAATATGATGGAACATCATGGGCAGAAAAAACAGATTTAAACACGGCCAGAGGATATGGTGGAGCAGCTGTAACAGATACTTCTAATGCAATATTTTTTGGAGGATCTACTAATCCGGGTACAGCCTTAAAAGCACAAACTGAATATTGGGATGGTACTACATGGACTGAAGTAGCAGATTTAGGTACAGCAAGAACTTATTTAAATGGTTCAGGAACGTATGATTCCGCTTTATGTATGGGTGGTGGTCCAGGAACGGCTGGAGGAACAGCAACAGAAGAATGGTCACTGGCTTCTCCATTGAGCGTCGCTCAAGACGGACAGGTCTGGTACAATTCTAGCACTGAGGTTTTAAAAGGATTTGGTTATACCATAGGTACAGGATCTTGGGCTTCAGGTGGAAATCTGCCTACCAATCGAGGAAATTATGGTGCCTGCGGAATTCAAACTGCAACGGTGTCTGCAGGAGGTTATGATGGACCTGTAGGAATTCTTAATAATACAATTTTATATGATGGTACAGCTTGGTCATCAGGTAATAATCTAAATCAAACCAAAGATCACAATTTCTGTTTTGGAATTCAAACTGCTGCTGTAAGCACGGGTGGAGTTCTTAGTCCCCCAGGCGTTCATCAATCTACTGTTGAAGAATATGATGGAACAAATTGGACTGAAGTAACTAATGTACCTACTTCAATGGTAGGAGCAGGAACAGCAGGATCACTAACAGCAGGTTTAATTATGGGTGGTTCAACTGGTACGACTCCTGCGGGAGCTGCTACAAGTTTTGAATACGATGGAACCAATTGGACTGCCGGGGGTGCTTTAAATAAAGGAAGATATAGAGCTATGGGTCAATCGATTGGACTGCAAACAGCTGCATTATATGTAGGAGGGTTTGAATCATCGCCAGCAGCACCAGGAGTATTAGTCGAAGAATATGATGGTTCCACATGGACAGAAGTGGCTGATTTAAATAACAAGGCTGATTTAGGTGGTGGATCCGGTATTTCAACGTCAGCAATAAAAATATCTGGTCGAGATGGACCTCCAAGTTATACAACAATTGGTACTGTTGAAACTTATGATGGAACTTCTTGGACAGAAGTGGCTAATGTATCATCAGCGCGATCTTATTGTTCTGCTACTGGATCTGGGGCTGGAACCAAAGGTAATACTACTGCTTTATTTTTTGGAGGAGCAACTACCAGTTCTACACCAAATACTACGGCAACTGAAGAATGGAATATTCCTACGAGTTATACTATTAAAACATTTACGGCCAGTTAATACTTGCATTTAGTTTAAAAATAGATATATTGGAGAAAGAATGAATAAAGATAAAAGAAGTATTAAAAAGCAAGCTGATAAGGAAGTGAAACACCTTATGGTTTTACTTGATAAATCTCAGGCTTCTGAATTTAAAAAGATGGTTCCTGAACTTCAAGACACTTGGGCTAAAAAACAGATGTTTAGAACTGAAACAGAAATGCGTTTCTCGGTTTTATCGGACAATAAGTATGGAACCAAAGCTGCTAAATATTGGCAATCAGTTAGAGAACAAAACACTCACTTCGAAAATCTAATGCACCTTTCTTTTGATTACCGAAAGAACGATGTAGAGATTGAAAAACTGCTGCTAAAAATCAAAAAGGAAAAAGATCCTTTAGAAAAAGAACTAAAACAAATAGAACTAGAAGAAAAGCTTTATGGTCGAGCAAACATGGAACTAGTAGCCAAAGCTCGAATGAAAGAAATTTCAACCTGGTCTAAACTCAAGAAAGAATTTCATGACAATAGCTTTGATGATCAGGATGTTAATACGCATCAAGCTGAATCATACATGCATCAACTTGAACAGAAGAAACTAACACTGACACCAGGCTCTTCACAACCTGAAGTCTTTAATGTCTTGGGTCAACTAGAAACTTTAAAACGTGTGAGACAATCGGGAGAACTGAAGTATGATGGTGCCAATCGAAAAAGTATTTCTAAGAAACCAGCAGCTACAAAAAAGTCCTCATAATCAAACCGAGACTCCTTTCTATAAAAAAGTAAGAGACTCAATAAAAAAAAGAGGACTGGTTAATCCCTTACTCGTCATTGAAAAAGAAGAATGTGAAGGTCAAAAGTATATGTGTTGTATTGGAAACAATCGGTTTCTGGCTGCCCTTGAATTAGGGATTAAAGAAGTTCCTATTAAAATTGTTACAAGCGAGGTCCCTAAAGATCTCATAGCCGCTACCGAAGATTATATTCCCACAGAAGCTGAAGGTTATCCCCCTCGGGCAAGAGAGTATGAAAGAAGAAAAAATGAACTTTGATTTTATATTTCTCGGACAATCCGTTTTAAAATATCAAGTCCCTTTAGAAGTCTTTGTTGGGCTTAATGAACTCTATGAAACTAAAAAGAAACATTTACCCAATGCTAACAAGCAGCTTGCAGGAAAAATTCCTGATGAAGTGTCTTTATTTTATGCAGGACCTTCAAATAAAAAGATGCATCAGCATAGTTATGTGTCTGAAGATATTTTAAAATGGTTTTATTCTATTTTTGATCATTATTTAAAATGGAATAAAACTAAAGAATATAATATGGAGATTAATTCAATCTGGGTTAATGAGATGAAAGCGGGAGATTATAATCCCGTACACATTCATCAAGGTAAACTCTTCACAGGATTATCATCGGTGATGATTCTTAAACTTCCCAAAGATATGGGCCCTGAACTAGCGCGCCCTGATCAACCGATGAATGGACAACTTCAAATTATGGGAAGCGCTTCAGGTCAATTTGTAACGGCTGACTATTCTCCGCAAATGAAAATCGGAGACTTTTATGTCTTTCCTTATGATGTCAGACATGTCGTTTATCCTATGACTAATAAAAAAGCAAAACGAAGAACCCTGGTTTGTAATGTGGATGTCGAATATAATCCGGTGTCTTCAAGGACGGCTCAATGATTACAGAACCTAAATGGAAATCATTACTGGCGAATACCACAGAGCCTCTTTTCACTCCTCAACAATGTCAGGATATTATTAATATGGGTCATCAGCAAAAAGCAGAAGAAGCGAAGGTAGGACATAAAAATCAAAAGGGAGGACAGCATGATACCAAAAAAAGAATTACAACCATTAGCTGGATTCCTTTTAACGCCATGCCACAGATGTACACCATTATTGAAAGAACGATGCTTCAAGTCAATGGTAATCATTTTGGTTATGATGGAATGAGACTTAGCGAACCTGCACAGTTTACCGAATATCCTAAAGGAGGATTTTATGACTGGCATATGGATGCTGAAGTGAATTGTCGGTTTGAGCCTCCCGTTAGAAAAATATCTATGACCATTCTACTTTCTGATCCTTCTGAGTTTGTTGGTGGAGATTTGGAATTTATGACGGAGGGAAATAAACCTCCTCAACTCTTACAGGGACAAGCTATTTTCTTTTGCAGTTTAATTCGTCATCGAGTAAATAAAGTTAAAAAAGGAGTTCGACGTTCTTTGGTCATGTGGTTCGGAGGAACTCCCTTTAAATGAACCGAGAAATTTTATTCCCGACTCCCATTTATATGAAAATGGTTAAGGATCCACAAAAATTAAATAAGTATTTATTTCCCCTTATTAAAGCTTGGAGTAAAAAAGATAAGACTGAAACAAAAACCAATGCGGGGGGTGGTTGGCATAGCCCCACCGATATGAATTTTAAAAAAGAATATGAACCTTTGACTAGTGAACTTTTTGATATGCAATATGAAATTTTTAAAGATTATGGTATGGAACCCAAACCTGGTTTAGGGAATATGTGGGCCAATATTAATTATCCAGGGTCCTATAACAAACAACATATTCATCCTAATGCTCAATGGTCGGGTGTTTATTATGTAAAGGTTCCTAAAAATTCAGGAAGACTTTTTGTTGAAGATCCAAGACCTGGACCCAATATTATGCTACCTCGAAGAACTAAGGGAATACCCAGAGCCCTTTGGCGCGTAGTGATCTATCCAGCCATCGAAGGACAAATGATTATGTTTCCAGCATGGTTATCCCATGGGGTAGAAGTCAATGAATCCAAAGAAAAAGGAGAAAAGAGTTGGCGCGTATCGGTTTCTTTTAATTTTATTCAAATAGATAAAGAGGGAACTCTTGTAGGATGAGTTTTAAAACAAAAAAATATCAAGTCATACGAGGAGCCCTATCCAAAGAGCTCGCTAATTTTATTTTTAATTATATGATGCTGCAACGAGACGCTGTGGATTTTATGATCAAACAAAATAAAGTGAATTCTGCTAATCCTTTCATAGGAAATCGAAAGGATCACCAAGTTCCAGGTGCATATTCTAAATATGCAGATTGGGTTATGGAAACTTTACTCATGTATATGATTCCTATTATGAAAACTAAAACAGGATTAGAACTTATTCCTACGTATTCGTATACTCGCGTCTATGAAAAAGGAAATATTTTAAAACGACATAAAGATAGACCGAGCTGTGAAGTTTCTACGACTCTTCATCTCGGAGGAGATGAATGGCCTATCTTTCTTGATCCATCGGGACAAAGTTTTGTGATTGATGAATATAAAAACATTCATAAACCAGGCGCTCCTAAAGGAGTCCGAGTCGATTTAAAAGTAGGAGACATGCTTATTTATTCTGGTTGTGAACTCGAGCACTGGCGAGAACCTTTTGAAGGCAATGTGTGCTCTCAAGTTTTCCTACACTATAATCATGCCAATGGACCTTATGCTAAGACTAATCTCTTAGATAAACGGCCTCTGTTAGGCATTCCTAAATAGTTGATATCCAGAAAAATATAGTATAATTTGTCCTAAACGGATTTTTCTATGCTACATAAAATCAGATTAAAACCTGGATTAGATAAGCAGTC
>CEQK01078540.1_pt1 | contig 10664 bp, 11 predicted proteins | sample 531051 | NCBI WGS metagenome assembly CEQK01 (sample SAMEA2621229, study PRJEB7988) | marine metagenome | biome: marine biome (ENVO:00000447); feature: deep chlorophyll maximum layer (ENVO:xxxxxxxx); material: "saline water (ENVO:00002010), including plankton (ENVO:xxxxxxxx)" | depth 150 m
AATACGGCTGTTTCTATGGCAGAACGCAAAGCAAGTCCTCCAGACTCATTTCGCACCACACCACTTTCTATCTCCACTAATTCAGTACCAGCTTCGATAAAACGAAACACGTCGTCTGTTAATGATACACTAAGAATGGTCTTGGTTACTAATTTCTCAACTAGCACCTGACCGCTACTGACTGATATGAGACGTAGCTGGATTGTCAACGTATCAGTCCTGTAGGCCTTAGATATACCAACACCTAAATAACGAGCTCCCGCGCCACCGCTGGTCTCGTTAGCTTCGTACGACACGACAGAGCCTTCTAATAAAAGACCTGCGAACAACAATGTCTGCAACTTATTGTCGTCATTGTTTTGTTCTCTGCCGCTACGTATGATCTGTCTTTCTTTTGTGAGGTTGTCGATTCCTATGCGTTCAACAACCGTAAAGAAACCATCATTGTTTTTGCCTGCATCTTTTAGTGCTTTGATTAAGTATGCGCTAGGGCTCTGTGTTACAGCTGTAGAGAAGCTGGCATACATAGAGTTGCTTAGTCTTTGTCCTGTTTGGTCAGTAAATGCGTTTCCGTACACAGCTATGGTAGGTTTTCTGGTAGGCGTACGAACATCAGCAAGACCGGTTACAACCAGTTCATCTATACTGGCTGCTTCTATTTTTTTAGCTGGCGCTATCGTATTTTCTATAGGGTCAAATAATAATGACGCGCAACTAGAAAGTAAAAGAACCGATAGGCACAGTAATTTCGGTGACATTCCCTTCTGCATCTGTAATTTTGAGTGTAATCATTGTGCCGTCCTCACTTACAGAGTACTCAATAGTATTACCCATGAGTTCTAGCGTGCCACTTGTGCTTGGGTTTTCACCAAACAAAGCATCTACTAGTTGTCTACTTAGCTGTGCATATATTCTAGACTCTAAGTTTCTTATGAACCTAGCCAGCGTAGTGTTTTCGGCGTCCCGTTTGAGCTGTTCTTTATATGCTTTAAGTTCAGCTTTGTTTGCTTCTTTTCTATTAAACTCTTGGTTTTCAATAGTTAAATAGTGAGAAGATGTCCCTACTCCGCTAAATGACGGAGACTTAAATTGGTGTGTCATTTTGTCTGCATGTAAAACAGAACTCCAAAAGAGTAAACAAAATGCAATCATGCCAGTCCAAGCTGTTAACTTAAACCAGTCAATTCTATATCTAATCTTTCCTTTGGTCATCTCTATCTGCCTTAGCTATCTTGTTGCTATCAATCAGCTGTGGCACTCCTAAAATGGTTTTAATTAACGTATCTTGTCTAATGATTTCATTATCCAAACTACGAATCCTATCTATTAATGCTACTAGAATACCGTGTTGAGAGTCAAGTTTACCGCCCAGGCGTTCCTCTATGGCTGCGATCTGTTCACCTACCTTTTCATCTACAACATCTAATTTGGTTTCCATGCCATCGACGATACGCATAATTAGTTTATAAATAAACCATCCAAGACCAATAGCTGCTGCAATAGGGAACCCTACTTGTTGTATAACAGTTATGATGTCTTGCATCACTCTTGTTTATTGGAGGCCCCGAAATAGAATGATATGACTGCAGACGCCAGACCACCAAGGTAGCCTAGAACCAAATTGATCAGGGCCTCACTATTTTGCTCTGGTGGTTGGAGAGTAACGAGAAAGATATAACCTAGGAAACCACCAACCATGGCTATACCAATTATTCTAGCAGTCCAGTCTTTACTAAAAGTCTTTCGTGCATCTTGTTTTTCTTGTGTTTCTAATTTGTACAGATCTACGTCAAGCTCTTTCATTTTAGCTTCAAACTCTTTCTCTGCTTTTTTGATCTCCATCAACTGCTCAGGTGTAGCAGCTGCAATTGCTTTTTCTAATGATGCAGGGTTGTTATCTACACCTAAAATTTTTGATATAACATCTCCTGCCATACCACCTAATGGTCCACCTAATGCGGTACCTAACGTTGGAGCTACGCTCCCTATTATATTACCCAGTAACTTCTTCATATTTGCCAAGCTTTAACAGCTCCTCCTTGTTTGCTAAATGTTGTGCTTCGATATCTTCTTTGCTTTGTCCTGTATAAGCAACAGCAAGGTAGTTATCAATTAGCGCTTGGTTTAGATCCACGTCATCTGCAACGATAACGCCTAGCACTCTACCGAACTTTCCTTTCTTGTCTAGTTTTGTTTGGATTACTAAATTGTCAGCATGTAAAATATTGTCAGATAAAAACTTTGAGGCTAGTTTACCTCTAGCTTTCTCATCTAAATCTCTTGTTCGTGATTCTGGCGTATCGATTCCGTAGAGCCTGACACGAGACTTGTACACAATGTCAAAGCCTAGGTCTATCTCAGCGTCAACTGTGTCGCCATCTACTATTCTAGTGATATTACACTTGTACTCGTACATTATTTACCTACTGCTTTCTGAGCTTTTTTGTGAGCGGCAGTAAAAGTACTACCTTTCATCATAAGGTTCCTCATGTATTTCATATGTTTAGCACTATGGTGTTTAGAATGACGTTTCATAGTAGCCTCTTGTCTTTTAGTAAGAGACTTCTTACGTGTTGGCTTCTTTCTAGTTGTTTTTCTTTTGTACGCCATGCTTTATGTTATCACTCTTCTGTAATCGAATCCACTTCTTCCCACCCATATAACTTCCAAGTAGTGTAGGCATCTAACCCCTCTGAGGTCATGTTAGCTGTAAACCATTCGTGTAGTTTCTCATTTGTTATAGCAGCTACAGGTATAAAACCACTTGGTAAATCTCTTGATTGCAAGTGAGTATGTGTAAGAGCTACAGTCTCTTCCATCCGTATAGTTTTAGTATCATCTGCTTTGTCAGTAGCAAGTATGTCGCAAGTAATTGAAGATACTATAGGTGTAGGATCAGTGTCACTACGTGCCACTACTTCAACTTTCTTGACCCAAAATTCATATGTAAATGCGTGCACTGCCATTATGTTTGAACGATGAATAGATTATTAATACCATTTACATCTATATTTGCACTACGTGTAGTTCCAACAGTAGAAGCACTAGTTAGTCGTACTGTTATTGTATCACCTGGTACCACAGTAGCAGTGCCTGTCTGATAGCTACCACTGTTAACTTTAAATTGTGCTGTGCCACCAGCATTGTCAGTTAAGGTTGCTACACCACTGACGAATTGAGTACCACTTAGAGTAATAGTATTTGATGTGAAGACTGTAGAAGTATTCTGACCAGTTAAATCTGTGAAAGAGAACGCATCAGGTTCATTTATGCCTAATCTAGTAAAGGCATACTCCACAGAGCTTAAGGATCTATTGTTACCATTTCCTTGAGCGTTTACATACAGATAAGCAGTTGTAGAGTTAGAGCTTCTTTTTCTAAACTGAAAAGATATCTGAGCAATAGAATGTGTAAACCTAAACCTATCGACCCTCGACCAGTATTTACTAGCCCCTGATACGTACTGCATTTTACCAGTATCGGCTAATGGTAATTGGTTAGTAGACCCATCTAAACTGCCTGAGTCATATTCAATATTATTTTCTATATCAAAAGAACTACCAGCACCAAAAGTCCCATCTCCTGCTGCTACCTCTAAAGTTTTAACTTGTCCAGTTCCACCCTTAATTCTGACAAACCCAGAGTATAACCCTGGCTCTGTACCTATCTCACCCACTCGTTTTACTCTCATAGTGTTATTATTAAAAGTACCTATGGCTGCACCAGATACAGTCTTATGTACTACAGGCAGACTTAGATTAGCAGTGTTAATCATGTCAGCAGTAATCGTATTAGCATCAATCCTAGCTGCATCAATAAACCCAGCATTTATCTTACCAGCATTTAAGTTATCTATCTTGGCATCATCTACCGCCAGGTCTTTTATTTTTGCTCTTTCTATAGCAGCGTCTTGTATCTTAGCTGTTGTAATAGCGACATTAGCTATCTTAGCAGTAGTTACAGCTAAATTATCTATCTTAGCTTCTTGCACTGCTAAGTTTGCTATTCTAGCTGTGTTAATAGCAGCGTCTTGGATCATGGCATTTTTCATAAATACTGTACTGTTGTTGACTGTGAAAGGAGCAGTACCCGCATCGTTGTCATTCCATATAGCAAATTTATCTGCTATAAACTGAACTGCAGACGCTGAACCACCATCTGAAGCATTTGCTTCTAGCACCATACCAGCTACTGATCCATTAGCTGAAACTTGTAAAACATGAGAAGCTGCCGCATTACCTTCTATATCACTAACAGCAGTCGATAAGGTTGTAACGGAGGCAGAAGAAGCAACCCCCACAGGCACCCAATTAGAGGTACCAGGAGCTGTAGCTCTATACACTTTATCGTCGTCGTTTGTGTCTATCCATATATCGCCTGCAGCTAAAGCTGTAGGAGTATTTGGTTGTGCAAATACTGTAGCTTTTGCATCATTAGAATCATCCCTAACAACGACCCAATTACTGTTGCCCGCCGCTGTGGCTCTGTATAATTTATTGTTGTCATCAGTGTCTATCCACAAATCCCCTTCAGCCAAAGCTGTAGGAGCAGATGTTCCTACAAAAGTTTTGTTTTTTGCTGCAGCTGTAGCACTTAATTGATTTATAGCAGAAGTTCGTGCTTGAGTTTCATTTGAAATAGCAGTAGCGTTTGTTGATATATCCGCAGTATTATCCGCAACATCCGTTTGTAACTGTGAAACAGATGAGGCAGTAGAAGTAACTAAGCTATCTCTAATTGCTACCCAAGCACTACCATCATACCTATATAATTGGTTATCATCAGAATCTATCCAATAGTCTCCTAACACATGGCCACTTGATGGAGCATTAGCCTGAAAAAATTGCACAGGTATAGAATTAACGTTAGTTGTAAGTTGACTTAAGGCATTAGCTGTTGCTGTTACTCCTGTCGTAGCGTTGTTTACGGTAGATTCTAAATCAGTAATTGAATCAGCATTAGCAGTTATATTACCAGCATTATTACTAACACTATTTTGTAAACCACTTATAGCACTAGATACAGCACCACTACCTGTAAAGCCAGATAAAGCGTTTTGTAGAGAAGTTATAGCACTTGAGTTGGCTGATAGAGCAGCTGCTCCAGGTTGTAAAGCCACCCAAGCTGAACCATCCCACCTATATAATTTATTATCATCATTTGTGTCTAACCAGATATCTCCTGTACCCATACCAGAAGTAGGTGCGTTGTCTTGGGCAAAAGTAGCTAAGACATCAATTGCGTTAACAGTGTTTGTTAAACTAGTAAGAGCACTACCAGTAGCGTAGTCCCCACTAATTGTATTTACTGTGCCTTGTAAGTTAGTTATTGCAGTTTGTGCAGAACTTATATTAGTTGCATTAGTAGCAATGTCAGTATCATTAGCATTTACACTAGACGTTAAAGTACTCAAAGCAGAACTAACCGCTCCGCTACCTGTAAACCCAGACAAGGCATTTTGCAAACTAGTAATTGCAGCGGAATTAGATGCTACTGCTCCATTAGTAAGGTTAGTGACTGTAGTTGTCAAAGTGCTTATAGCATTAGCATTAGTAACAAAACCCGTGTCCCGTACAGTAACCCACTCCCCCGAAGCAACTTCGTCCGCGCCAACAGATTCAGCCCTGTACAATTTATTACCATCATTAGTATCTATCCACAGGTCTCCTATGGCTGTAGCAGTAGGGGCATTGTCTTGAGCAAACGTTTTAGTTTTACCGTCTACCGTACCTGATAAATTGTTTAAAGAAGTAGATAAAGAGGTAACGGAAGCTGCACTCGCTTTAGTTGCAATGGCCGTATTAGCATCAGCTATATCTGTATCATTAGAAGTGATCTGTGTCTGTAGCCCACTAACAGCAGTAGCAACAGTATTAGATCCTGAATAACCACTTAACGTGCTTTCTAATGATGTAATATCACTTGTGTGTGATGATATCGTACCCTCTGCTGCAGTAACCCTTGTGGTTAGTCCGCCTATTGCACTCGCATTCGCGCCTATATTAGTGTTGGCATTTGTTATAGAAGAATTTAAAGAAGTAATATTTACAGAAGTAGATATATCTGCTTCGTCACTAACCCCTGCTACTAATAGTATGTTATTTGCATTTTGAGTTATAGAGTTACCATTAGCAGTAATTTGAGTTTGTAAGGTTGTATCAGAAGAAGAGGTAGACCCTGACGTGCTAGCAGCCCAAGTGCTACCTGTGTACACGAATATTTCATTAACGTTTGGACTAGAATCGGTATCTATCCATATATCACCTGCTTGCAAAGTAGAGTTGTCTGGCCTAGCTGTAGGCGCACTGGTAGATCTGATAACTCTTGGTGTATTAGTATTCAAAGAGTTGACCGCAGTTTGTGCGTTTGACGCTGCTGTGTTTATGGCCTCTAACGTTTGTTGTAAATTAAGAGTATTAGCATTAATAGTTACATCTATATCAGAAAGCAAAGTATTAAAACCTGGCATCTGTTTTAATTCTTCTGATAAAGATGTCATAACTGCGCCTATGTCTGCTACAGTAGTGGCTTCTTGGCCTTCTGTTCCGTTAAAAGGCCCTTCTATATTAGAAGTACTTACAAACCTAACCCAATAATAGTGAGTAGTGCCATACCCAACTTCGTCTGTATAGACAAAAGCATTTGTTGTGGCAATACGCACAGCGCCACCTAAATTATTGTCTTGTGATCTCCATACCTCTGTGTATGCATGGTTATTATATGGCGCTTCATTCCAATCTAAAATGACTGCAGTAAAAGCTGAAGACGCAACTAGAGCTGTAGGTGCTGGAGGTATGGTTAGGTTTCCTCCAGGAACCTCTTCTTGAGGAGGCACTATGTCACTAGATTGAGTGCCTTTGTTTTTAATCTTTACAATACCAGAATCTGATAACTCTCGTAAAGTAACTGCTCTATCTAAAGGGTCACCACGTCTACCCAGTCTAACTTCTAAAGCTTCTTTTATAGAATCAAGAGCAAGTTTAAGTTCTCTATCGGTTTTTGGTGGTATGTTTTTAAGAGCCGGTAATTTAGTAGTCATTATGCCTCTTTCAATTCAGCTATGTTCTCTCCAATACAAACTTCATTTACAATTTTATCTGTTATTACTTCTATGGCAAAAGTATTGTGAACGCTAGCGGGCAAACGCACCATAGGTTCTGTTATAGCTGCACTACTAAAACTAGGAGTAGTGCCAGTAACACTAAATGCACTGCCGCTTGTAGCTATTGTTGCGTGGTATATTACACTATTATCTCCATATACTTTTATAGTAACAGGATAAGACTCTGCATCTACTTTTGCAAAACCCATGCTAGTTGGTCGTGCAACAGCATATTCTTTGCTTTTCCAATTGTACGTAAGACTAGTAGAACTGCCTTGAAATTTTTTAATTTTATTTCCTACTATAATATATAACTCATTATCGTCAGGATCTGTAAACCCACCACGGATTAAAGCACTTGCATCTAAATTAGTTAGCGCTGTTGTTTCATCTCTAAAATCAAATATAAACCCACCAAAACCAGAACCTGTATTGAAAAAGCCTACATATCTACCTTGCCAATAAAAACCAGTTATTGTGGATGGGTAGTAGTTGGCTTGCCATTGTTCTGCAGTTATTAAAGTTTCAGTTAAGTTTTGTACAGTTACACCACTAGCAGCCATCAATCCATCCGGACCTGCAAACACAACCACCTCACCCATATCCACCATGGACCGTTTACTTAAACATGCTTCTGCTGTTTCTATTTTTATAGCTACCATAGCAGAAGGATCGCTACCTGTAATAAGGTATGGTGTGCTTTCTGTCCCTACTATTAAACCATTACTTGTAGCTTTTATACCTACAATCTTTTCTTCTATACCTATTCTGTAGTTAGCTGGCCAAGCATGTGGTTGATAAGGCTCGCTAAAACATATTCTATTACCAGTAAAACCAGCAAATACACCGTTTTGTAAAGGTATTAAACCTTTCATTGGCCCATCTGGATATAAGCTAGTATCGTCATCTGGTGGTGCTATCCAATCAGTAGACGGAATAACTTCAGCCAACTCATTATTTTTTGAGGAATCCGTGAACGTAGCTGTTGCCAAAGTTACTTCGCCTACAAACTGAAACTGCGTAGTATTAGAACCAGTGTTTGACCTGTAGATTCTTTTCTTTACTAAGTTAGTATTGGACTTTGCAGTAGACGTTTCTAAACCAGAGATAGCGACTGTCATATTATCATCTGTAGTTATAACAGTAGATGCAGGCGACGGAGGCCCCTCTTCACCAAAGGCCGACACGAACGTGTATACATAACTAGTATCATAGTCTAGCTCTGCATCTGAATTATCACCAAATTGAGCACCGTTAGATACAGTAGCACTATTACCTGTGCTAGTAGCAGCTTGCGATAATTCAATAGTAAAAGTGCTAGTAGATGGCACAGTTTTTATTTTATAAGTACCGTTTATATTCTCAGCATCTACTCCATTAGTAGTAGAGAAACCTTGTATATTTACAAATTCTCCTACTACTGCGCCATGTGCCGCAGCATTACCACTTGTACTAGTAGTAATTGTTATTACGGAAGAACCATTAACAAAGGCTATAAGAGCATCAAATTGTGTAGCAGCAACTACTGCTACAGTAGGTGCAGCCGTAGGGGCTGGTATACCTAATCTGAAACTAGCATTTGGAAAAACAGAACCACCTACTATTTGAGCAGACCTACCCATTTTAGGAAAAGACTGGCCACTAAAATATATTGTGTCATTTACATCTCCAGGTATAGGACTACGTACGACATCTACATCTTCGTCAAACTGTAGCCAACGTTCTGGGCTGTCTGTGTATTTAAATATACTTTGTCTACTAGAATTAGATAAAGTAAGAGTATCAGAGTTATCTTTTATAGGCACTAAACGGCCGCTCTCTAGGTTTACGTCTGTCGCTACAGTAGCTAACTCATCTCTTAAGAGTCGTGGTGACAGTCTTGGAGCAAGACCTCCAAACGTTTTAAGTTTAATATATGCCATTTCTTCATTATACAGTATTCAAAACTGATTCTTGCAGTTCTCGACTCCTTCTTCCTACTTGTTTAAACCATCTGCTATCTTCCATTTCAGCAGCCATTCTTTTCCAATCGTGTGCTCTACACGCTTCTAACATATTTCTAAACTTAGATAACCTCGTGCCACCTAGGTTAAAACACATGTTAACAAGCACGTGTTGTATATTTTCGGGCAAGGTATAAAAGGCTTCGTCAGTGCCAAATACGTGTATTGCTTCTGTTAAGTGTTTATCAAAGTCATCGGCAAAGTACATGTCTACTACTTCTTGGTTTACTTCTGTACCTATTTCCCAGTCATATTCTGGATCGCTTGGCTGGCACAGGTGTCCCACTCCTAGTGTTTTGTAGCCCAGACTGTCTTTATATATTTTTAAGACCTCGCCTTCATGGCGTTTTATCTCTGCTTTACATTGTTCAATATCCATGTCCCCCCCCTAGGAAAAAATTCGATCTACACCACTCATACCTATTATAAGTACATATAGACCTACTATGTATTTAGTGTACTTAGAATCAATTGCATCAAATTTAGCGTCACCTTTGTCTAACCTTTTTTCTATATTGGCTACTTGACTCTCAACTTTTGCTAATGACTCTTTTGTTGTCGGCATTTAATTCACAGAGGGTTTATCTTTAGTCTCAACTTTATCGGCTATCACTATCTCTTCGTCTTTTGCTTCCTGCTCAATAGCTTTTATTTTATCTTCTTTGATAATAGTTTTTACGCCTTCTGTAATAACAGACTGAGCACTCTGACATTTCTTTAATTGATAAGCAAGATCATTTATTTCGTTTTGTATACGAAATAAAGTATTAAACTCTGTTGCAGCTCTAGGCGTTAAATCTTCTACTAAATAGTCTTCACCATCAAAGTGTAAAGTTTGTGGTGCTTGTGGTTGGTTATTTTCCATTTAATTACTCCTTAATTAGTTTTAAATATTGTATCTTCTTTGTTTATTTACAGCAATACCTATGGCAAGCCGCCTCCACTTTGACCTTCCTTACTTGCGATTAAATCCATAGTATTTTCAGATGATGGACCTTCATCTGGTGTGCCACTAATACCTATAGCTTTAAAACGCATAGTCATGCCAGTTCCACTGGACACTCCAGCCCGATATCTTCTAAGCTGGTTTGCACTTGATACTGTTACTGACCAAACCGCATTTGAAAAAGTTCCACTATCGCTAGGAGTAGATTGCTCTGCTATCGTGTGATAAGTGCCCGAAGTCCAGGTAAAAGAATTGCCCCCAGATGTGCCATCACTGGGCTCTGATCCACCAGTTCCCGAGCCACTTGATCCACTAAAACTACCAGACCAGTTAAGTTGTACCTGTATGCTTGTTGGCGTTAGACCGCCAGAGTATGTCATGTTTACATAACTAAAAGATGTGCCTTGCGTATTGCTTGAATTTGAAAATCTGACCCTAATCCTGTTAAGAGTTGGTTGGTGTGCAAAACCTAATTGACAGCTTGCAAAAGCACTACCAAAACTTTCTTGGTTCCCTGTAATATCTCCCCACTGCTGAGGTATTGCTATTATTGATCCCCAGGTAAAGGTTGCAGCTGCCGTACCATAAAAATCAGAAAACGATATTGCACCTG
>CEQK01072492.1_pt1 | contig 10662 bp, 6 predicted proteins | sample 531051 | NCBI WGS metagenome assembly CEQK01 (sample SAMEA2621229, study PRJEB7988) | marine metagenome | biome: marine biome (ENVO:00000447); feature: deep chlorophyll maximum layer (ENVO:xxxxxxxx); material: "saline water (ENVO:00002010), including plankton (ENVO:xxxxxxxx)" | depth 150 m
GGGCGTGACGCAGACCGGCGTGTATTTCGCTTCCGGCTGGCCGGACACGGGATCGACGTGGGACGCCACCAGGGCGTCGGCCCGCGCCCGGCCCGACCATTGGTCGTTCCAATGCATGGGCATGAAGACCTGCCCGGGTTTGACGCGTCGGGTGATCAGGGCGCGCACCAGGCATTCGCCCTGGGGGCTCGTCACCCGGGCCAGCATGGCCGGGCCGAGGTCCAGGCGTTCGGCGTCCTCGGGTGCGATTTCCAGGAACGGCTCGGCCAGGTGCTGCGACAGGGCCGGCGACAGGCCCGTGCGGGTCATGGTGTGCCATTGGTCGCGAATGCGCCCGGTGTTGAGGACAAGCGGATAAGCGATGTCCGCCGCCGTCGCCGGGGCGCGGTCCGTGACGGCGATGAAGCGTCCGCGCCCGTCGGCGGTGAAGAAACCGCCGTCGGCGAAGAACCGGTCTTCGGACACCCCTTCGGCCCGCTGCGGCCACAGGGTCGGCGGCAGCGCGTCATAGGCCCCATCGTCGATCGCCGCCATGGCGCCGAGATCGAGATCGCGGGCGAGCGCCGCGTTGGCGCGGACGGTCAGGGCCGCGTACTCGCGGAAGATGTCGGCGGGGCCGGCGTAATCGAAGGCGTCGCCATGCCCCAGTCGGGCCGCGACCTGGGAAATCATCCACCAGTCGGCGCGCACGTCATCGGGGATCGGCAGGAACGCCCGCTGCCTGGAAATCCGGCGTTCCGAATTGGTCACCGTGCCTTCCTTCTCGCCCCAGGCCTGGGCCGGCAGCAGGACATGGGCGAGCGCCGCCGTGTCCGTCGCCCGCGTCACGTCCGACACGGCGACGAAGGGGCATTGGCGGATGGCGTCGCGCACCCGGTCGGCGTCGGGCAGGCTGACCGCCGGGTTGGTCGCCATGATCCACAGCGCCTTGATCCGCCCGTCGGCCACGGCGTCGAACATGTCGACGGCCTTGAGCCCCGCCGCCCCCGCGATCACCGGACTGGCCCAGAACCCCTGCACCAGGTCGCGGTGGGACGGGTCGTCCAGTTCCAGATGGCAGGCCAGTTGGTTGGCGAGCCCGCCCGTTTCCCGCCCGCCCATGGCGTTGGGCTGTCCGGTGACCGAGAACGGCCCCATGCCGGGACGGCCGATGCGGCCCGTCGCCAGATGGCAGTTGATGATGGCGTTGACCTTGTCCGTGCCCGCCGAGGATTGGTTGACGCCCTGGCTGTAGACGGTGACCGTGCGCTCCGTGCGCACGAACATCTTGTAAAACGCCAGGACCTGATCGAGCGGCAGGCCGCAGCGCGCCGCCACCCATTCCGGGTCCGCCGTCTCGGCCGTGCGCAGGGCCGCCGTGACCCCCGCCGTATGGTCGGCGATGAAAGTGCCGTCGAACCCGCCGGTCTGCGCCAGCCAGGCCAGCAGCCCGTTGAACAGGGCGACGTCCGACCCCGGCCGCAGGGCCAGATGCATGTCCGCCGTCTCCGCCGTCGCCGTGCGCCGGGGGTCGATGACGACGACCCGGGTGCCGCGCTCTTTCCGGGCCGCCTGCAGGCGCTGGTACAACACGGGATGGCACCAGGCCAGATTGGAGCCGACCATGACCACCAGATCCGCCTGCTCCAGATCCTCGTACAGCCCCGGAACCGTATCCGTGCCGAAGGCGCGCTTGTGCCCGGCCACCGAGGACGCCATGCAAAGTCTGGAATTGGTGTCGATGTTGCCCGAGCCGATGAAGCCCTTCATCAACTTGTTGGCGACGTAATAATCCTCGGTCAGCAGTTGGCCGGAGACGTAGAAGGCAACGGAATCGGGGCCGTGTTCGTCGATCGCTTCGCGGAACCGGGAGGCGACAAGATCCAGGGCGTCGTCCCAGGATGCCGGGCGCCCCCCGATCTCCGGGTGCAGCAAGCGGTCGTCGCGGGACAGCGTTTCCCCCAGATTGGTGCCCTTGGAGCACAGCCGGCCGAAGTTGGCCGGATGGTCGGGGTCGCCGGCGATGACGACGGTACCGTCGGCGCCCACGGTGGCCTGCACGCCGCAGCCGACCCCGCAATAGGGACAGGTGGTCGCGGTGCAACTGCTTTCCGGTTTTGCCGTGCCGTCGGTCATGCGCCCTGTTCCTTCCCTTAAGCCAACAGGGCCCGGTCGATGAGGACCATGCCGTCCCGCACCTCGACCGGGAAGGTGCGCACCCGGCCTTCGTCCGGCGCCTTGGCGCGGCCGGTTTCCAGGTCGATGACCCAGTTGTGTAGCGGGCAGGTCACGCCGGTTTCATGCACGATGCCCTGGCTGAGCGGCCCGCCCTTGTGCGGACAGCGGTCCTCCAGCGCGAAGACCTTGTCCGTCGCCGTGCGGAACAGGGCGACGCAACCAAGCGTCGCCCGGATCACCCGCGCGCCCTGCGGCGGAATGTCTTCCAGCGTACAGACCTCGATCCAGACCTGTGTTTTCGGTGTCATGCTCATGTCGTTCATCACGCCACTTTCCCTAAATGCCCAAGACGGAAGGAGGTGAATTCCTCCGCGTCCTTGCCCTGGGCACGCTCGGCCCAGGGATCGTTCTGCATGAACTGTTGTGAGTAGACGAAGCGCGCGTTCAACTCCTTGCGCCGCTCGGCGTTCTCGACCACCTGATCGCGGGCGACGTCGAAGCCGACCCGGTCCGCCCATTTGTAGATGCGTTCCAGGTAACGGCCCTGCTCGCGGTAGAGCTGCATCAGGGCGCCGACGTATTCCATGACCTCGGCCTCCGTTGCCACGGTGCAGAGAAGCTCCGTCCCCTTGACGTGCATCCCGGCGGCTCCGGCGAAGTGGATTTCATAGCCACTGTCGACGCAGACCACGCCGATGTCCTTGCAGGTCGCCTCGGCGCAGTTGCGCGGGCAGCCGGACACGGCCAGCTTCACCTTGTGCGGCGTCCACGATCCCCACAGGAAGCGTTCCAGCTTGATGCCCAGACCCGTGGAATCCTGGGTTCCGAACCGGCACCAATCGGTGCCGACGCAGGTTTTCACCGTGCGCAGCGACTTGCCGTAGGCATGGCCGGACACCATTCCCGCCGCGTTCAGGTCGGCCCAGACGGCGGGCAGGTCTTCCTTCTTCACGCCCAGAAGGTCGATGCGCTGGCCGCCCGTGACCTTCACGGTCGGTATCTGGAACTTGTCGGCCACGTCGGCGATGGCGCGCAGTTCGTTCGGCGTGGTGATGCCGCCCCACATGCGCGGCACCACGGAATAGGTGCCGTCCTTCTGGATGTTGGCGTGGACCCGTTCGTTGATGAAGCGGGACTGCTTGTCGTCCACGTATTCCCCGGGCCAGGTCGCCAGCAGGTAGTAGTTCAGGGCCGGGCGGCACTTGGCGCAACCGCAGGAGGTCTTCCAGTTCAGTTCCTGCACGACGGCGGGAATGGACTTCAGTTCCTGGGCGACGATCAGCCGGCGCACGTCGTCATGGCCCAGGTCCGTGCAGCCGCACATGGGCTGAACGGCGTCGGGCTGGAAGGCATCGCCCAGGGTGACCTTCAGCAACTGTTCGACCAGCCCCGTGCAGGTGCCGCAACTGCCCGACGCCTTGGTGTGGGCGCGCACGCCGTCGATGCCGGTCAGGCCTTTTTCCGTGATGGCCTGAACGATGGCCCCCTTGCACACGCCGTTGCAGCCGCAGATTTCCGCGTCATCCGGTAAGGCTGCAACGGCCGCCGTAGGGTCCAGCGGGGCGCCCCCCGCATAGGCCTGGCCGAAGATCAGGGTTTCGCGCAGGTCGGAAATGTCCGTGCCCTTCTTCAGCATGTCGAAGAACCAGGCCCCGTCGGCGGTATCGCCGTACAGCACGGCGCCGATGATCCTGTTGTCCTTCAGCACCAGGCGCTTGTAGACGCCGCCGGCGGCATCGCGCAGGACGATCTCCTCGCGGTCCTCGGCCTCGGCGAAGTCGCCGGCGGAATAGAGGTCGATGCCCGTGACCTTCAGTTTGGTCGCGGTGACCGATCCCGTGTATTCGGGCGCTTCGTCCCCGGCCAGGTTGGCGGCGATGACCTTGGCCATGTCGTAAAGAGGGGCGACCAGGCCGTAACACTGCCCCCGATGTTCGACGCATTCGCCGACGGCCAGGATGTCCGGGTCGCTGGTGCGAAGATGGTCGTCGACCAGGATGCCGCGCCCGACCTCGAGCCCCGCATCGTCGGCCAACTGCGCGCTGGGCCGGATGCCCACGGCCATGACCACGATATCGGCGGGAAGTTCCGTGCCGTCCTCCAGCACCACGCCCGCAACCTTGCCGTCACGGCCGGTGATCTCCTTGGTGTTGGCGCGGGTGATGATCTTGATGTCTCGGTCGGCCAGGGCCTTTTCCAGCAAGTAACCGGCGCTGGGGTCCAACTGGCGTTCCATCAGGGTCGGCATCAGGTGCAACACCGTGACGTCCATGCCCTGGCGCTTCAGGCCGTAGGCGGCCTCGAGCCCCAGCAGCCCGCCGCCGATCACCACCGCGGAACCGCCGGACTTGGCGGCGTCCAGCATGGCGTCGACATCGTCCAGGTCGCGGTAGGTAACGACGCCCTGAAGGTCCTTGCCCGGCACGGGGATGACGAAGGGCGACGAGCCCGTGGCGATCAGCAGCTTGTCGTATTCCGCCACGGTGCCGTCGTCGGCGACGACCTTGCGGTCGGCGCGGTCGATCTCCATGACCTTCTTGCCCTTATGCAGGGTCACGCCGTGTTGTTCGTACCAGGCGTCGTCATGAATGATGATGTCCTCGTAGGCCTTTTCCCCGGACAGCACCGGCGACAGCATGATGCGGTCGTAGTTGACGCGGGGTTCGGCGTTGAAGATCGTCACCTGATAGGCGCCGGGGGCCTTGTCGAACAGATGGTCGAGCACCCGCCCCGGCGCCATGCCGTTGCCGATAACGACGAGTTTCTTAGTCATGGAAATCTCTCCTCCGGTTCAATCGTGTCCGCCGGCGTGGCGGCCGGCGACATGCGCCGCCGGCCATGTGTCGATGGTCGACAGGGTGCTCACGCCGCCTTCGCTGCCGCGTCCTTCATCACGGAGGCAAGCAGACCGTAGGCTTCGGCCCAGGCGGTTTCGACTTCGGGCGTGAAGGCGTCACCCAGGCCCTTGCCCAGGGTCCACAACAAGGCGCCGCCGACGATGTCGTAATGTTCGTCTTTGACGCCGTAGCCGACGTGGCGGCGGCCCAAGTCCTGGACCGGGGCGACGATGGTGTCGACCTGATGCAGGTTGGTGACGGCGACGCCGATCATCTGCATCAGCTTTTTCTTCTGCTCGCTCATGTCCTGCGGGAACATGGGACGAAGCTGCGGCGCCACCTCGAACAGGCGGCCGTAGAAGATATCGGCGGCCGTATCGGCGATGGGGATGACGGACTTGAAGCTGTCCTGGACCAGTTTGATCTGTTCGGGTGTCATGTCTTTTCCTTTCGTGACGTCTTGCGTCCGCCTGCGGCCCGGCCGCCGAAACGGCGCCGGGCCGGGCCGGACTAGTTCATGGGAACGCGGATCACGACGCCGCCCATCACCTCACCCATCTTGAAATCGGTGCGGGGCGAATCCTTGTGCGCGTTGTGGCAATTGATGCAGGGGGCGGCCACGCCGACGTCGGCGTAGACGGCGGTGAAGTATTTTTTGCCGCCCAGTTCCTCTTCGCCGTAGAACGGCTTTTCGCCCTTGTTCTCGGCGATGAAGGCGAGGCCCTTTTTCTCGATGTCCGTGCGCGGTGCGTTCTGCTTGTTGATCGGCCACAGCGACAGCAGCTGATAAGTGAACTTGTCTGTCTTGCTCGACACTTTTTCCGAGCCGAAGCGGAACATCTGCGCCGGCAGGGGCAGGGCTTTTTCGTCCTCGAAGTGTTCGGAGGCCTTGATCACCTTTTCCTTGGCGGCCAAACGTCCGACGACCATTTTGGTGTAGACTTCACGGTCCGACGCCATGACGAGGTGCAGCATGTCGGTGAAGGTTTCGTAGGACACGCCTTTCTTGTCGTCGCTGCCGAACAGGCCTGCCTTGGCCGGGCTGCCGAGCCCCATGGCGAGCACACCCGCACAGGCGAGCGCCGTGCACGAGGCGGCGATGGTCAGTTTCTTGGTCATGGTCATCTCCTTGTTGTCTTCCTGTCTCGATGAACGCGGGATTTACTGCTGCTGGCGGCGCGCCCGTTCCCGCATCCTGTTTTCCACCCAGTCGATGCTTTCGACATGGTGGGCGGGCTTGCCTTTGAAGTTGTTCTTGATGAGGGCCGGATCGGCCAACGCGTCGATGGTGAAGCGCAGGCCGTGGCAATCGGCGCAGACCGTGCGGATCATTTTTTCGTTGGGCCGCAGGTTGTCGTTCTGGTTATGGGTGACGAAGATTTTCTCGGTGCCGTAATCGTCACGCACCAGGTGCTTGGGCATGTGGCAGGTGGCGCAGGTCACGCCCGACCCCTTGGGCAGGTCGCCCGAGGCTTCCCGGTCGACCAGCGCGTTATGCGGCGACATGCGGAAGGCCTTGGTGTGGTCGTCGGCGTGACAGCTCTCGCAGGCTTCGATCTGCGCGAACTTGACGTCGTACTTATGGGCGCCGTGGCAGGTGTTGCAGGTCAGCGCGGTCGCATGCGCGTCGTCCTGCATGGGAATGCGGGCCAGGGCCGGCGTCATGGGCGGCAGGCCTTTGTCCTCGAACAGGCCAAGGAAATCGTCCTTGCGCGACACCCACAGCCCGTCGCGTTGACGCATGCCGTGCTTGCCCTCGGTGAAGGTCTTGGCCTCGGCCGTGTGGCAGGTGGCGCAGACCTTGGCGCCCGGGGCCTCGACCCATTCGTCGGGGCGGGTGCGCTTGCGCGGCTGATGGCAGCCCGAACAGTTGACCCCCGCCGCCGCATGGCCGGACAGGGCCCAGTCGGCGGTATGCTTCAGTGCACCCCGGCGGTCGGCCGGCGCGTCGGCGTCCAGCGCCGCCAGCGCCTTGCGCGCGGGCTTCGGCTGATCGGCGGGCGGGGTCCAGTTGGACAGGGCGACAAGCAGGATCTCCTTGAAATCGGGCTCTCCATGGCGCTTTTCCAGGAAGTCCTCGTAAAGCGCGCGGTTGTCATGGAAGTTGTGGCAGCCGGAATTTCCACAGGTGTCGAAGGCCAGGCCTTCGTGGCTCGGCCGGTTCTTCGCGACGTCCTGATGGCACAGCGCGCAGTAGTCCGTGGGCAGGGTCACGGCCATGGCGTTGGTAATGCCGGGCTGATGTTCACGGTGGCAGGTCACGCAATAGCGTGCATCCAGCACGGCGACCCGGTCGGCGTTGCGCGGGTCGACGAATTTGGACCGGGGATGGGAATCGTTTGCGGCCTTCAACTCGTCACCGTGGCAGGTGACGCAACCTTTCTGCAGGGCATCGATGCCGCCGAACATGTCCGTGTGACAGGCATCGCAGGCCATTTCGATCTGATGATGGCCGGACGTCGTCTTGCCGATCAGGAACACGGAACGGAGATCGCCGCCGTAATACATGACCGCGGCGACCGCGACGCCGCCCGCGAGAGTTGCGGTGACCCAGACCAGCCAGAGAATCTTGTTGCGCATGATCCCCGGCCCCTCAGTAGAAATAGACGGTCGCAACATGCGCCGCCAACAACAGAGGGATGGGCCACAGCAGCAGAATATGCGCCCAGGTCGGCACTGCCCGGGGGGCGGTCTTCGCGCCCTTCAAGGGGCCGTTGAGCAGCCGATGTTCCACGGCGGTGACGAGACCGGCCAGGGCGCCCAGCGCCGACAGGGCCAGGAAGGCGCCCATCAGCCAGCCGTTCAGGTTGTCGCCCAGATGAAAGCCCGTGTGCACGAACAGTCCGGCGATCAGGAGTGCGCCGACAATGCCGTGCACCAGGCGCCAGCCGTTGTAGCCGCCCAGCCTGGCGAACATCTTGATTCGCTTGCGCAGGCCGATGACGGCGGCAATCACCATGAAGCCCAGCAGGGTGAAGCCCGAGATCTGCTTGATCAGCGGATCAATCCACAGCAGATCGACGCGCAGCTTGTCCTGCACGCTTACCGAATAGGGCCAGGCGGGCACGAAAGCCGTGACCATGGCCAGCAGGGCGGCCAGGCCTGAGAACACGAGAAGAGATGCCGACCAGCCCACGGGCTCGGCCTTGGCGTCCGCCCCCAGAAGATCCTGCAGCAGCGGCTGGCAGGTCCCGCAGACGGTGGAGGCGCAGGTCGCGCGCTGCAGGTCACCCAAGGTCGTGCAGCCGGCGGCCATGGCCTGGCCCAGCATGCCCCGGGTCACGCCCGTGCAGTTGCAGACGGTCGCGGCATCGGCCCAGTCGCGCACGGATTGCGGCGCCTTGCCCTTCATCAGCAGACCCGTCGTACGCAGACGGCGTAACTGCCAGGGCGCGATCCGTGCCTGGGTTTTGATCATTTGCTGCAATTGGTTGATTTCGGCCCATTTGCCGATGGCGATGGCGCCGATCACCCGGCCCCGGCGGACGATGACGCGGCGGTACAGGCCCACCACCGGGTCCGACCAGGAAACAGAATTCAGGCGCGTGTCGCCGTCGACCTGTTCGACTTCGCCCATGGAGAACACGTCGATGCCGACGACCTTGAGCCGCGTCGCCGGCAGGCTGCCCGTATAATCCGTGCCCTTGCGTCCCAGGATATGGTCGACACAGACCTGGGCTTGTTCCAGGCCGGGCCCGACCAAGCCGTAGCAATGACCGTCGAATTCGGCGCATTCACCGACGGCGTAGATGTCCGGATCGTCAGTTCGCATATGGGCGTCGACGGTGATGCCCCGGCCCACGGCCAGTCCGGCGTTGCGCGCGATCTCCAGATTGGCGCGCACCCCGGCGCAGACGATCACGGTATCGCAGGGGATGACCTCGCCCGACGACAGCACGACCCGCTCCACCCGGCCGTTGCCTTCGACCGCCTGAACCCGGGTCAGGGTGCGGGCGGTAATGCCGAGGCGCTCCATCCCGGCCGCCACCAGATCGCCCGCCGCCTGATCCAACTGGCGCGGCAACAGGCGGCTTTCGTGTTCCAGCACCCAGGTCTCGACGCCCTTGGACGACATGCCGCGGGCGGCCTCCAGCCCCAGCAGCCCGCCGCCGATCACCACCGTGCGGGTCGACCGATAGGACCGCGCGACCAGGCGTTCGACGTCGTCGAAATTGCGGAAGGTGTAAACGCCGTCCAGCGTGCAGCCCGGAATGTCCGGCACATGCGGGCGCGACCCCGTGGCGATGACCAGATGGCTGAACGGCCAGGCCCGGCCGTAATCGTCGACGGCAACGCGGTTTTCACGATCGATTTCGCGGATACGCAGGCCGTCGTAGCGGCTGATGCAGGCGTCCGTGGCGGCGTTCTGCGGCTGATAGACTTGGCCGATCTGGACCTCGCCGGTCAGGAAGGGGGTCAGCTTGATGCGGTTGTAGGGGTGCCAGCGTTCGGCGTTGAACAGCACGACGGGGGCGGCCGCACGAGACAGTTCCTCGGCGACGCGAAGGCCCGCCGGGCCGGCGCCGATCACCAGGGTCGGGGCGATGTCTGAGGGGGACGCGGTATCGGGCCGTGCGGCGACATCGGCCCGGGGTGTGTCGTCCACCGCCGTCGCCGGAGCCTTTGCCCTTGTGAATGCCCGCATCGTGTCGAACATGTCGTGCCCTCGTGCAGAAACAGGAAGTCCGCTGCGGAATGCATCTGCATCCCGTCTGAGCGACGACGCTCTGCGCCCATCGACGGACGCGATCTGTTTCGGTTAAGAGAGCTCTTCGGCGAGCCTGATAACGGACGGGGCGGCGGTCATCGGCGCCTCGTCACCGGTGTGCTAAAATGCACAAGACATGCCAGATTCAATTGGCTTGAATATCAAGGGCTTAGGCGTATCGCCGTTACCGTGATATTTGATTTATGGCTATATTTTAATCAAAAAAATTACAACGATTATTTTTTAATCGTTTATCTATGCCGTCAACTGCATTCCGGATCGTAAACCGCATCACCGAAAAACCGCCCCCGGGACGTCCCGGTGCCTTCCGATTTCCAGTCCGCGTCGGGCAGGCTGAGCCCGAGGGGGCGCACCGCGTTCCGGTAGAAGTCGGGTCGGTAGACCTGTTCGGCCAGGGCGCAGACGTCCGTGTCCTGATCAATCTGGCGCCAGCGGATCATCTGTTCAGCGAACCAGGCGGCGTGGGAGCGCCAGGGGAAGGTCGCGTGGTCGCGGAAGAAGGTAATGAAATCCGGATCGCTGATTATCCCGTCCGGCGTTCGACCCGGCAGGTCTCCTGCCATGGCCTGGGCCAGAATGGGGGCGTTGATGCCCAGGTAATGGGGGGCCGCCAGGGTCTCGGCCACGGCCAGGCGGTTTTCCGGCTGTTCGATCCATTGCGCGGCTTCGACCAGGGCCCGGATCAGCGCGTTCAGGGTATGCGGATGGGCCGCCGCCCAAGTCGCCCGCACGCCCAGCACCTTTTCCGGACCGTTGTGCCAGATTTGGGATTTCGTCGCGACGATCTCGCCGACTCCGGCCTCGACCGCCACGGCGTTCCAGGGCGCGCCGACACAAAACCCGTCGATCAAGCCCTGATCCAGATTGGCGACCATGAGGGGCGGCGGGATGACGACCAGGCGCAGGTCGAAATCCGGGTTGATGCCGGCGGCGGCGAGC
>CEQK01024287.1_pt1 | contig 10660 bp, 12 predicted proteins | sample 531051 | NCBI WGS metagenome assembly CEQK01 (sample SAMEA2621229, study PRJEB7988) | marine metagenome | biome: marine biome (ENVO:00000447); feature: deep chlorophyll maximum layer (ENVO:xxxxxxxx); material: "saline water (ENVO:00002010), including plankton (ENVO:xxxxxxxx)" | depth 150 m
AGTTTATGAAAGACTACAGTGACAGCATTATCAGTATTAAAAACAATTTGAAAGCAATACAATCAATCTGCGAAAAAGATCGTGACTATAATAAGACTTTTGATTTGATTTATAAATTGTATGAGGACGTTGGGAGGCTTAATGCGTATTGCCAATTCCAACAGATAGTCAATGAAAATAACAATCGAGATTGATACAGACGAGGATGGGGAAGTGGTAGAGCTAATCAAAAGATTAGTGGTGCTTTTGGAGAAGGAAAATGACTGAATCAGTACATTTTATGTCCAAACGATCTGACTGGGCTACTCCACAGGATTTGTTTGACAAATTAAACAAACAGTTTAACTTTGATATTGATGTGTGTGCAGATGTTTCTAATGCAAAATGTAAAAAATATTATTCTATTGAGGACGATGCGCTGTCACAAACATGGAAAGGATACTGTTTTATGAATCCGCCCTATGGACGAGAGATATCAAAATGGGTAAAAAAAGCGTATGAGTCTAGTGGCGCAAACAGTTTCAGTCCTATTTCATCAGGTGAAGCGACTGTTGTTTGTTTGTTGCCTTCAAGAACAGATACAAAATGGTGGCATGACTATGTGATGAAAGCTGATACGGTAAAGTTTATTAAAGGTCGATTGAAATTTGACGGTCATAAAAACTCAGCCCCATTCCCTTCTGCTATAGTTGTTTTTGGAAACTACCCTAAATACCAATGGGGATTTTTTGCTTATGAGTAACTTTACATGGTCATACTCAGGACTATCCTTGTTTAAGCAATGTCCTAGAAAATTCTATCGCACAAGAATTAGTAAGGATATTAAGGAAGAAGAACAAGACCATTTAATTTATGGGAAAGCAGTCCATACAGCCGCAGAAGAATATGGTAGAGATGGCACACCATTGCCAGAAAAATATAAGTTCATTCAACCCTATGTAGATACTTTAATGAGAACAAAGGGTGACAAGTACTACGAGTTAAAGATGGCTTTAACCGCAGATTTAGAACCATGTGAATTCTTTGACCCTGAAGCATGGTGGCGTGGGATTGCTGATTTTATTACAGTTAACGATGTAACCGCATTATTGGTGGATTATAAGACCGGAAAATCAGCGCAATATGCGGATACTAAACAGTTAGAGATACTGTCATTAGCATTATTTAAACATTTCCCTAAAGTTAATACAGTAAAAGGTGGGCTGATGTTTGTGGTTGCAGATAAATTTATTGAAGCTAAATTTTATAGAGAACGAGAAGAAGAATATTGGGAATCGTGGGATAAGGATATTGCTTCATTGAATTTATGTTTTGGATCAAACACTTGGAACCCTAAAAGTAATTTCAGTTGCTACCGATTCTGCCCTGTCTTAGACTGTGAATATAATGGGAGGGCTTAAAAATGCCATTAAAAAAAGGAAAGTCTGACAAGGTAATTAAAGCTAATATTGTGGAATCTATTAAGTCGGGAAAACCACGTAACCAAGCAATCGCTATTGCGTTAAGCAAGGCAAGAGGTAATAAAAATAATGCCATACGTAAACAAAAAAAGACCGTACAAAAAAGAGTACCAACAACAAAAAGCAAGGGGCGAAAGAAAAAGAAGAAACGCTAGGGAAAGAGCGAGATATGAAGCCAAAAACAAAGGTAAAGATGGGAAAATTACCGATGTAAAAGGGGAAGATATAGATCACAAAAAGCCATTGAGTAAAGGTGGTACGAACAAAGCCTCTAATCTTAGAAGTGTATCTCCTAGTAAAAATAGGTCATTTAGCCGAAACCCAGATGGTAGTGTGAAAAAGAATGTGCCTAAAAAGAAAACAGCCAAGAAAAAAACGAGTAAAAAGAAAACAAGTAAAAAGAAGAAGTAATGCAAGTAATTGATAACACACTAATCCTTCGTACAAGACATCCTACAAAAATACAGGATAGAATTCCTGATAGTGATATTGTTAGAAAAGACAATGATATCTACACTATGACAGTGGAGTGGGATTTATATACTGCGCAACAGTTAGCAAGGTTGCGTATGAAAAACATCCCTTCTCCTATCATGCGAGATTATAACTGGTCAGGTGTCTATGCGCCGATGGATCACCAAAAAGTTACGGCTGAATTTTTAACCTTGAACCCAAGAGCTTTCTGTTTTAACGAACAAGGTACAGGCAAAACTGCGGCAGCGCTTTGGGCTTCTGATTATTTACTACAACAAGAATATATACATAGAGTTCTAGTTATATGCCCGCTTTCTATAATGCACAGCGCATGGGGGGCTGATATGTTTGACTTTGCCCCGCATAGGTCAATGGGAGTAGCTTATGGGGCGAAAGATAAACGGAAGGAGATAATAAAAAAAGACTACGAGTACATAATCATTAATTTTGATGGTATTGATGTAGTTAAAGAGACTATTGCAAAGGGTGGCTTTGATTTAATCATTATAGATGAAGCCAACGCCTACAAAAACTGTACTACTAAACGATGGAAGACAATCAACAGATTAATTAAACCATCAACGTGGATGTGGATGATGACAGGAACCCCCGCCGCCCAATCTCCGTTAGACGCACATGGGTTAGCTAAGTTATGCGTACCTAAAAATGTCACTCCTTCTAAAACAAGATTTAAAGATTCTGTGATGTACCCTGTATCTAAATTTAAGTGGATGGCAAAACCAACCGCTCAAGCTACAGTGCATAAAACACTTCAACCTGCGATTCGGTTTACTAAAGAACAGTGTCTTGATTTACCGGAAGTTACCTATGTAGAACGGCAAGCACCTTTGACTTTACAGCAACAACATTACTATAAAGAACTATGTCGGGAATTTGTTATTTGTGCGGGGGAAGAAAGTGTTACCTCTGCTAATGTTGCCGTAAATATGAGTAAACTATTACAGTTATCGGGGGGCGCAGTTTATTCAAACAACGGTAATGTTATAGAGTTTGATGTGTCCAACAGGCTAAAAGTAGTTAAAGAAGTTATAGATGAAGCGACTGCAAAAGTTTTAATCTTTGCTCCTTTCAAACACACCATAGCTATGTTGTATGAGTTTCTAAATAAGGCAAAAATATCAGCAGAATGTATAACAGGGGAAGTATCGGTAAGTAAACGGACAAGGCTGTTTGATTTTTTTCAAACAACTTCAGAGCCTAGAGTTTTAATAATCCAACCACAAGCGGCGGCGCATGGGATCACTTTAACTGCCGCTAACACAATCATATGGTATTCCCCCATAACATCTACAGAAACATATTTACAAGCTAATGCAAGGATAGACCGCAAGGGTCAGAAAAATGCGATGACCATTGTAAATATAGATGGCTCCCCAATAGAACGTAAGCTATATAGACTGCTTTCTGGGCGTTTAGAAGCACACGTTAAACTTTTGGATTTATATGAAGAAATAATTAAAGAAAGCACTTGACACAGTTAAGTGTAAGTAATTAGAATAATAAATAAAAACTAAAGAGTGTTAAGGAGAAGTAAATGGCCGCTATTATTGAGGAAGAACCCTCACTTGATCAGATTTGCGCCGCTCATCTTAAAATACGTGATGAGATCGCAAAAATTAGAAAAGATGCTGACAGAAAAGTTAGTCGTTTAGAAGAAGATAAAGCAAAGTTAGATGCTTTCCTTGCTAATAAATTGCAGGGGATGGGGGTAACAAGTGCAAAGACTTCTTCTGGAACTATCATGTTGTCAGAAAAAAGACGGTTCTCTACAACGGATTGGGAAAATATGTTCCGATTCATAGGAGATAATGACGCATTTGAATTGTTAGAAAAACGAATTCATCAAACTAATATGCGTACATTTCTGGAAGAGAACCCAGATAACCACCCAAAAAATCTGAATGTTTTTTCAGAATCTAAAATAACTATTCGTAAATCATAGGAGAAGTAATAGTATGGAAAATATGAGACACCTTATCAAAGACGTAGAGGCAATGTACCCACGTATAAACAGGCCGTACAGATTTGATGGCGTAAATGCGGGAAAATCAGTGCCATGTGAAGCCCACGAAGATGGAGCGGCATATGAATTACAATTTCGTATGGATCGTGAACAAGCGTCAGCATTATTGAAAGCGATGAAAAACGCTTATGCCGCAGTTAGGGAAAGCGACCCCAAGAAAAGCAAAGGGGACAAGGCTTGGCCTGAAAAAATAAAGACCCCATTTAAGGATGAAGGGGATGGTTTTTACACCCATAAGGCCAAGATCAAAGCGCAGTATAACAACCAATTAACTCGTCCCATTGCACATTTTGATTCTGAGCGAAACGCATTACCGGAAGGTTTTGAATTAACTACTGGCAGTATGGTTAACATTGCTTGTGTATTTATTCCTTACAATACTGACATGGCAGGTGCAGGTGTATCACTAAGATTAAGTGCTGTACAAGTGCTTAAATTAGCAGAACGTCAGCAAGCGTATAATCCTTTTGAAGTTGTAGAAGGAGGCTTTAAGGTTCAACAGGAGGAAGATAACCCTTTTATGGAAATGGCAGATGAGGAACTTGACGCAAAGGAGGAAGAGGAAGAAGACCCGTTTGAAGAACCAGAAGAAACGCCAAAAGTTAAAACCCGTAAGAAAAAAGCTCCTTCTAGTGGAAAAGATTCTACTGACAAGAGGGCATTGAAGGATGTACTCACTAAAATTAACGACTTGGATTCTGATGACATAGATGATGAACTAGCCGATGAGTGATTATCGCGGATATTCCAATAAGATAGTCAATGCCAATGCCAATGCCGATATGGACAGCGCAGGGGTGAAACTTGGAAGGTTTTGTATTAAATATGATAGGCGTGTTTCTGATGTTTCAGAGAGATTTAATGTATCCAAACTAACTATTTATAAATGGTTTGATGGGAGTTGGGTTCCTAATAAGAGACACACAGAATTAATACTTGATTTTCTTGAGAGGGAATATGAGAAGGTCTAGTTATTATGCCAACACTTTTACAGAAGATCCTTCCAGATAAAGGGCATTATTGTACCGTTGGGTTAAAAGAAGATACTCCTCCACAACAAAGTTTTCATAGTACTTGGGAAGATGTAGAAAATGATGTTGCTGAATTATTAGAAGGGGGGTTTAACGTATATTTTGCGTGTGCTTCATTCCAAGAATCTGAAAAGAGGACACAAGATAACGCTGAATATATGAAGTCTTTTTGGCTTGACTTGGATTGTGGTGAAGGAAAACCCTATCCAAGTCAAACTGATGCTTTAGAAGCGTTATTATCTTTTTGCAAAACGGTTAAGTTACCTGCCCCTACTATTGTTAATAGTGGGAACGGTATTCATGTCTACTGGATATTAAAGAACGCCATTCATAAAGATGAATGGAATCCTATTGCAAAACATTTAAAGAATTTATGTAAGGAGAAGGGACTTGAAGCAGATCCGGCGGTTACGGCAGATAGCGCACGAATTCTACGTGTGCCAGATACGCTTAATTATAAAACCGATCCCCCTGCTGAAGTATCAATACTGCACGAATCCTCTGAAGTTGATTTTGAAGAGGTTAAAACACTTATTGGAACCCCCCAAACCGATGAAGAGTATTTATTTGCGGAGGTTGATGCGCGAAAGAAAGATAACCAACAACATTCTTTTGCTAAAATTATACAGAAAACAATTAAAGGAAAAGGATGCGCCCAAGTAGAACACGCAATAATAAATCAAGACCAAACTGATTATAATTTATGGCGGGCTATTCTATCTATAGCGGCTAATTGTAAAGACTCTGATATGGCAATCCATGCGGTTTCAGATAAACACCCTGATTATGATCGCCAAAAGACAGAAGAAAAAGCGGTTGATTTAATTGGAAAACCTTATCGTTGTGACACAATAGATGAAACCAACATTAATGTTTGTGATGATTGTCCTCATTTTGGGAAAATAAGAAGTCCTATAGAGTTGGGGCAGCAGATTAAAGAAAATACAGATATTAATGAAAATACATTAATATCTAACAATCACCCAGCGCTTCCTTATCCTTTTTTTAGAGCTTTAAAGGGTGGAATATACAAAAAAGCTAGAAAACCTGAAGATGATGATATTCAAATATATCACAATGATCTGTATTTAATTAAGCGACTGCATGATAAAGAGAAAGGGGATATGGCTCTTGCGGAGTTACATCTTCCTAAAGATGGTACGCGGGAATTTTTAATCCCATTATCTAGCATGACTAGCAAAGAAGAATTAAGGAAGATTCTTTCAGCACAGGGCGTTGTAATGATGCCTAAACAACTAGATAACATGATGGTGTATTTAATTGAGTGTACAAAAAATCAACAGTCTCAGGATGAGGCAGAGATTATGAGAACACAATTTGGTTGGGTGGATAATGACAGTAAATTTATTCTTGGGGATAAAGAGATTAATTGTTCTGCTGTCCGTTATTCTCCACCTTCTCCTAAGACAGAATCCATTTGTAAATGGCTTATTGCTAAAGGGGATATTGAAGAGTGGAAAAATGTTATTCAGGTTTACAACAAGCCTGATTTTGAACCCCATGCGTTTGGATTTTTTACCGCATTTGGTGCGCCACTGATAAAACATCTTGGATTTAACGGTGCGTTAATAAATTTGATTAACTCATCATCAGGCACAGGGAAATCTACCGTGTTAAAGATGTGTAATAGCGTGTATGGACACCCTGACAAGCTACTGGCACAGGAAACAGATACTTTTGCACATAAAATGTACCGATTAGGGGTAATGAATAATCTACCTTATACGGTAGATGAGATAACGAATATGCACCCTGAGTCTGTTAGCACACTTTTATATAACGTATCACAGGGTTCTGGCCCCGGAAGGATGCAGTCTCAAAATAATATAGAGAGGAAGAACGATACTAATTGGAGTTTGATTGCGCTTGCAAGTTCTAATGCGTCTATGGCAGAAAAATTATCCCTGATTAAGCAATTTGCTGACGGGGAGATTATGCGGTTACTGGAGTATCGTATTGACCGTACTGATAACATTAGTAAGTCTGACGCTTATAAATTGTTTGAAGGTGGGCTATTAAATAATTATGGGTTGGCAGGGCCAATTTATATTGAGTATTTAGTCAAGAATCTACCAAAGGCAGTTAAATTAGCACAGGGTATACAGGAACATTTAGATGCTAAAGCTAGTTTAAACTCACGGGAAAGGTTTTGGTCTGCTGTTATATCCTGCAATATAGCAGGAGCGCAAATTGCGAACTACCTAAAGCTAATAGACCTAGACATCCCTAGAGTATTGGATTGGGCAAGTAATGAGCTTGTGGATACATTAAGACAACAAATTATAGAGCCTGAAATAGATTTTGTTGGGGTGCTAGGCGGATTCTTAAATGTGAATCGTGGGCATATTTTAGTGGTCAATGGCGCACAAGATGCCAGAAACTCAATTACTCCATTGCCTGTTGTAGAACCACGCTATGAACTAACCACTCGACTAGAGCCAGATACAGAAACTTTATATATTTTTAGTAAAGCGATTAGGAACTACTGTGCTAAAGAACAAATTATATTTAAAGATTTGGTAAGGGATTTAAAAGATAAAGGGATTCATCAAGGGACTGTACGCAAACGACTAGCAAAAGGTACATCTATTGATAGCCCTCCTGTTGAAGCTCATATATTTAAACTGGAAGGTACTGATTTAATAGATACCGAATTTATGCAAACTTTAGGACAGGAAATTGATGATCCAGATTCACGGGATAACCTTTGATATAGAGTGGGGTAAATTTAAACCCCACTCTTCTTTTTTTATTCCATGCCTCGATACCAAAGAAGCAAAGAAGGCTTTAAGAGTAGCTTGTAAACATAAAAAATATAAAACCCGTATGAAAGTAGTAATTGAAAATAAGATAAGAGGTATAAGAGTATGGAGATTACCAGATGACTGAAAAGAAACCACCTATTTATTATGTAGTTTTAAATACTTTGAAAGCATACGAACAAGCTAATTATGCTAGTGGTAAAAGAAAACGAGAAGCAGATAAAAGAAAACGAGAAACAGATAAAAGAAAAGAATTACAGGAGCAAACTAACGCCAAACCTTTACCCGATCTGGATTGACCATGACAGGGGTACACGTTGCTCCTACTTCCGGCTGATTGTATTTCTGCGATTGCCAATAATTCTGCCTACGCAAACTTCTTGCAAAATACTGACAACGATCAATAGATTCCCAGTAAAACTTATCGGGCTGCGGTTGCCCGTCTAAAAATGTTGTCAACATAAATACAAGAAGCATTACTCACTACTACCTCCTTGTTGAAATAACCAAACAAAACCTATAATAAACCCCAAGAAAAATATTACAAAAAACATTATTGCTATAAAATCAGCAATCTTTTGTTTAAGCTCTTGTCGAGCATGGATTTGTTTCTTACGTTCAGCACGAATTTCTTTTTCCATCTGTACTAATTCAGTCCAAGCATCTTTGCCCCAACTGTACGTTATTAACTCATATAAAGTTTTACGTTGTTCGGCCATTTTGCGTTTAGCAATAAGTGCATCAAACGCTTCTTTTTCTACAGACTTAGCAGCAGTAACTTTTTGAAATATACTAGGATTCTTAGCTCTGTTTTCAGCCGCATTAATATCCGACACACACTCAAACCAACGCGATATATGACCCATAGCTGATTCTAATTCACGCCCAGAATTTACAGCTTTAGTTACACCATTTATACATTTGCCAGCAAGGGTAATAGCTGCGGTAATGGTTAATGGATCGGGCATATACTACCTCGAATAATCATTAAAATTGCTGTAAATGCTGATCCATATGTTTTAAGTCTAAAAAGTTTTTGAATGGTAATTCTTTACCTAGTACTTCATATGTTGCATCACTAAGAGATATACCAGAAAAACTTAACTCCATAGCCTTCATTCTTGCATCAGCAGATCTTCTTAAATCATAGGAACTTATAGCCCAAGTGCCATATTTAGCTAATTTACGCGCATTATATTCAGGAATATCTACATCACGAATTTCTCTCATTCTTTTTGTATCACCATTTATTTGTGCTAGGGTGTACTCTTGGAAAATTTTTCTTTTCTGAAAAGCCATATCCCTTTCAACCCCTTTCATTAAATTAAAGGTTCTTTTTAATAATGCCGTTTCTGCACCAGCAAAACCTATTGCTTTATTAAATGCTGTCCAATCAGATATATTGGTATTTACAAGATCTCCTTTTCTATTTACAGCGCCTTTATTTACAAGATCATATGCTTGTATTAAATTTTTAAACGCGGAAGGCAAAGACAAAGTAACAGCCGTTTTTGTGTCCATTTCGCCATTCCATATTTTAAGTATGTTCTCCGCAGGAGTTTTTATCACACTAAAAGCTGGCCCTAGATAAGTTTCTAAAGCATAAAGAGGGTATCCTATTTGGCTTATTCTGTAGTCATTATCTCGTATCAAAAGTCCCCGCCAAGTAACTCTATGTGCAATATCCATGTTCATTAAATTAGGAAGCCATCCATAAGCATAATCAGCACCTAAAAATCGAACAGCTTTCATTTCAAGTTCTTCTGCGGGGTCATCTTCCCATACAAGATCATGAAGCATTTCTATTAACCCATATACAGGAACCCCCATAACTCCTGCAACACTAAAAAGACTTGCATTAATTGCGGCGTATTGCCCTATAGCTACAGCTCTTGATTCTTTATCAAGAGGGGCAATAGCTTGGCGCAAAAGTTTATATTGTAGATAAAATTGGGAGAGGGGAAATTTCTTAAAAGTTCCAATAACTTTCCCCCAACTATCCCTGAACCAAGTTGGGCCGACTTCTGTTATTGCAGGGCCGTTTACTGTTTCTACAAAATCTATTGCTTCTTGCATAGCTTCTCTAGTCGCGGTTTTAGAATCTTTACCCTGTTTTAAAAGTCGGTCTTTTTCTAATTTAAAAGCTGCTATTAAAGTTATCTCTCTATTACCACGTTCTGAATTTTGAAACAGCCAGTTTAAAGCGTACTCTGCCCTTGACCAAGTTCCCGTAGGAGATCCTACAGGATCACTTATAGAATCAGGCAGTATACTTAACGCTTTTTGCGAGTATTTTACATCTGTTATTTCCTGCCCTGTAGCAATACGAACCGCTTGTTGATCGACTGCCATATCATATAATTCTTTTAATTCCCCTTTTGCATCTTTAAATGCTGTCCAATCTGCTAGAGGAATAGCAATATCTGTATCAGGAATCCCAAGGTCTAGATTAGTATTGTCATCCTGACCACCCATAAAATAATTTGCATAAGATTCCATTAATACTTTTGAAGCTTTTACAGGCCCGTATTTAACAGCCATCATAGGAAAAGCAATAATAGGTATTTGAGAAAAGTTAATGGCTGAAGCGGATATATTACCCATTAAGTACCATTGATACCCAAGGTATGACATATTCGCAGCCCACGGTGCTGGGAAAGGGTTGTATATATTTTTTCTATCGGCGTTTAGCCTATCCATTACCCTTTCGCTTAATGCAGTATACCCCGGAGTTTCATCTTCTACGCCTGTGGCATCTTTTGTTGCGGCTTGTTGTGCTTTTTTCGCCGTTTCTTGTATTACCCCAAACGCATCATCTATTCCTTTTTGACTATTCATTAATGCTTGTTCACTAGCTAATTTATAGCC
>CEQK01046047.1_pt1 | contig 10657 bp, 3 predicted proteins | sample 531051 | NCBI WGS metagenome assembly CEQK01 (sample SAMEA2621229, study PRJEB7988) | marine metagenome | biome: marine biome (ENVO:00000447); feature: deep chlorophyll maximum layer (ENVO:xxxxxxxx); material: "saline water (ENVO:00002010), including plankton (ENVO:xxxxxxxx)" | depth 150 m
TGCAGGTTCTACTGCACAAGGCAGAAAAAAAAGGTATAATGAAGTCATAGTACGACTATATAAAACAGTAGGTGCTACTGTAAATGGCGACCAAATTCCATTCAGAAGTTCAGCTGATGAAATGGGTCAACCAATACCAGCATTTACTGGGGATAAAAGAGTTACGAATTTGGGATGGGATAGAAATGGGCAAATTACAGTTAAACAAACCCAACCATTACCAATGACTATCTTAGCAATGACAGGAACGATTAGAACAAGTGGATAAAATAACTCAACAGAAAATAAAAGAAGCTAAAGAATTACTTGAAAAGTATGCACCAGAAGGTGAGTTTCTAGCATATATAAATAAAAAAGAAGCCAATCTTTTGAAAGCATATGGTGGTTCTGGCAACCCTACTAAAGAAACAAATATTCCTTCGTTTTTAGCACCTTGGGTTTTACCTGCAATAATGGCAGCAAGTACAGTAGTTTCTTTTATGGGGAGTTTGAACAACCAAAGAAATATTGTTGCTGGAATGAAAGCGAATAGAAATCAAATAATAAACAAAAATAATCTTGACTTTGCAAGAGAGTCAAAAAAAGGTAGAATGGGCAGAAAAGAAATGTTAGCAAAGTTTGGGCTAAGTGGAACACAAGTAAATACAGGTTCAAATTTGCTAGTTGCTACTAACTATATTAGAGATGTTGAAGAAAAATTAGACATGATAGAACGCAATACTATTATGGAGCTAGGTGTTAATGATGTAAGAGGAGCAGGTTTGTTAGCGAAAGAAATAAATGCTGGTACGAAAACTCTTTTAGGAGGAGTTGCTGCTACAGGTTTTGCTGGTTATCAATCAGGAATGTGGGGAGAAACTGATACATCACCTGGAGCTGGAAAAGACTATACTTTACCATTCAATTATGATGATATTGGGTATGGGTTGGTATAAACCATTATGATTAAAATACCACAACAAGGAACACAAGTAAGAGTAAAAACACAACGAGATAGAGCAGAAAGACCTGTAGAGCTTTCAAATCTATTTAGAGTGGATGCCATAAATTTGGCAAAAGAGATTAATCCAAACAATTCAGATGTAATTAATTTAGGTCAAAATATAGTAACTGGATTACAAGTAATTAAGAACAAAAAAGATGAGCTTACCTTAAAACAATTAGAGCTTGATGCAGAAACAGATGACCAAAAGAAGATAATAGATATTTATACACAAAACAAAAACAACCCCAATAAAATTTACTCCGATATAAAAAAATGGATTGACGATACCTCTCACAATTTGACTCGTGCCGACAATGCTCCTTATAGAGATAAATATAGTTCAGATAAACGATTTAAAGAAAAAGCAGATTTGATTTTAGCAAACAGAGAAAGAAATATATTAAAACAAACTAGACAGCATTTTATAGACGAAGTAGAAAAAGACAGTATTATTATGTATAAAAAAACAAACGAACAAATCCTTGATGTAATAACAAAAAGTAACTTTAAAGGTCCAGCTCTATACAATCAGTTATTTGATTTGCTGGTAAAATTTGTACAGAATGAAGAATCTGGAAACCCTAACCCACTTAAGGTAGCTGAGGAAATTCAAAATGCTAGAACTGTCGCACTTATAACTGTAGCAAAAAATTCGCTTGATACACCTCTTACTATTTATGGTGAAGTTGACTATACAGCATTGTATAATTTTCTGGCCGAAGACTCAAGTGGAAGTTTTATTGTTAATGGTAAAGAAATAAAATTCACAGGTTCTTTAGAGTATATCCATAAACGATTGGGTTTAGCTAAAAAAGATGAACTATTTACAAAAGAAGACAAAACTACAGCACTTGAGTTTTTACGAAAAGAAGGAAAAAAACAAAAAAAACAGGATAATACAAGAAATAACAAACACAATACTGACCTTGCTAGCGAAATTTTTACACTAGCAAATGATGGGAAATGGGTAGAAGCAAATCAACTGCTATATGACCCAGACCCAAATACAGGACTTAGAGGAGATGTTCAAGCAGTAGCAAGTGTTCAAAAAAATATTAAGAAAACATTGGATGATATGCAAGAAAAGAAATTCAGCTCTCCTCTGGCTATTTCTATACGAAGTCACATTGAAAACCAAGCTGTATCATCAACTGCTAATCTAAATACTGTAAATATGAAGTTTGAGATTACTAGCGAAATTCTAATAGAGGAAATAAATGCATGGCTTTTATCTCAAAAAATAGATAAACAATATTCTACAGATAAGCCAGTTACTGTTTATGAATTACTGCAGGACGGATTGCTTACACCTATGGGTTTCAAAAAATTGAGTGCTTTTTTTGATTCTAGCCCAGAGGTTAAGCAAAGGGTTGCTTCTACAAGGAAGCTAATAGATGACAGAGTAAAAAATCAGATAAACATAATAAAAGGAGATTACGTAGAAAATAATCCTGTGGTGCTAGAAGCTATAACTTTATTTGAACTTCATGTGCAGGAAGTGATTGATGAATTTCTACTTAAAGGAACAGCTAATGGGAAAAGAGTAACTGCTTCAGAGTTTCTGGATGCAAGTAACCCTAAAACTTTTTTTGGTGGTTTTCAATTTGATAAATATATACCAGATGCCGAGAATGCAGATAGTGTTGAATTTGAAACATTAGCAAAAGCAAAAGAAGAGATAGGAGTAGACCCTCGTCAAATACTCAGAGAGAGAATATCACTAGATATAGATGCAGGTGGTAAATTTAATTTCGCTAGTTTTGTAGCTAAACCTGAAATACAAGCTAAAAGCCCTTATTATGATTATAAAAAAGCAAACAAGTATATTAAAGAGAACCCAGGTAAATTTGTACCGAAATTTGATGAGATAAGCCAACAATGGTCTTTTCCGTCATTTATACAAGAAACTTCTGGTGTGTACGAACTTTTAAGAAAACGACCAAAGAAACAAGCCGATAAGGAATATACAGAGAAAGATAAAAAAGCTATAGCTAGTTGGAAAGAAGCAATAAACAAAGAGGTAAATAACGGAGCTGTAATAGTAGAAACAGATGATGGAAAAATACTAGCTCTTTACAGAGGTCTTGTTGATGAAAACACACTTAAAAAATACGAAAAACAGTTTTATTCTACTAACCCTAAAGATGATTCCTTATTCAAAGAAGACCCTGCTAAGGTATTAAAAAGACAAGCAGAAATTGTAAGGAAACAAATGGAGTATGATGATATTTACACCTCTGAGTTAGAAGATTTTGTACAAGGAGTATTTAACCTTTGGCGACCTAAAGAATGGAAAAAAGAATTTAAAAAAGACGAAGAGATTCTAGAAATGTTGTTAGAAATGGAACAACTGGTAAATCAAGGTAAAAGGTAATGAAAGACTCTTTAGTTAAAGGAGTAAATACACTAACAGAAGATTTAGCAAAACCTTCTGATATCGAAATCACAGATATATCAAACCAAGAAATTGCCGCTGACATAGTTTTAAGAAAATATATAAAGCCACCACCTGAAATAAGTCCAGTAGTACCTAGAAAAACAACTGCTGGAACAATTCCAGTAGACTACTACGATAAAATAGCAGCATTTTGGAAAGATGCTAAAACTTGGGCAGTAGGCGAAGAATTTGATAATGTGTCTGCTAGGTTACAAAAGGGATATGGTAAGTCTTTGGTGAATAGAGCCATACAATACCATACAGATTTGCAAAGTGGTGTAAATTTTGAATGGGCAATGGGTGAGGATTTGCCAGATTCAGGTGTGCTTGAATTAGTCTTGGAAGATATAGCAGAATTTGGTGGAAATCTGCCTGGGTATGTTCCTGGAGCAATATCCTTTGCAGCTATTACTGGATTTATAACAAGAAATCCTTTACTAACACACGCAGCAGCTTTGTACGGAGCAGGTTTCGTAACTGATTCTTTAAATGCAACATATTTAGAAGGGCTAGAAAGAAAACTTGTAGGCGACCCAGTTGATTTTGCTGCTCTTTATGCAAATATTGGAATACAAGAAGGTCATAAGGGGGGTAAAAAAGTATTAAAAATATTTGGTCCATCCAAACTGGTTCAGGGGGTCAGAAAAGGTGGAACAGCTGTTGGCGAAGAAGCATATAAACTACTAGGTCGAAAAGGTCAAAAAATAATTGATACAATTAACCGATATCCAACTACAAGAGATTATTTTTCCCATATCTTAATATCTTCTGCTATGATGGCAAAAGAAGTAGGTGGTGCTAAAAATATAAATGCAAGAGATTGGCAGAGAATGGCACTAAATTTTGCTTTCTTGGATTATGGTTTTCCTGCTTCACAAAAAACTGTTAACAAAGCTGTTAGATATTCTTTAGAAAAAGGCATGACACCTAGACAAACAATAATAGATATTTTTTCTGATACAAGAAAAAAATATGAATTTTTTAAAACAGTTCTTCCTCAAAGACAACCTGTTAAAAGTATAAAAAAATTTTTTAAACCACCTGAAAGACCTTCAGCTCCCCAACTTATAGAGGAAACGACAAAAGCAACTCGAAATCCTGGCAAAATTCCTACAGAATTAAATATAGTGGAAGAAGCTAATATTGCTATAAATGACTTTTTAGGTTATCCACAAAAAATATATAATAGACATAGAGAGTATCAGTCAACTGTTAATTGGTCAGGAAAAGATGGCAAAATAACCTGGGAATCTGTTTCTAAAAAATTTAAAGATTTGTGGGATAAAGATGATGCACAATTATTAAGTCCTATAGAAAATCTTAGAGTGATACCACAAGCCGAAAATAAAGCAAAAGCATATTTAGAGGATGGAATACCAGATATAGTTTCAGGAAAGATAATTTCACCAAGTTTTCAAAGCATAAAGAAAGGTCTGGAGAGAAACAAGATACCTGTAGATACATATTCAGAATATATGATAAATGCAAATTTATTAGGTATGCATTCTAATAGAAAAAAATTCGACATAAAGAAATTTTCTGTAAAAACAATCGAACAAATAACAAAAGAACAAAAGAATATAGAAAAAGAGTTTGGTCAAGATAAATTTAATTATCCTATCATAAAAAGATTTGCTAACGATTATTATCTAATGCAAAAAGCTCTTTTAAAAATGCGATACGACTCAGGAATTTTAACTAAAAAACAATATGATACATATTTAAAGAATATTGACAAAGAACAATATGTAACAAGAAAACACCTCGAAGAAAAAACAGATTCACAAGGTAATCGTATCTATGAACCATTACCAGGACAGACAGATGTTTTTAGGGCTAGAAAAGGAAGCACCAGACCAATACAAAATATTCTGCTTACAATGTATGAACAAATTTATCAAACCACACAAGCTGCAGAATATAATATTGGTCATAATAAGTGGTTTGAGTTTATTACGGAAGCTAAGAAAAAACACCCTAGAGCTTTTGAAGAATGGACGCTCCTAAAAACAGGTCCTGATAAAACTGATAAAACAATTAAGGTTAAAAGGATTCCTGAAATAAAAATGAAGTCGGAAGTTATTGTAAGCGATAAAAAGATGCAGGACCTACTAACAGGTCTTGACTTTCCTGATTGGACGACAGCTGGAACTACTACTGGAACAGTTGTTGGGATTAAAAACAATAAAATAACAGTTCGTTTTGCTGATAAAAGTGGTAAAACTGAAGAAGCAACTTTTAATAGAAAAGATATCAAACCAAAATCTAAAGAGAAAACAAAAACAGAAGAAATACCTAACTACGAACAATATAAAGATATGCAGCTAAATGAAGATGGCATAGTTATCTCTTATCAAAATAGAGGAAATACAATAAGGTTTTCCAAAGGAGGGATAAGCCAAACTTGGGCAGTTCCAAAGGAAATGCGAAAAGCAATAGATGGGTTTAATTCTGTTGAAATGGGTACAGCTATGAAATTTATGAAACTTGCAGCTGATACTCTTAAATTTACAGCAACTGGAAACCCAGTTTTTTGGACATGGACATTTTTTAGAGATAGTTTTATGTTACCTTTAGTAACCAAAGTACCCTCTGTACGAACATCTGTTCCTTTTCTTAATATAGCATGGGGTATGTTTGACCAAATATCACCTCATTTAAAATTAGGTAGAAAAACAGTTGAAGATGCTATGTTAAAAAAATTCAAATCTACTGGTGCTGGTTTAACTATAATAGAAACAGCAATTAATGATTATAAAAATCAGGTTAAATATTTTGAACGATTTGGGCCAGAAACAAGAAATTACGTAAATTCACTTAATAAAGAAGGAATAATAGAATTGGGAATAAACTCTGAACCTATAATTAGAGCAATGACAAGAACTGGCATGACATTTGAAAATGCTGGTAGATATCAAGAGTTTGTAACAACCTATAAAAAGTTAAAGAAGAAATTTCCAAAGGCATCAGAAAGAGAGATATTAGAAGCATCAGGTTATGCTGCAAGAGATATAATTAATTATTCTAAGTATGGAAGTAAAGTACAAAATTACAATAGGATGTCTGCTTTTATGATTCCAGCAATAAGAGGGTTTGAAAAAGTTATACATAGAACTGTGGAAAATCCAGTTAAATCAATAACTGCTGCACTTTTGACACAATTAATACCTGCTTGGGTAAACCATAATCAAAATATAAACGACCCAGATTATATCAGAGATTGGTCAGAAAATCCTGATAAAGCAGGACAGTTAAATTATATAATGCCAGTTAAGTGGACATTAGGTCTGCCTGAGGGTGAATATATATGGTTTAAAGCATACAGACCCTGGGGAGGAGGAGTGTGGTGGGGAAGACAAACAGAAGTTATCATGGATGCTATCCATGATGAAGACCCTATGGGATATGCTGCATGGGTATGGTCTTCTATGACACAAACAGTTAAAGGTCTGGCTTTATTAGGTGTACCAACAGCAGTTAGACCAACACTCGAACTTGCAACAGGGTGGAATTTATTTCGTGACGGGGAGGTTGTGCCTGGGTCATATGAAAAATTCGTAGAAGATTATGATTATTTCCCAGAAAGAGTTTCTGAATTGTCAAAAACTGTAGCAAGTTTAACAAACCAAAATGCCTTTAATGTAGACCACATGATAAAGGGCCATGTTCCTGGATTAGGAACTATGCTTCTTAAAGCATTGGATAAAGAAATTAGAGAAACAATGGGCTCAGAGTATGAAGACCCACTTTTAAAGGCACTTGGGAAAGGAAGTTGGGTTGTTTCTGACGAGGATTCTATAGCACCACCATATGCCTACGGAAAACATTTTTTACAAAACATAGACACATACCCCTTAATAGGATATTTCTTCGAAAAGAAAGGACCTAAACATAATGCTGCAATTCAAACAAGGTTTTGGGATTTACATAATGAGTTAGAAAAAATATATACCACAGCAAATAAATATAAAGATGCCGACAAAAAAAGATATCGCAAATTTTTAAAAGAAAAAAAATGGAGGGGTCGCACTAATAAAGATGCAATAATAATGTATCATAAATTGCGTGGAGGAAGAACTGGAAAAGTTATGGATAAGATAACAAATGACTATAAAGTAATATTTAGATGTAAGTATATACATGATAATAAAAAGAAGTTTTTAAAAAAGATTAAAGAAGGCGAAATAAGGGAATGTATAGATAAAGCATATGAGAGAATAAATAAGCTAATGCATAAACGATTATATAAAATCGGAGAAGTGCGTGTAGATGCTGACGAGCAAGAGTTAAAAAAAGTTATGTCACCTACAAATAGGAAAAAAACGGATGCAGGGAATCCTCTTTTGAAAGGAAAATCTTATATAGAGGTTGAAACAGAATAATTAGAATAGAAAAATATTAAATTTATGATAAAATATAGAGGAACATATAATGGCAATATCAACAACAATAATTAAAAATAGTTATTCTGGTGACGGGTCTGAAGATACCTTCGCATATCAGTTTAAAATCTCAGCAGATGCTGATTTACAGGTTATTATAAGGTCATCTACAGGGGTAGAAACAGTTAAAACCCTTACCACTCACTATACAGTAAGTGGTGCAGGAGTTGCGACTGGTGGAAATGTTACATTTACATCTGGAAATATACCAGCAGCTACTGAAACTGTAGTAATAAGAAGAGCTACAACTCAAACACAAACACTTGACTTGGTAGAAAATGACCCATTTACTGCAGATTCTGTCGAAGGTGCATTTGATAAAAACCTTGCAGCTATTCAAGAATTACAAGAACAAGTTGATAGGTCTTTTAAAGTATCAAGAACCAATACTATTACATCGTCTGAGTTTACTACAAGTGCAACAGATAGGGCTAGTAAAGCATTAGGTTTTGATAGTTCAGGAGATTTAACAACAGTAGCAGATTATCTACCTCAAGGTGGCGATTCTGTTCTACTAACATATTCAACTACTACAACAGATTCTGATCCTGGAGCAGGGAAAATACGATTAAATAATACTACAATAGCATCAGCAACTGCAGCATATATAGATGATGCCGAATATAATGCTACGGATATATCAACATGGGTACAGACCTGGGATGACAATTCTACTAACTATACGAATAGGGGTAGAATGAAGATTACCAAGGCAGGTTCTCTTAATACATGGGCAGTTTATAACATAACAGCAGCAATAGTAGATGCTTCTGGGTACAGTAAAGCTACATTAGTTCATGTAGATAGTGCAGGTACTTTTACAGATGCAGATAAAGTATGGGTTACATTTATAGCAAATGGTGTAGATGGAGCAAACCCAGGGTATTTTTATAAATTTGATTCAGGAACAAGTGATGCAGACCCAGGAGCTGGGGAAGTTGCGTTCAATAATGGCACATATTCAAGTGTAACAGTTATTTATATAGATGATGTGGACCAGCATGGAGCAACAACCCAGACAGATACTATTACTTGGGATGATAGTACAGCAGGGAATAAAGGTTATATTCAGTTTACTGATATAAACGATAGGTCTACTTATGCTAGATTTAAGGTAAATGGCTCTGCAACAGATGCATCTGGTTACAATAAATTAGCAGTAGCTCATGTTGTATCTAACAATACATTTAGTGCAGGAGATAGTCTTGCAGTAACCTTTACAGCATCTGGTAATGATGGTGCAGTACCTGGATATCTTTATACATTTGATACTAGCACAACAGATGCCGACCCAGGTGCAGGTGAAATCAGATTCAATAATGGTACATATGCTTCTGCAACAGCTATATATATAGATGATGATGATGCTAATGGTGCAACAACATCAACAGATGTTCTAACTTGGGATGATTCTACATCTTCAATTAAAGGATACTTACATATAGTAGATACAGATGACCCATCAACTTATGCTAGATTTTCTGTAACTGGTTCATCTACTGATGCTAGTGGCTATAACAAATTAGCAGTAACACATCTAGTTTCTAATAATACTTTTTCAGCATCAGACATAGTATCGGTTCACTTTACAAGACAAGGTGATAAGGGAGATACTGGTTCAACAGGTAGTACAGGTTCTACTGGTAGCACAGGTTCTACTGGAGCTACTGGTGCAACAGGTGCAAACCCACAATTATCCATGACATGGGATAGTGGTACATCTGATTCAGACCCTGGTGGTGGTCATATAAGATTTAACAATGGAACATTGAGTAGTGTTTCTATTTTATATGTAGATGATGCAGATGATGCAAGTGCAGATATATCTGGCTTTGTTCAAAGCTGGGATGATGTAAGCAATAGTACGGCAAGAGGTATTGTAACCATAACAAAAGAAGGAACACCTGCAACTTATGCGACATTCAAAGTAAGTGGAGCAGTAACAGATGCAAGTGGATATACAAAAGTTCCTGTAACGCATATAACAAGTAATGGCAGTTTTTCTAATGATGATGGAGTATCAGTTGCTTTTAGCTATAGTGGAGTAGATGGAACTGGAGCTATGGACAACTGGGTTATTTCAGATGGTTCTACTACGCAGACTATAGCAGATGGAAATACTTTAACCATAACTTCTGGGGAAGGAATAGATGCTGCCGTATCTGCAACAGATACTTTAACAATAGCAGGAGAGGATGCATCAACTTCTAATAAAGGAGTTGCTTCATTTAATTCAGATAATTTCGCAGTATCATCTGGTGCAGTAACAATAAAAGATAATGGAGTAGCCGTAGCAGAATTAGCTGATATAGCTAGAGGTAGTATCATTATAGGTAATGCTTCTGCAAATTCAGCAGAGCTAACTAAGGGTAGTGCTAATACAGTATTAACTTCTGATGGAACAGATATTTCATGGGCAGCAGCAGGTGGTGGAGATTTAGTTTTCTTAGTAGAAAATAGTGTAGCAGGTGGAGTTCATGCTAGTACAGCATTTAGTTCAACATACATTACAAGTACATACGAAAGATATTTAATAACATTTCAAGACTTAGATTTTAACAATGACAATGTAACTTTTTATGCACAGGTAAGTGCAGATAATGGTTCAAGTTACAAGACAAGTGGATATAGAACAGCAGGTTATTACACAGAATATAATGGTAGTAGCACTAATAGTACAGCAGACAATACAGCGAGTTATTTAATGGCAGCTACAAGTGTAGGTAATGCAGCTACAGAATCTTTAAGTGGACATATGTGGTTGATTAATCCAGCAAACAGTTCTACCTTTGC
>CEQK01047219.1_pt1 | contig 10640 bp, 9 predicted proteins | sample 531051 | NCBI WGS metagenome assembly CEQK01 (sample SAMEA2621229, study PRJEB7988) | marine metagenome | biome: marine biome (ENVO:00000447); feature: deep chlorophyll maximum layer (ENVO:xxxxxxxx); material: "saline water (ENVO:00002010), including plankton (ENVO:xxxxxxxx)" | depth 150 m
CGCCCGGCCGCCACAGCCGCCGGAGTATTCACAGCATGGCCGACATCCTCATCACCGAGTTCATGGAAGAGTCCCAGGTCGCCCGTCTGGCCGAAAGCTACGACGTGTCCTATCTGCCGGACCTGGTGGCCGAACAGGACAAGATCCCGGCCCTGATGCCCGGCGTGCGCGGCCTGATCGTGCGCAACGCGACCCAGGTGCGGGGTGCGGTGCTGGACGCCGCCGACAAGCTGGAATGCGTCGGCCGCCTCGGCGTCGGCCTCGACAACATCGACATGGACGCCTGCGCCGCAAAGGGCGTGAAGGTGTTTCCCGCCATCGGCGCCAATTCCGATTCCGTGGCCGAGCTGGCCATGGGGGCGATCTACGTCATGTTCCGCCGCTCCTATCTGGCGACGCCGGACGTGGTCGCCGGCAAATGGCCGCGCATCGAACTGATGGGTCGCGAGGTCCAGGGCAAGACGCTGGGCATCATCGGCCTGGGCTGGACCGGCCAGGCCCTGGCCTGGCGGGCGCGCGGCAACGGCATGAACCGCATCGCCTACGACCCCTGGGTCAAGAAGGACGATCCGCGCTGGGCCGATTGTAAGGTCGAGCGCGCCGAGACCCTGGACGAGCTGCTGCCGAAATGCGACGCGGTCTCGATCCACGTGCCGCTGACCGACGACACACGCGGCCTGTTCAACGCCCAGACCATCGCCAAGATGAAGGACCGCGCCTTGCTGTTGAACCTGTCGCGGGGCGGCATCGTCGACGAACAGGCCCTGGTCGACGCGTTGAAATCCGGCAAGCTCTGGGGCGGCTTCACCGACGTGTTCGTCGAAGAACCCCTGACATCCCCCAACATCTTCGAAGGCGTACCCAACCTGTACTGCACGCCCCATGTCGGCCCGCGCACGGAAGAGGGCGAGGGCAAGGTATCCACCGTGACCGCCGATGCGGTCCTCAACTGCCTGAACGGGAACTAAATACGATGGCGATCAAGACCCTGGAAGAACTCGAACAGCTGGCCTTCAAGGTCTTCCTGAATTCGAATGTGTCGGAAAACAACGCGGCCCATGTCGTGCGCGCCCTGGTGCAGGCCGAAGCCGACGGCGTGCCGTCCCACGGCCTGTCGCGGGTCCCCAGCTACGCCGACCAAGCGAAAAGCGGCAAGGTCAACGGCCATGCCATCGCGCGCCTGGAACAGACGGCGACGGCGGCGCTGCGCGTCGACGCCAACGGCGGCTATGCCTATCCGGCCATTCATCTGGGCCTGGGCCGGGCCATGACGCTGGCCCAGGAAGCGGGCATCGTCGGCCTCGCCATCGGCAATTCCCACCACGGCGGCGTCGGCGGCCATCCGGTCGAAGCGGCCGCCCGCAAGGGCCTGATCGCCATGGGCTTCCTCAACGCGCCGGCGGCCATCGCCCCTTGGAACGGCAACCGCGCGCTCTACGGCACCAACCCCATCGCCTTCGCCTGCCCGCGGCGCAACGCCGACGGCACGGATTGGGGCGACCCGATCCTGGTCGATCTGGCGCTCAGCAAGGTCGCCCGCGGCAAGATCATGATGGCCGCCAACAAGGGCGAGCCGATCCCCGAGGGCTGGTCCACGGACAAGCACGGCAAGCCGACCACGGACGCCAAGGAAGCGCTCGACGGCGGCCTGATGATCCCCATGGGCGACGCCAAGGGCGCGGCCCTGGTGCTGATGGTGGAAATCCTGGCGGCGACGCTGACCGGCTCCAACCACGGCTTCGAAGCCTCCAGCTTCTTCGCCGCCGATGGGGAGCCGCCCAAGGTCGGCCAGTTCTTCATCCTGATCGACCCGTCCGCCTTCGCCCATGAGGACGAGGAAACCGCCGACAACCGCTTCATCGAACGCATCGGCACCCTGGTCCAGGCCATCACCGAGCAAGACGGCGCCTGGCTCCCCGGCGTCGACCGCTGGGCCAACCGCGCCAAGGCCAACGCCGAGGGCGTCGAGGTGGCGGATAAGCTGCTGGAAGATTTGGAGAAGCGGGCGAGTTAGAAAGTAACGTGCCTATGCTGCATTCCTAAAGCCGGGTACGGTCGGGCAAATAATGCTGTCGCTCAGATAAATCACTTCAGTACCTATTGTTTTTGTGCCGGCACTATAATTTAGCGAATAGAAGGTAGGAGAAAAGTATTCATATGCCTTCAGGATTTCGGGGGCATTATCATACGAAAGCACCCAATTCCGCTTTTTGTGCTTTTTTAGTAGCTTTGAAATGTGAATGTGGTCGCAGTGCTCATAGAAATTTTTATATAATTTATTTCCCTTTTGATAATACGGAGGGTCTAAATAAAACAATGAATTATCATTTTTTATGTATGCATTTGTAAAATCTACTGCATCTATATTGTGAATATTTATCTGATCTGCGTATTTTTTGATGAATTTCAGGTTTTCGATCTGTGATTTTTTTTGTAGGCGGACGTCTATTTTCCACTCACCTTTTTGCTTGTAGCCACCAATAGGGCCCGCTCCTTCGATTATTCCTGAGCGGTTGGTGCGATTGAGAAAATATGTAGAAAAACCAAGTTGCAACATGTTGTTTGTATCGCAGGTTTTCCAAATTTCATGTTGCTTGTGCCATACGTCGATATTTATGTCCGTATCTTCTATTAGTTGGCAAAATTTGTCGGTATTTTTTATTGCTGAAATCCAAAAAGCATAAATAGAAACATCAATATCATTTATATTTATTGATTTAACAAACCCATTTGCTAGTAATTTAAGTGCGAGTCCTGCCCCTCCTGCGTAGGGTTCGTAGTACTCTTTGCCAATAAGGCAATTCTCTTTTAGTAATTTTGTAAAAAAAGGATATAGCTTTGATTTCCCGCCAGGATAACGTAAGGGAGAGCTTATCATTATATATTCCTTTTTATAAATTGATCTATTGCATCACGTACAATAAAAAGCATATCCGTATTTGGAACAACGTTGCCATGTGCTCCAAGGTTTAAATAATTGATATGAGTTTTCTTAAATTCACTCAGTATCTTTTGGTCGTCTTTTGAAAGCTTAACTGTGTTGCCTAGGCAGACATTCATAGCTGCCTCAAGGTCCATTTGTTTGCCGAGGGGATTGGCATTCTGATCGTCGATTATATGTTTTAGGACGGTCTCAATAATCGCACGGAGCAAGAAGGTTCCTGCGCCCGGTAAATTTTTGCAGTTTATATTTCTCGCATCCTTCATCAGTTGCTCGATGACGGCGTTGTTTAAGGTCGTTGGATACGAGAAAAGTGCGTAGGGCTTTTTCTTGGTATTGCTTGACTGGCCTGACTGAGATTTTCCTTTTTCGTTTGATTTGCCACCTGTCGAGGCCGCGCTAGAAGAATTGCTCTTGCCTGCGCCTTCGTCAAAGTCGGAAAACACTTGATCATACTTGGCCGTCGCCCCAAGTCCCTTCACTGGAGCCACGACCAACTTGGTAATTAGGTGCTTGAATTTGCTTTTCGATAGCGCATCGTCGAAGACGATCTTTAGGTTGGCCTTGTCGTAGGAAATTCCTACTTTAGATTTGTGCCCTGCCCCCTGTAGGAATCGCACAGGTGGGTTGAATTGGACCTTTGGGCTTAGAAGGGTTGCCTTCTCACTTTTGCTCCATTTCAAGCTCAAAGCACTCAGATACAAGAGATATTCAAGGATGAGCTCCCGAGTATCCCCTTGACTCAAATTGAATGCCTTAGCTGTACTCGCTATGCTTCTCCCGCTTTTCCACTCGTCGTATACAGCTTTCCTACTGCCGAGATAGCCCCAACGCTCTTTGTCACCTTCGCCAAAGTGTGACCGCGCCATTATGGGCAGCATTGCGTCGCGGTCTGGCGCGATAGAGCACTCGACATTGAGCATCGAAGCTTTGGCAGTTTCCGAAAGGCTAGGTAGGGAAAATTTATGGCTTTTGGGAATTTTCGATAAGCCGGTCAGTATTTTGTATGCGGCGATGCGGGTGTTGCCCTCAACAACCGTGTACTTGGAGCCATTTTTAACCACGTATGGCCGCTCAGCCCCGAGATTTTTACCCTCTGAGGCAACCTTTTTTATAAATTCCTCAAGGTCTTCATATTCAAAAAAATACGAGAGAATCTCATCTTCGTTTTTAGGCTGCAATTGGCTAACGATCCGAGGATTCTTAGGATCCAAGTCTATTGAACCAAGCGGAACAGTTTCGTACTGAAATTTATCAAACATGTGAAACCCCCTCCCTTAACTACTCCAGCTTTAAAACCTTATCGGTTGTCGTGGGAGCAATCGTGGGTTTCAAAATAAGATAATTTAGTGCTTTTTAGTAACGCTATTTTCATCGGCGCTTTGAAAGGGGTTAAGGCACCACCTTCCCCGGATTCATGATGCCCTTGGGGTCGAGCGCGGCTTTGATGCTGCGGAGCATGTGTTTCTCCACGTCCGTCTTATACCGTTCCATCTCGTGCACCTTGAGCAGCCCGATGCCGTGTTCGGCGGAGAAGCTGCCGCCGAGGCTGTCGGCGATGTCGTGCACGCCGGGGGGCACTTCGTGGCGCAGGCGTTCGGCGTCTTCCGGCGTCGTGTCCTTGGGCATCACCAGGTTGTAGTGCAGGTTGCCGTCGCCCATGTGGCCGAAGGCCATGATGGTACAGCCGGGGATCGCCGCCTGCACATGGGGGTCGGCCTTCGCCAGAAATTCAGGAATTTTCGAGACCGGCACGGAAATGTCGTGCTTGGCCGAAGGGCCGCAATGCTTGAGCGCTTCCGGGATGGATTCCCGCAGGTTCCAGAGCTTGGCCGCCTGATCGCCGCTTTCGGCCAGCACGGCGTCGATGATCTCTTCCGCTTCGAAGGCTTCGCCCAGGGCTTCCTCGGCCAGGTCGCGGATCACGCCCTTCTGCCCCGAGGCCATTTCGACGAGCGCATAATGCTCGTACGTCTGCTGCATGGGGTCCTGGGTGTTGGGGATGTGTTCGAACACGGCATCCAGCGGCGCGCGGCAGATGTATTCGAAACTGGTGACCTGATCGCCCGTGGCGCGTTTCAGCCGGTTGAGCAGGTTCGACAGGTCCGCCGGCGTGTTGGCGGCGACCAGGGCCGTCGTGGTTTCCGCCGGCCGGGGAAACAGTTTCAGGACGGCGGCGGTGATGATGCCGAGCGTGCCCTCGGCGCCCATGAAGACATGCTTCAGGTCATAGCCCGTGTTGTTCTTGCGGATGCCGCGCAGCCCGTTCCACACGCGGCCGTCGGATGTGACGACCTCGAGCCCCAGCACCAGGTCCCGGGCGTTGCCGTAGCGCAGCACCTGAATGCCGCCGGCGTTGGTCGAGAGGTTGCCGCCGATCTGGCAGGTCCCCTCGGCGGCGAGGGACAGCGGGAACAGGAGCCCGGCGGCCTCGGCCTTGTCCTGAATGTCTTTCAGAATACAGCCGGCCTCGACCGTCATGGTCGCATTGACGGGGTCGATCTCGCGCACCGCATTCATGCGGCCCATGTTGACCAGCACGCCGCCCTGGGCGACCGCCCCGCCGCAGAGCCCCGTGTTGCCGCCCTGGGGGGTGATCGTCACGCCGTGTTCGGCGCAGATGGAGACGATCTTGGAGACTTCTTCCGTATTGGCGGGGCGCAGCACCAGCGGGCTTTCGCCGTGGTAGTAATTGCGCTCCTCCGCCAGGTAGGGGGCCATGTCGGCGGGCGTCTCGTACCAGCCCTTGTCGCCCACGGCGTTTTTCAGCGCGGTGCGCACGGTTTCGGGAAGAGGGGGCATATGGGCGCCGTCGGCCATGATCGTATTCCTTGAAGGCGATGGTCACTGGGGAAGTTTCCGGTCATATTTGCCACGATGGCCGCCCAACGACAAGCCGGAGCCCCGCCCATGACCGCGACAATTTCTCAACCCAAGCCCGAGAATTCCAAAAGCGTCCCGCAAGGCGGCACGCCGGGGGAAACCACGGTCTGCGTCATCGGCGCCGGCATCGTCGGCGTCAACTGCGCCCTGGCGGCGGTGAAGGAGGGGTTCAAGGTCACCCTGATCGACCGCATCGAACCCGGCGAGGCCTGTTCCTTCGGCAACGCCGGCATCCTCGCCGAATGGTCGTTCGTGCCGACCTTCGGGCCGGAAGTGCTGCGCAGCGTGCCCGGCTATCTGATCGACCCCAAGGGGCCCTTGACCATCCGCTGGGCGCGGCTGCCCCATATCCTGCCCTGGCTGCTGCGCATGCTGCGCTTCGCCAGCGTTTCGCACCAACGCCGCGCCGCCGACGCCATGCGCCATCTGACCATCGGCTGTTCCGAATCCTATGGGGCCTTGGCGGCGGAGGCCGGGGCGCCCGAGCTGGTGCGCCGCGACCCGGTGCTGCAGGTATACGACAACGCGACCGATTTCAAGAAGGCGGAGGCCGATCTGGCGTTCCGCGCGACCTACGGCATCAAGTATCAGGCGCTGGACCGCAAGGAACTGACGGACCTGGAACCGGCCCTCGGCCCCGATTTCAAATGGGCCCATGCGCTTTTGGGCGGCGGCACCACGACCAACCCGGGCCGCCTGACCAAGGTTCTGGCCGAGACCTTCGTGAAGCGCGGCGGCACCCTGCAACAGGGGGAGGTGCGGGGGCTTGCGCGGAAGCCCGACGGCGGGTTCAGGATCGAGACGTCGGAGGGCGTGATCGAGGCGGATCGTATCGTGCTCGCCGCCGGGGCCTTTTCCCACAAGCTGGCGGCCCTGCTGGGCGAGAAGATCCCATTGGGGACCGAACGCGGCTATCACGCCATCCTGGCCGACCCGGGGGTGCAGGTGAACCACGCCGTCGGCTGGAAGGCCCGCGCCTTCTATGCCTCGCCGATGGAGATGGGCCTGCGCCTGGCCGGCACGGTCGAACTGGCGGGGTTGGAGGCCGCGCCCGATTACGCCCGGGTGAAGGTCATGACCGATCTGGTGCCCAAGCTGCTGCCCGGCGTGAAGACGGAAGTTTCGACGCAATGGATGGGCTTCCGCCCGACCCTGCCGGACAGCCTGCCGGTGCTGGGCCCGTCATCGGTGGCGCCGGGGCTGTTCCATGCCTTCGGCCACCAGCACGTCGGCCTGACCTGCGGCCCGGCCACGGGGCGCGTGATCGCGCGGCTGTTGAAGGGCGAGGCGCCGAACGTGGACCTGACGCCGTTCCGGGCGGACAGATTTTAGCCGCAAATCCCGAGCGGGCCGAACCCAGGCCCGCGACGACGATTTGCGCGAACAACAAGCGCCGTCAGGTCGTTCGGGGTTAGGCGGCCAACGCCTGTTCCAGATAGGGGCGGAAGTGGTCGATGTCCGGCGTGTCCAGGCCGGCGATCTTGGCCCGGTCGTCCCATTCGCGGACCTTCACGGCATCTTCGTAATGGGGCAGGGCTTCGAAGGCCGTGACCTCGTCCGCGCTCATCGGCCCGCCCTGCAATTCCAGGGATTTGACCGAGGCCGGCGACAGGGTGTCGAAATACCTCGGCTGTGTGGCGCAGAGATAGCGCTTGGCCTCCACATGCAGACCGACGGCCTGGGCCACGCGGGCGTTGAAATGGCGGTCGGCCCAGCCGCGGGCGATGTCCTCGTGCTTGTCGTTGATGCCGCGGTCGGCGGCCGCCTGGCCGTGTTTCTGCATCATATGGCCGATGTCGTGCAGAAAGGCCGCGGCGATGAGATCGCCATCACCCGATTCCCGCTCCGCCAGCCAGGCGCATTGCAGCGCGTGTTCCAACTGCGACACCACTTCGGTGTATGGACGCCGGCCCAAATCAAGATAGGTTTCAAGGGCTTCGGAGAGAGGATTTTTCGTCATGGTCAGGTTCCTGTAAACTGAATCTGGTCCACTGAATGGGGCCTGGGGCAATGCTGTTCTGGGATTCCATCAATTTTATCATATTGGTCTGATGTCAATCAGATGAAGTTTCTTTGATCCATGCGGCACTTGAACTTACCGCATGGCCCGGTGTATGCAACGCGCCTGGAGGAGACGGTTCCAATGCTAAGGCGTCATATACTTACTGCTTTCCTGGCCACCGCCCTGATGGCGTTCGCGCCGCGGGCCGTGTGCGCTGAAGTGACGACGGACGAAGTCAAAACCTTCGTCAACACCATGGCCTCGTCGGCGATCAGTTCCCTGACCGGGAAGGACATCGCCCGCGAGGTACGCAAGGAACGCTTCCGCGCGCTGGTGAACGACTTCTTCGCCGTGAAATCCATCGGTAAATGGGTGCTCGGCCGCCACTGGCGCCGCGCCACGCCGGAACAGCGTGAGGAATACCTGACCCTGTTCGAGAACATGCTGCTGGAACGCTATGTCGACGGCTTCAAGGACTATTCCGGCGAGTCTTTGGAAATCAGCCGCGCCGAAAAGCGCCAGGAAAACGATTTCATCGTCCATACCATGCTGAAGCGCCCCGGCGGCCAGCCGGTCGAGGTCAGCTGGCGCGTCGGCGTGGGCGAACGCGACGGTCAGCATATCTTCAAGATCGTGGACATCATCGTGAACGGCCTGTCCATGGCCCTGACCCAGCAGAAGGAATTCAATTCCGTGATCTCGAACAACGGAAATTCCGTCGACAGCCTGCTGGAGAAAATGCGGGAAATGGCCAAGCCCGCCGGCTGATCCTGGCGCCGGCCTGATCCTGGGGCCGGCTGATCCGAGTGAAGGTATTTTCCGGTCATGGGGCAGCCCGCCGATTCTCCTGAACCGACGCCGGGCCCTGGCGTGGAAACGCCTTCGGGCCCTGGCGTGGAAACGCCGTCGGGCAAAGACGCCGCTTACGAAAACTTCCCCGTCGGCTCGTTCCTGCTGCCGGCCCGCCTGCGCCCGCATGTGGCGCGGTTCTACCGCTTCGCCCGCGCCATCGACGACATTGCCGACAACACCGCATTGGACGCGGATACCAAGGTCCGCCGCCTGGCCGGGTTCGAGGCGGCGTTATTGGGCCAGCATCCGGGCGATCCCGAATTCGCCACCGCCCATGCCATGCGTGACAGTTTGGCGGAAACCGACATCACGCCGCGCCATTGCCAGGACCTGATCGACGTCTTCAAGCAGGACGCGGTCAAGGGCCGGTATCAGGACTGGGACGACCTGATGCATTACTGCATCCGGTCCGCCGCCCCGGTGGGCCGCTACCTGATCGACCTGCATGGTGGATCGTCCCTGGGCTACGGCCCGTCGGATGCGCTGTGCAACGCGCTCCAGGTCATCAACCATCTGCAGGACTGTCAGGACGACTACCGCAGCCTGGACCGGGTGTATCTGCCCGGCGATTGGCTGGCCGCGGAGGGGGCGGTGGTCGAAGACCTCGACCGCCCGGCCTGTACCCCGGCGTTGCGCCGCGTGATCGACCGCTGCCTCGATGCGACCGAAATCCTGTTGGAAGAAGCCCGTCCCATATCCTCCGGCATGCATAGCCGGCGTCTGGGGATGGAGGCCGCCGCCATTTGGGAAATCGCCCGCCGGCTCACGGATTTGCTGCGCCGTCGGGACCCGCTGGCCGGGCGCGTGGCGCTGACCAAGGGCGGTTATGCCTGGTGCTGCGCCAAGGGTGCCTTGGCAGCACTGGTCGGCCTGCACGGGCGATGAGGTCCGGGCAATGACGGGGGCGGCCCTGCTGGCGCTCGCCGTCTGGGCGGGAATCCTGTTCTGCCGCGGGCGGTTCTGGTTCGCCGATCAACACCTGAGCCCCGCCGCCAAGACGCCGCCCAAGGACGGCTGGCCCGATATCGCCGCCGTCATCCCCGCCCGGGACGAAGCCGACAGCATCGCCCGCACCGTGGCGTCCCTGTTTGCCCAGAATTATCCCGGTCGCCTTGATGTCGTGGTGGTTGACGACAATTCCACGGACGGCACGGCGGCCCTGGCCCGGGGGGCGGCCGACGCGGCGGACGGGGGCAGTCGATTTCACCTCGTCACCGGACGGCCGCTGGCCGAGGGCTGGTCGGGCAAGCTCTGGGCCGTTCATCAGGGGCTTGAGGCCGCGCGGGCGACGGCGCCCGATGCCCGCTACGTCCTGCTGACCGACGCCGACATCGCTCATGATCCGGCCAACCTGCGCCGTCTGGTCGAGAAGGCGGAGATGGAGAACCGTGATCTGGTTTCCCTCATGGTACGCCTTAACTGCGAAACGCCGTGGGAACGTCTGCTGATTCCGGCCTTCGTATTCTTCTTTCAAAAGCTGTTTCCCTTTCCCTGGGTCAACGATCCGGTGAAGCGCACGGCGGCGGCGGCGGGCGGCTGCATGCTGGTGCGACGGGCCGCCCTGGATGCGGCCGGCGGGATCGAGGCGATCCGGGGCCGGCTTATCGACGATTGCGCCCTGGCGGCGCTGTTGAAGGCCAGGGGGGCGATCTGGCTGGGCCTCAGCCGCGAGACGATGAGTCTGCGCCGTTACGACGGGCTGGGGGAACTGTGGCGCATGGTCGCGCGCACGGCCTATGAGCAACTCGGCCATTCGCCCCTGATGCTGCTGGGCACCGTCGCCGGGATGGTGTTGTTGTACCTGGTGCCGCCGGTGGCGGCGCTGTGGGGGCTGGTCGCTGGGGATTGGCCGATGCTGGCTGTGGGGGCGGCGGGGTGGCTGGCCATGGCCGTCGCCTATTTCCCGACCCTGCGCCTGTACGGGCGCCCGCCCTGGGCGGCGCTGGGGCTGCCCGTGGCGGG
>CEQK01005713.1_pt1 | contig 10632 bp, 7 predicted proteins | sample 531051 | NCBI WGS metagenome assembly CEQK01 (sample SAMEA2621229, study PRJEB7988) | marine metagenome | biome: marine biome (ENVO:00000447); feature: deep chlorophyll maximum layer (ENVO:xxxxxxxx); material: "saline water (ENVO:00002010), including plankton (ENVO:xxxxxxxx)" | depth 150 m
ACGCTTGGTCGCGAAGCCAGTTATCTCTGCTCCTGATTCTTTATTGGCAAATAGTTGTGCGACTCCATAGAGACCATTAATTAATAAATTTCTCTGTATTTGAATTAACTTGTCAGCAGAGTTTTGAATTTTATTTAGAGCGTCTGCTTTTGCCTCGTCAGAATCAAGCTGTCCGGTTTTTACAGATTCTTCATAAAAAGAAAGAATGGTTGTCTCGTGATCGCCTGCAAGACCTCTGGCTTCGGCTTGAGTGGCTATCACTCCACCTGGCAAGATGGCTGATGAAAAGTCATCAATAAAAGGGTCAATAATAATAGCAGGAAGTACATTGTCTTCTCGATAAATTGTTGGACGAAAGGTGGATGTGTTAGCTAACCCGAGGTCAATTTCTTGCTGTGTGGCGAACTCATAGCCACCAGTTACATGAGGCATCGATGCAAGTATCTTACAGCGTTGGTCATTTAGTCTTAATTCATTTTCAAAAAAGTTCGGATCAAACAAAAGATCTGTTTTTCTTGTAGTTGTAGACATTGACCCTGCTGCTACGAAATCAATTGAAATTTGTGCTCCGTCTTTAGCATCATAGCCAATTTCATTTTGAACTAAATTTAAGAAAAAGACCTGCTTTTGACCTTCAATCGCTCGCTGTATTTTATCAAGCTCATTCGCAGCAACGCCAAAAGATTCAAGCTGTTGTTGTGTTGGTGTCTCGTATCCAATTTCTACTTTGATTTTTGCTTTTACATCTTCATAAATATTACCATTTGCTGCTTCTTTAAAAACAGTTTCTTTAAAGTCAACACCATATGTTTTTGCAAAATCGAGTAATTGATTTTGTAATGAATTGTACTGCGGATTGTTTCTGATTGTTTCTTGTTCAAACAAGTCCATCTTGATTAAATCAATCCAGGCGGCTCCTGCATCAAGTTGGTTTTCGATCTTTTGTGGAATGTCTCCATCAAAATTTTGTCTTATATTTTTCGCACTTCTCTGTTGTCTATCAAAAAAATGTCCGAGGCGTAAAGCTCGAAGGGTCAATCTAAAAGTAATGTTTGTATCAATCTCAGCCGGATTTCCACCCAGCCTAACAATTTCAACACTTTCAATGTTGACACCAGGATTAGATAGGCTATTAGTACCTTTTATTTGGGATTTTCCAGCTTCTTTTACTTTATCCTCCTCGTCGGGGCGTCCCGGTCTGAGATAAAAATCAACCTCTTTGTCGCCATCCACATATGTCTTATATATGTTGACGTAGGGAGCGAGGCTATTTCTCACCGAAGAAGGTAGCGTATCTACAAATGTTATCTTCTCTTTTTCAGTCAAGCTATTTGCAAGAAGTTCATTTAAATTTTGAATTGAAGCATTATTATCATTGACGGCTTTTTTAATAAAAAAGTTTTGAGGATTAGTTGTTTGATCAGATAGCCTGCCAGTTTTTTCGGCAATCTCATTAGCATTCGCCAAAAGATATGCTTGAATTTTATAATCTGCTAAAGTAAAGTCTGACATTTTCTCACCTACAGGTAGTACAACAAAGTTTCAACTGGGGTTGGAATAAATACTAAATCGCCTCTCTTAAGGTTGCCCTCTGTTGGTTTCTTGTTATATAGAGCAATAATCCACCAAAGCTCCGGGCGTCCATAGTATTGGTTTGCAAGCTTGAAATACCTATCACCTGTTTTCCAAACATGATTTATTACTTGCACCCCTTCAATCTTAGTTAGGTCAATATTATACACAGTTGTATATTGTTGAATTGCCTCAACTCCTCTTTGTTCTAAAAGGTCACTATACATTTGATTATCATTAGAAGTAATTATTCTGTTTCTATATCTGAATTTATTTGTGTAAGCCATAACTATAATTAGAGATAAGTTAATAATTTAGAACTTGGATATTTCCATATTCATCAACTACCCACTGAATTGGTTCCTCTCCTGGGGCACGAGTTGTTGTTTGTACTTCAGGTTCAACTTGCTCGACCTCTGGATCCTCTGGTGTTACAACAAGCTCGGGCAGTTCCTGCTCATCCTCAGTCATGTATTCTAAAACAGGATAAGTTGGTCCCGTGCCATGTGGCCAATCTCTGTTCCTATTCTGTGCCCATTTAAGAGGCTCGCCCGGTCTACGACCTCCCCCAAAGCCAAGCGGATAATCGTGAAGAATAATCATGCTAAGATTAACTTCAACTTCTTTTGGATATACCTTTCCTAAATCTCCATGACTAGTGTATGAGGTCTCTGGTAAATCTGAACTGCCCTCGGAAAATAACCTATCTTTAAGGCGTCCGAGTGGTTCTGTGTCGGCTCCCTTTCCGCCCACAGGTGTTGCGCTATATTCAAATATCCCGGCATCAAAGTTAGGAGTAAAACTAAAATCTGTAATATACACATTTTCATTTCTAATCAGGTTGCCAAAATTAAATCTAATGTCAAAGAGTGCGCCCTGATAATTGTACACTGGTCTATTAAGTTCTGTCAAGGTGGAGCCATCGAAACTTGTATAATATTTTCCATATGCCAATCTTGCCAACTTCTGACAAAAGTCTAAATTTTCTTTTGAATCAGCAACATTTCTTGCTGGTAATTTAAATGAAAGATTTAACTTGCGATTTGTCTGAGAATATCTAAATGTTTTATTGACGGCACCAAAGTTTGAATCATTCACTGTCCATGTTGCCTCAAATGATTCACTATATGTTGTCAAGAAAACAAATCGGGAGAATTGTTCAGTTGGTTCAATTCCACCAGTCTGGCTTCTTGATACTCGTGTAATTTCAAGAGGAAAATATTTTGTTCGTCCTGATGTCTCTACATTTGAAAATTGATAGCTCATAATTATTTATAACTAGGGTAACTGGGGGGATACGGCTGACGCCAATTTTCTACTCCTTCATTTTCTTCAATAGAGTTAATCTCTTCAACATTAGCGATCTCTGGAATAAGAGCCTGGGCACTAACACTGATTGTAAGAAGAATTGGATACAATTCACCAGGACCAGGAGTAATAAATCCTTCGTCTGGATTAAGGTCATATGTGAGGTTCGTTATATACACTGTGGTTGAATTACTTGTAGAAGAGTCTCGCAAAAAACTAAGTCCTGAAATGTCAATATAAGATCCAATCGCTGTTCTTCTGCCAAACTCAAACCGAGGATACATCATTTGAAGTAATAAGTTCACGCTTTGTTGATTATATCTTGCCTCCTCAACGGATGAATTGGCAATAACAAAACTAAATGAGATGCTTCTTGCTGTCCCATCTTGTTGAATCATCGGATCCATCACAGATGTAAATGTTTGTTCACTTGTATCTGGAGCGTGAGTATCACTAAAATCTTGAATAGCCGCTGGGAAAGAAACACTATGTCCAGTGGCTATGTGTTTGAATGTGACAATATAGCTCTTACCTAATGCGTGCGCTCCTACGGAGCGTCCGTCAGAGTAGATACCACGATTTACTGGTCCAACAGGCATATTGTTTACACCGCACTATTCGCTGGCTTTGAACCAGCGGCACCAAAGTGCTTATTAACTGAACGTCCAAACTCTCTGTTATCCATCTCAATTGTCGAGCTAACTTGAATTGGACGATTGTTAAGGTTTCTAATTTCTTTAACGAGTGCATTCATAGCGCCGCTGTTTGCTGATCTCTCAGCAACCATATTTGCCAAGTTGCTCGCTGCTGGTGTTTTTTCAACAGGAACAACAACCTCGCCTCCGTGGGCTGTAATTGGTACTGGACCCGTACCAGCAATACCTCCGCCGTCTTGGAACATACTTTTTGCAAGGTTAAACCCTTCATAAGCCAACATCGCTGTTCCGAGACCTGGGATTGCTCTTAGTCCCAATTTACCGAGCCCTTTAAGACCAAACTTTTTACCAATGCTTTTTAATCCACTGAAAAGTCCGCCGCTGCCTTTAGGTTTAAATTTATCAGTCAATCCACTAAACTTTCGACCTATAGAGCTATCCATAATCTTATCTTTTACTTTGCCCTTCAACTTGCCCATAAGTCCGCCTTCGCCATCAGCACCGGCACCTTTACGCAAGAATCTAACAAAGAAAGGATCCTTCTCGGAACCGTCTGGTCCTTTGCCAGGTTTTTTACCAAAAAGTTTTTCCATGGCTACATTTTTTATTTTATTTAAACCCATCCCACCGCCGATGACACCAGCACCTGCGACAACACTTCCAAGCCCTCCTCCGAGTCCTGGTATCGCTTTAATTCCTGCGACCGCACTGGAAAAGCCGCCAACTATAAGTTTAGCGAAATCCATCAATGGCTGAATAGCAATTGCCAATTCTCTTGTGAGGGCAAGTAGCTCATCTTTAAGATCCATTGCAGCTTTAAGATTCGCATCCCTTTCCTCCGCTTGTCTTTTTTGCTCCTCAGTTATTTCCTCAGAAAGGAATAGACCTCGTATTTCTTGTTCATTAAGCCCGCTTGCATTAGCAATTGCCTTTCTTTGGAACACTGTTAGTTCTTCAAAGCTACCAACTGAGCCTAATAAGCCTTGTCGCAGTTCTTCGATAACTGCGTCTGGCCCTTCCATCTGAGCTTCAAGCAGACCCATGGTGTCAAACATTTGTGTACCAAGAACAGCGTTTAGATTACCTGCTGCGAAGGCTGCTTCCTCAAATGTGTCAAATCTTCCTGCGATTCCGATTAAATCGTTAACAGCCAATCCTGTTTCAACTGCTCGCTTTTGTAAAGCTTCAAATGCTGGACCAACTTGATCTGCCGCTAAAGATGCTAATTGAGGCAAAGCCCTGTTAAGATTATTAACAGCCTCGCCTAAAGATATTCCAAGCTCTTGAGCAAGTGTTTCAGTTTCTTGCGTTAGGGCAATGCTTTGTTGAGCATTCATTCCAAAAGTTCTTGTTAAACTTTCAAAAACACCAGTGCTATCAGCAGCAGTCACTCCAAGTTCATTTAATTGAGCAACCTCTGTCACTAAGGCATTTTGAACATCCTCGCCCATTAACGCAAAACCAGACAAGCCATCAATAAGGGTGCCAAAGGATCGAGCCGACTCTTCAATAGTCACGCCAAATTGTCGATTGCTTGCTTCAAGCTCTAGAATTTGGCTGTTAAAAGATTTACCTAATCCAGTTGCCTTAGCAAACCCAGCAGTAGCTTCATCGTTGGCAACAAGTAATTTTTTTGTATTTTTTTGAAGGGCTCCGGCTGCGGAGGCTGCAAAATCAAGATTATCAACATAGGTCTTGATTGATTCTATTTGGGCATCAAATAATTCTTTCTGCTTCTCAGAAGAGCCCTCTAAAGCCTTATATGATTTTCTTAATTTAAAGAAAGAACCAGCAAGAGTGTCTGAGCCATCAGTTATGCCAGTCAGACTGACAATAGTTTTATCTAAGTTGCTATTAAAGGTGTTGGCAGCTTGCTGACCATCTGCGAAGGCTTTTGTTAGCTTGATGAAGTTTTCAATTGTATCATCAAACTCTGCGTTAACGGCTGTTAGGATATCTCCAAATTCAGAATATTCGACAAGAGATTCAGAGAGTTTGGTAAATTGGTTAGCAAAATCACCAAAGCCTGCTTCTTCTGCTTTTTGTGCCGCTTGTAATATTTGTTCTAAAAGTTTACCGGCGTCTTCAGCCATAATTAACTACCCCCTATGCGAATGGCCACGGAATTCCGGTAGCTTTTTCAAATTGCTGGAGGGCTCTGTCTAAAGAGGACTTGCTTCTATAAGTCCTTTGGTCATTAAGTCCGTACTTCTTCATTGCTTTAAGATACCTTGCTTCATTACCCAAAGCAGCTTTAAACAACTCAACATCGCTTCTCTTGCCCCTTATTCTAACAGGGGGCATACGACCTCGACCAAACATTCCTTGGAGCATCAACTCGATTTGTCCACCAAATGCTGCAAGACCAGACTCGTTTAAAAGTCCCTCTTTTTTCATATTTAAATTAATTTCAATTTCAACCAAGTCGTTTGGTTCATTCATCGTAAAGACCTCCGAGTATACTTATCTCTTATAAATAGTTTCACATAAAAAGAAACGGGCATTTCTGCCCGTTTTTATTATTACCCTCTTCTTGAGGCTTCCTTGTAAGCCTTGCTTTCTTCTTCAAAGTGTTGCGACAATCTTCTAACAAACCAGTTGCGTAGTTTAACTGGGAGGTTGTAAGCCTCGATAAAACTCCAGCCTCCGTGCATTTTTAAGTAAAAGAACTGTTCATAAACAGACGCCATATAGTCATCAGTTAGGCCAAAAAAACTCCGAAGTGAACGGCACCGCCATTTCGGTTGTCGTACCGCATGACGTGCATTCAAAATTCTGTGTCATTTCAACATTGGGGGTAACTAATTGAACACAAGCACGAAGGAATCGTGCGTCTTGTGCTGGCATATTATCAATAAAGTTAGCAATCTCTGAGGGTGTATTAACTCCATTAATTGACACAACAAGTTGTTTTAGCAAGGTTGTGGAGGAAGACTCTGGTAGATTTAATTTTCTCAGTTTAGAGGCTGCTTGTTCAATGTAGGTTTCATCTTCACCATTTAATAGCCTAAATTCAGCAGTAAATTTAGTTCTGGGCAGTGTCGCAATAAATGTACCCTCTGGTGTTAGCGAAACATTTTCAGTATCATCATCAGGCTGAATACCATGATTATGTGGGATTTGTGATAAATCAAAAGTATGATCGGTTTTTGAGCCACAAGCTGGGCAAGTCACATTTACTTCGTATTGTTCACCATAGCCAGAAATTCTTGCTGCGAGTGTTACTGCGTTTTTATCACCTATCAGCAAACTGTTTGCAGAAATACTCTTATCAACAATAAGATTTTCAATCAACCTATCAATTGCCACACCATTCTTAAGCAACGCAGGAGAAGTTAGAATATCCTCGTCCTTTGCGGTCATATACCTCATCTCAATCACTTCTTTGCCGTGAAGGGGATGATCAGTAGAATAGAACTTGCCACGAGACGGAAGTTCAACAAACTCTGTTGGAGTTACATACGAAAGCGAAGCGGGTGCTGCCGGGGATGTTGGAGCAGTAGCCGCAACAGCGTCCGTGGCAGCAGCGGTTCGCTGCTTATTTCTAGACATTTACACCTCTTTAAAATAGTCTATACATAGTATAACGTATCTATGTTATATTTTAAATAGTTTGTAATAAAAAAATCAGGAGCCTTTGGCTTGAACGTCGCCACGTTGATACTCTGCCCAGTCGTACCGAACAGAAAGAGTAAGGTCAATCATGTCCTCAGAGCCATAATCCTGTGAACCAAAGTTGACGTTAGTTAAGAAGGCGTTAAGGAACTGCCAGTTTCCAATAACAATAGTTTCAGGAGATCCACGCTTTGTGCCCATTTCTTTAATAACTAAGTTACCGAGAGCGGAAGTTGCAGACTCTTTAGTAATTGTGGTTCCAATAGCAGCGTTAATACTGGTAGGCTTTTCAATGCCAATGCTTGACAAGTATTCATAAAGGATTTTGGCACCGTTGGGATTAACAGGGTCAACCAAAGTTATGTCAATACTTTCCCATGTAATTCTACCTGGGTAATGAAAAGTATGATTAAAGAACTGGTGAGAATTATCAGAGATAGTATAAGAAGGGCGATCAACAGACTTAGCAAGAAACTGCAAGTTCTGTCCTCCGATTGAAAGTTCAACCAAATATCTAAATTGTCTTTTGGGTTCAAATTCTGGATTCAACCAAAAATTGGATTTTTGTTCTGGCATTATTTGTTAGTCTCCTGTTATAATATATAGTGCTTTTATTATTAATCCTCGAATCCTGCGCCTGAATTTGTAATAACAAAGTCAAGGGCGATGAACTCAATTGCTCTTGCTGGCTTTAAGAAGATCTTGGCGTACATGATGTTTCTGTCAACCAACTCTGGGGTCGTTGTAGACTCATCAAGAATCACTCGGTAATCGGTTAAACCAAGACGGGACTGGACACTTCGGAGGAAAGGATCAACCTTTGACAAGAAGCGGTTCCAAGTCGCTGGTACATTTTGGTCAAACAATATAGTAGCCGAAATTCTTGAGATCTCACGTTTAAGGAAGATCAAGAGACGACGGACATTAACCCTGTCAAGAGCAGAAGGGGTAACCTGGAGGGTCTTTTGACCGAAGATTACAATACCCTCTGCTGGGAATGTTGCGATTGGGTTGATGTTCGCCTCATAAAGATCATCACGTTCCTTGGAAGACAAACGAGTACGGGTTTGAACAACTGGAATACCAGCCGAACCCTCTGTTAATCCACCGCGAGTAAATCCAGCCGGTGCGAACCAAAGCTCAGAATCACGTTGAGCGCTCGAGAACGTTCCAAGGGCGACAACTGATGGTGGGACGAATACAAGCGAGTCACTAATAGTGTCTTGGATTTGGACCCAAGGGTAGTAGCAAGCGCCATAACTGGAGTTAAGCTGTCTTGCTCTTAAGTTTGTGATCGCTGTGGAGACAGAACCAGCGTTTTGTTGCTGTGTCTGTGTGTTCTCGGTCTGTGGCAAGTATCCACTGTCAATGTCAATAAGACCCAAGGCATCACCACGGCTCTCGCAAATCTCAAGAACCTTAGCGGTCAAAGCAGAGTTGTGGATACCAGGGACAGTTAAGAGGTTCATCTCAACGTTCTCAGGATCAGCAACGGTGTCGAGAGCACGACGCACACTGTAGAAAGCATAGTTTGTAGTGTCGCTTCCACCTGCGAGATCGGTATTGTTGAAAGCCTCTTTATCTCGGATATCAAGTCCATCGAATCCTCCAACAAGTGGCACAGTAAATCGGTTGTATCCCATGTCAAGAACTTGCTCATAGGTTCCACTAACTGCTGTAAAAGATGTCCCTGCTCGGCGTGAACCAGACAGATAAACTGCAACCTCACCTGTGTCTCCACTATTAGAAGACTTTAAGTCATCAAGGGAGAAAATGTAAGATCTCTCAGTTCCGGCACCAACTGCAAAAGCGTCTGCGGAATTTGGTAAAGCTCTAACAATATCAATGTAGCTGCTTTCAAAACGATTGTTTCCGTTCTGCGTAGTATCAGCACCAAAGTAAGCATCTGTCGGATCTGGGATATCTCCATCAGAAGCGCTAACTCTCAATTTAATTGATGGATAGTTAACGGTAGCTGTAATAACACCATCTGCACTTGTTCCATCTTGAACAAACCAGAATGGATTATCATTTCCGTGCAAGAATGGGTGTGCGATACCGGATGCACCTGTAACATAAGTATCAGGTGGAGTATCACTACCAGAGACAACTGTTCCCCAGTTCTTAAACCGAACAGGACCGAACGAACCGAATGGCAAGAGTCTTGCATCAGTGGCTGCGGCTTCAACATCCTCATTTACTTCAACACGAATAATCGCAGAATTATTTTGGAAGTTTCCATATGTGCGATAACGACGCTCTGTGTCATCCCACACGATAAACTGATCACCAATCACTCTTCCAATATAATTTGGAGAAGCGGGATTGAGATTGACAGAGCTAAATCTCTCTATCACAATTGGAGAGTTATCATTATCTCTAAGGTCGCGTACTTCAACGGAGAAAGAACCATAAGGGTCAAGTTCACTTGTAGAAGCCTTAATATCTGTAATAGAGATTTTAACTCTTTTTTGCTGATCATCGCCCGAATCAAGTGTATGGAACTTAATTAGCTTTGTCATGCTATTAGCATCGTAGCCATCAAAAGCAGACTGAAGATCTTGAGAAATAATCCAAGGTGTCTGTGCGGCTCTAAATCCAAAGCGGAAATTAGCTGCGCTGTTGGAGCCAGAATCAAGTCCTAAAATAATACCAAAAGATGCTCCGCTAATATTATCAGCAACTTCTCTCTCGTAACTTGGTCCAAGCCAGTAAGTCTCTGCTTGTGCTGTTCTTGTAATCGCACTATTAATAAGTGTTGGATTTGTGTTGAACACTTTGCGAAGGTACTTAGAGCTTGAGCGCGTAAAGTCAAAAGCTGTTTCCTTAACAAGAGATCCATCTTTATCTTTGATAAGAACTTTATACTCAACTGTAGCTGCTCCAGCAACTCCAGCAGAATTTAAGTCCTTGAATAAAACAGCAGAACCAGTCGCAATTGTAGTGCTGTTTCTAACTGTACCAGAAAGTTCAATTGAGCCTTCATCAAGATACCACTTAGCAGCAAGGACACCAGTCACAGGGGTAGCGTGTGAAGCAGATGGGAAGATAAATAAGCCATAAGCACCGCCATTAACTGCGGGATCTAAGTCATTAGAACCAGAAACCTGCCAGCCTGCTTCGCCTGCGCCGCCGTCAGCAACCTGAGAGCTTTGACCGCCGAGGAGACGAACAACTGTAAGAGCGTTGCTATTACGGAGATAAGCCTGGGCAGCGTATGCAGCATAAGTTGGTGCAGTGTAATTACCATTACGCCAGACATCACCACCTTGACCGCCTGCAATTGGGTTACCAAAGATCTCTACGAACTCTGAGAATGAACGAACCTTAACGGGACGCATTCCTGGTCCTCGCTCTGTTCGACCAACAACCACAGGACCAACCTCATCGGGGAGGGCGGGTAGTTGGGAGTTGTCAATTTCATTGATGAAAATACCGGGTGAAATAAACTTAAAAGATTTAACTGACATTATGAAGTGTC
>CEQK01006917.1_pt1 | contig 10631 bp, 10 predicted proteins | sample 531051 | NCBI WGS metagenome assembly CEQK01 (sample SAMEA2621229, study PRJEB7988) | marine metagenome | biome: marine biome (ENVO:00000447); feature: deep chlorophyll maximum layer (ENVO:xxxxxxxx); material: "saline water (ENVO:00002010), including plankton (ENVO:xxxxxxxx)" | depth 150 m
AACAAGGCAAATGCAAGAAAAAGTTAATTAGTCGGCAGCTTCAACCTCAATTTTTTTCTCTTCATCCTGACTTGCACGATCTTGCAAAATTGCCTGTATTTGTATTAATCGGGTCAACGATTGTTCATGAAGTTTTTTTGCTTTGTCAATATTTTTTACCATTAACTGCATTTCTTGTTCTAGTTCTTTGTTAGTTTTAGCCATAATTAAAATGCGACTCCTGTTGTTTGTACTGGTGTGTTAATTAAATCAATTTCTGATTTTAAAGATGCTTCGATAGCTGTAACTTCTGTTGTGCCTAAAGAATCTTTAACCCACGTTAGCATTGTTGCTTCATCTGGGGTCTTTTTAGATGTATTAAAAGCTATAAAATCAGAGGGTAACGATTCAGGCTTTGTAAAAACAATTTCACCTGTACGTCTTGCTTTTTCTTCTGAATCATCCATGCCTTTTACACGATAGACAACATTGGTAAAGTAACCATCCGCAATATCCCTTTTACATTGCGTACTGTTAATTTCCCAAGTATACGAAATTGCCATAAAAAATTTAAATTTAAATAAATTTTAACTTGGTTTTGGATATTTGTCTTTTACGGCTTTTAGTGCAGTGTAAAGATTGCCAGAGGTTGTTAAAGTACCCGCAGCAATGTCTTTAAATAGTAAATCAAATTGTTCGCCTAGATCAGGATAAATTGTGTCTGTTGTACCAGCTTCGCCAGTTCTTTGACGTTGGTATAAGGTTGCTGATGCTTCTGCCTCTAAAGTAACCTTTGCAGCGTCAATATCAGACTGAACAAGAGTTATTTGAGTGCCATCCTCTTTAAATGCCTTAAATGACCCTGCTGTATCATGGATGGTTACAGCATCTGGATAGGCTTTTCTTATTGCATCATAATCTAAAGTCATTGTTCAATCTCCTGTAGAATCATAACTGTTTGCTGTTGCGACCCGAATATGTTGGCTTCGGAACCCGAACTGTTATTCTGTTTAAATCCTAGAGAATAAGTTGTGTTTCCGCCGGGCGTATCAAGAAACATTAATGTGCAGAATCCAACATAATATTCTGTTGAAATCCCCGAACTTCTAAATTGCATAGGTTGTGATCCCGAGGTTATCTGTGTTCCTGATGAAACACTCCCTCTGAATAAAGCAGCAGCAACACTTAAATGACCACTAGATCGAGAGTCAGCATAAGCCATAAAATTTACTATAACTAATACTTTATTTGAACTATTATTGAGCGAAATAGTGTTACTTTGCGTTGCTTGTTGGTACGACTGAGATGTTGTTGAATAGGTAGTAGAATCTTCTTTTGGAACAACTTGTAAAACTTTACCACCTGAGGTAAAAGCAGAACCATTTACTTTTAACGTTCCCGTTATATCCACCCCATCGGTAAGTGTTGCGAGCTTCTTAGAACCATTAAAAAAAAGCTCTGTAGATCCATCACTATTTTCAAATTTAATATTATTAACAACAGTACCGCTATTATTACCCTGTAAAAAGGTATCACCAGTGGCATTTCTAATATAAGAGTCATTACCAGCAATATGATATATTTTTAAGTCTTGAGAAGTACCAACTGCAATTCTGTTGCCACCAGTAGCTGATGTTGCATCATTTACTGCTAAAACTCCAGTTGTAAGTGTGCCCGAACTTGTAGTTTCAAAAGCCTTCACTGAGTCATAATATAGCTCTACCGCAGCATCGTTAAAAAGTCGTGCAATATATTCAGTACCTCCCGCATTTAAAAAATCATAATGACTAGCTTGAAAAGTTAAATCACCTGTACCTACTTCTTTTATTCTTGATGTATTTTCCCCATGAAATATCTCTAGTCCGTCACCACTTGTTCCAAAAACGGCCTTTGCATTATCATTAAAAATTAGACTATTTGCCGATTTATCAAAAGTTGCATTAGCACTTGACCCTGTAAATGTTACATCGCCATCATGGGTTGCTCCATCATCAATAACTGTTCCAGTAACATTTATCCCCGTTGAACTTACATTGACCCTTGAAGTTCCACCAGTAGTTATATCTAAATTATTAGCTGCACTTGAAAATATACCAGTATCAAGATCATCTCTAAAAGCAAGTGCTGGTGCGGAGTTTGTGCCATCCTCAAGAGTTAACGTACCATCAAGTTGTAAAAGCTCTACCCAATCATTGTTACTTGAATTTCTTATTTTTAGGACTCCGTTTGTAGTATCCGCCCACCACATATATGCTGCTGTGGTAGAAGGAGCCGAAGAACTACTGTTATTTGTTAATATTGCTTGTAATACATTATTAATATCTGCTCTGACGTTTGCTCCTGTAGCATTATCTATTACATAATCGTGAGTAGCCATTACCTAATCCAATTTTTACTTAAGTATATCCTATTTTAAACTTAAGTTCCACGCCCAAAACCTGTTGCCGCATATTTGAAATTTCTATCAACATGACTTGATCCATTTTTTATATCTATATCAAAACCTGTTGAACTAATAGATGACAATGTGAAGAAATCACCTGACTGTGCGTTCTCTATAGTAATTCCGATTGATGGTAAGACAGAATTTGCTGAAATGCTAGTACCAGATTGACCTGTAAAGAAACTATTACTAAAAGTCACTGACTTTGTAGAAGTGCCTGATGCTATCAAACCATTTGTTGCTCCTGCATTACCAAGACTTGTTTCTGTTCTACTTTCTAATTCTGCTGTATAACCCAACTGATCTAACTCTATTGATTGACCAGGGTCATTTGTAGATAATTCTGCTTTAAATTTAAACCCTCTAGCAACATAAATTCCATTAACAAACGGATTAAAGTCAGAAAATTCTGCACTAAAATTGCAATTACCGCTAGTTGTTAAAGAAGTTGCAGAAGTTAAAGTAAACGTATTTGCACTTGGAACTGTTTGTATTTCATAATCCCCATCAACTCCTGTTCCAGATGTAAAATCAACATTTACAAAACTACCAACAGAATAGCCATGGGAAGTTTTTGTTATTGTAATAGTGTTTCCAGATATTGCGTAAGTGGCAGCAGTAGAGGTATCTGGGTCACTATCAGTAGTAGCAACTAATAATTTTGAGTTCACATCAACAGCAGTCGCACCATCAAAGTCTGTCCAGGTATCCAATAAGGCTGTTCTATCATCAAAAAAGTCATTAGGGTAAAAACCTTGAGTAACAAAATGTCTGATTAGTTTTAGAGGTTGTTTTCCACCTAGATCAAGGGTATTAGCAAAAGTGTAACTGCCAGTTGTAGCAGATATAATTCCTAAATCATCAAAATCTGATATTTGATCAAAATCAGTAATTGAATCTAATAATACCGCATCTCCTAAAATCAAACCATCTAAAGATGAGTTAAAATGAGTACCTACTTTAGTGCCTTGAAATGGTGGACTGTCTAAATCTTCTCTATCTGTAAGTACAGTAAGTTTAGGTAAAGTATTAGGTGTTGTTGAGACAAGTACAACTTTTGCATCTCCCGAACTTATACGGCCTCCATCATCTTTAAATCGTAGAATATAAGTACCATTTACAATATTCGGTACAATCGACTCACTCACGTTACCTGGTAATTCTGGTATTAATTCAACTGCATTTGTAAAAGTTGCACCTGTTGTAAGGTTAGAGCTTCTGACAACCACATTTCCCCCATGTACCACATCTACATCTGTTGATTGGTCAAAACGTAGTCGTACAAACTGATCTGATAGGGGTTCTATTTTTAAGTTTTGTACATCTGCTGGTATTGCAGTTTTTCCAATAGTTGTAAATTGTATAACAGTAGGTTCTGGTGAAACTGCGAGAAGTGCGTTTTTCGTAGAGACTCTTATATCATAAACACCTGCATCCGCATCGAAGATTGTAAAATCATTGCTCCTTGTAGTTACTGTTGTATAGTTCTCACCATCTTTTCTATAATCAATCTGATAAGCAGAAGCACCTAAAACAGATTCATATGTTACCAATATTTTATTTTTTGCTTTATTTTCTTCAACATAAAATTCCTCTTGTGCTGCTAAATTACTTGGTGCGTCTAATAAATCTATTAAAGTTGTAACATTTCTTTCAGGTAAAGCTGTACCATCCTCTATAAATGCAAATTTTCCTGAATTATAAGAAGTTCCTACTATTGCATATTGACCTTCATTTTCACTTACACTAACAACCCTCCATGTAGAAGTCTGAAGAGTGTCATTTTGTAAAATCCAAACACTATTAGCATTAGGAGCAGATGAAAAAGCAGAAGAAACAGTAATGACTGCTCCCGATATTCCTGATACTGATTTAGTTTCAACACTACCATCTGATAAAACTACAGATAATGTTGGATTATTTGTCGCATCAAGATCTGTTGATGCTGTATCATCCACTGTAATTGCAGTTGTTGTTGCAGCATTTATTCTTCCACCTCTCCTTTTACCTGCTCTAAGAGGGTCACTTATTTCAATAACCTGCCCAGGTCTTACTACTACTCCCTCAGTAAGTCCAGTGACAAAACTAACTGTTTCCGTAGAATTTTGCTCCTCAAATAGAATAAATCTTCCTATTCTTCTTGCTTGATTTCTTGAAGTGCAACCAAAACCAGTAATCTTTTTTTCTATCCTTCCATATTTAGTAACAGCAGTAGTATCTTCTACAGTTTCATAATCTAAAACTTGATTTTCCATATCAAAATATGACACAGAAACCACTGTAGATCTTGTTTTTAAACTTGTACCCTGATATGAAAAACCTGCCTGATCTACATTTGATAAGTTAAATAAATAACTAGGGTCAGTTGGTTGATCAATAGATAAAGATAGTGAACCTGCACTCCAAAAAGTCATGCCACGCATAACAGAACTTAAAGCGTTAACAGTTGCGTATGCGTCTTCCCTTTTTTGCAAAACTGTATTACATGAGAAACGTGGTTCTTGTCCACCGTTGCCATCGTCAACTAATTCAGAACAATAAACAGAGGCACTATAAAATCCAAATTTATCAAGTTGACTTTCTGTTATATGATCCCCAAGTCCATATCTAGTATTTGTGAGTAAATCAAATAAAATCCAAGCAGGGTCGCTTGTCCAATGTGTTGTAGTGGTAAGTGTTCCATTGAAAGTACCCGAATATGTTATACGCCCTGTTGTGGAATCTACTGTACCATTATGAGGTATTTTTATCTTGGTTCCACGAATCTTGAACATCCTCGCAGGAATACTTGGGAAAGATTCTGAGTCAAACCGTAATGCTACATGAGCAATATTTGGATATGCACGTTGTTCATCTATTATCTCTGTAAAAGATGTGAAGAAGAAATCATCTCTTATACGGTTAGAGCTTGTATCATCACTAACTCTTGTTACCGTAACAGTTATTGGAAATGCGGTTCCTGACGCAATATTAATCCTATAGTCTCTACTGTAAGCATTAAAACTTCTACCATGCACTCTATCTGTAATCGGAGTTGTAACAGTTCCATTATTATCTGTAATTTTTATCGTTAAATCTACCGTTCTTCCTAAAGTCTGTCCTTCATCATTTACCTCTGTTAATGCCGTAAATCGTAATGTAACTCTAATTGCATCAATATTACTATTAGTAATTGTTCTAGTTACAGGAGTATCTTTTACAACTTTTACATTCACACCCGTTTCTGTCTCAATGTCTGATATACCTTTTATAAAAGTTTGATTTGCAGTACCGAATCTCAGTGAGAATCCTATATTCTGAAAATTAAAATCAGAATCTTGTACATTATTTGGGTCTGCATTTGCTTTTAATATTGGAGTTTTTCCTAAAAAAACATCTTTTAAAGCTGCAAACTTGTACGCATCTGTTCCTTGTGTAAATCCAGCAGCAGATGGAAAGCCTTCTATTTCACCTTCAGCAAGCACATCCACAATCGTGACAAACTGCTTACTTGTTAAAGCATCTAGTGGTAAAGTTTGTAAGTGTGGAAATAAAACGCCTAATTCAGAATCTCTAACAGCAGCTAGATCACCTGTTGGCTTCATTCTTCCAAACATAATGCTTTACCCCTCTAGTTGAACAGTATCAATACCTGCTGAGACAACAAGCGAACCAGTAAATATTTCACCATAAATCACAGGTATAGGTACACCTGCCCTACCCGTATTTTGCACCCCATTGAATGAAAAGTTTACAGATTGTTGTGGATCGTCAGAAACAGCAGGTGGTTTTGGTACTGGCGTAAGCATTTCAGCAGCACCAGATAAAACCATATATAAACCAATATTACCTGCAACAGTTAATGCTGTTGTTGCAAAAGTAGCGGTAGTTGCAGTAGTAAGACCAAAACCAGTTGCACCAAGCCCTACTCCAGCAGCACCACCTGTTACTATAACAGCACCAACTATTACTGCTCCTGTTATAAACCTAGTAAGGGGGTCTTTTGCACCTGTGACTACTGGTATTATTTTTATTTGTTGCTGACCAATCGGCATATCTAATTCTTTATCATTTATTTCATAATTTCCAACTTTTACACAATAATTTTGATCTATCATGTGTGATTGTAATTTAGGAAAATTTGCTAATAAAAACTTAATAGCGTCTATCGATGAATTTATCTCGGCCTCAAAAGTACGCTGTCCTATAAAACGAGCCAACCTTCCATAAACTGTTATTTTACTTAGCATACCTATACCTCTTCTTAGTACAGTTTATATGTTCTTGATCATATATTTCTCTACAACTAAGTCTTTTCACACAATGCTGAAAAATAGTTTGATTTCCTAAATATAAAGCAACATGATTCAACTTACCTGTTTTTGTTGTGTCCATAAGCAAAACATCGCCTTCTTCTAAATCTACCGTATTTTCCAATTCATCAAAACCTGTTAATGGCAAACCAAATTCAAATAATGGGTTTTCGCTAAATTCTTTAGGACTTTTTGGCCTATCCCAATGTTTTAATTTTATGTTTTTCTTTTCTGCGTACCAATCATGTATTAGACTCCAACAATCTTGTACTCCCCATACCCACTCCCTACCAATTAATCCTTTTTTATAACCTGATGGCTCATAATATGACCATTGATCTGTTTCTGGTGTAGCAATATAAAAAGGTAAGTCTAAATATTCACAACTAGCTAAATCTGCATCACTAGCAGTAGGGGGATAATTTGGATGAGAATGAAATACAGCTATTATTTCTGCTTCATCTTCTGCGTTTGCCCAACTGTCAGGATCAATAATAAACTGATCTTCTAAATCTTCAGCAAGATTTATACAGGGATAATATTTTTCTTTACCCTTATAAACACCAACTAAACCACAAGCCTCATGTGGTGTATCTTTTTTTGCGTGTTTTATTGCCTCTAGTTTCCAACTCATTATTTAAAAGTACCGAGACCTGGGAAAAATTCTCTTGTTGCAATTCTTTTTGGTAGTTTTACATTTACAAGATCAAGTGCCGAGATTGCCTCAAATTGAACAACATCTCTATTTTCTGAAACTTTTCTATCTAAAAAATAAATTTCTTGAGGAAACTCTGCTGTTGGATCTGCTGTTGGATTGGAACCGCTTGCAAAATTTACAGCATCAAGAAACCTACCAAGAGTTCTAATTCTTACAAGTTTAGCCCCTGTCAAATCGTTACCTACTGTTGTCTGGTTTACATCAACTAAAATTGCACTTATTGTTCCTAAAATATTACTTATTGTAACTGTAGGTCTAGGTAGCGTTCCTGTACCGTTAAAAGTAAAACCTTCACATTTTATCGGAAACCTTTGATAAGTATTACCTGCCCAAACTACTTCACCATTTGAGTTTTGGTTTGCACCATTATGAAATCTATAAACAGTGCTAGCACCATGTAATGTTGAATCTAATGTTAAGGTAAACAATTCAATGATTGCACCAGGGTTTATTGATTGTAATTCAGAAACGGGTACTGCCATTACGGTTCAAAAACCTCTTCAAATGTTGCATTAATTATAGCTCTATTATTATATGGCATAGATTTTGTCCAAGATATACAAATAAATTTACTTGAAGATGATTCCCCTGGTGGTGTGAAAGTAAAACTATCCTGATCTTCTGCCCTTGCATCAAGAAAAGTTTCTATTGTATCTGACTCAGTTTCACTTACATTAAAAGTTAGGTTAAAAGCCTTTGGATTTTGATTTAGACCAAACTGAATACGCTGCTGATACCCATCACCAAATTGTGTTACTCGTATATTTGGTCGATTTGTTTTTCTTGTTCCATAAACAGGAGCAATTGAAGGAAAAGTTGCCATTTATCTTGTATTAGAAAGTAAACCACCAGGGCGTTGTTGTTTTAAAATTTCACCCTGCACAGCTACAGCTATTAGAGAGCCTAAAGCTCTTCCATCTTCTTCATCTCCTTCGACAGAAGAACCAGAAGCATCTACATTTACTACTACATTTGTTCCACCACCAAGAGCATGATTTGGTGTAATCATTCCTGATACACCTGGAGTAAACATCTCAGGTCCACGTTCTCCAACAAGATAGCTTCTTCCTCCTTTTACTGATCCTCCTTCTGCTTTTGGTGTGATATTAAAAGAACCTTTGGGTAAAACTGATGGAATACCAGTACCCTTAAATCCAGGCTTCATAGGTGGAGGAGCTTTAAAACCACCACCACCACCGCTTAACATACCGCTAAACATACCAAAAATACCTGATCTTATTTGTGCAGCTAACATTTGAGCAGCCATGTCTAAAAAATGATCTGCTGTACGCATAAACATATTTCTTAATGCTTCTTGTGCTGTCATTGAACCTTTAACAATACCTTTAAAAGATTCAGAAAAACTATCACCAATACTTTTTCCTAAAGCATCAATTTGAATTAAGGGATCTAATAATCTATTTAATTCATCAACAGGAGCTTTAATAATTGTTTGCCTTTCTAATTCTTTATTAAAATCTCGTTGAAGGTTAAGTAATGTTTGAGCTTCAGCAACTTTAGTCTGAAAATCTTTTTCAGCTTCGGTTCCTCGTTTTTCAGCAGCTTCATCCATAGTAAGAGAGCCACTTGTAATAGCAGATAATCCTTTACCTCTAAATGGATTTAATTTACTTAGTTGCCTTTGAAAAAAGTTTAGTTTTATAGCTTCTTGTTTAATAATTGTTTTATTTTTATTAACAATTCCTTCTAATAATTTATCTTCAGCAGCAGTAGCTCCTTGTGTTTTAAGAATATCTAATGCTCTTTGTGCTTGAGTTAAACTAAGTTCTTTTGATAATCCAGGCAATGCACTAATAAGTGAAGCATTATCTTTCAACCCTGCAAAAATATCAAAAACTCCCTCTGATCCAAATGTTTGAGTTAATGCAATTCTTGCCGATGCTTCAAACTGTTTAAATGCTTTTAATGCTTCAAGTGCCTCTTCTTTAGTCATGCCTAAAGACTTAGCAAACTCAGCTACTTGTTTTGAAGAGAACAACGAAGTTCCACCTGTAGCTGCTATTGAAACATTTAATTTATCTACAGCTTTATTAAAAGCTATGGCTTTTTCTATTTGAGCAGCAATAGCTGTAGCAAAAATAGAAGCAGCAAAACCACCTCCAGGTGCAAGTGCTCCTCCAGCACCACCAGCAACAGCACCAAATGCAGAACTTATACCACCAGCACCAAATAAAGCAGGAAAACCTCCACCAATCAATGCACTACCAATACCACCTTTTAAACGGGCTGAAGCTCCACCTTGCATTGCAAAAGGACCTCTAGGATTTGCTCTCGCACCAAAACCTAATCTGCTAAAAATGCCAGCAGGAGGAGGTAAAGCAGGACCAATATTTCCACCACGCACACCAAAAGGTGCAGTAGTTGCAAATTGACTAGCAGACAGTTGAGCTAAAGTACCTCTCATTTTTTTTGTATCTGCCTGTATTTTCTTTACGTTTTTATTAAATTCTTTAAATCCACCACCTAAACCAGCACGATTAGATCCAGCAGCAGCTATTTCTCTAATTTCCCGTGATCTTGCTACATTTGCTTCTACTTTACCTCTGAATGCTGAAGTAGCCTGACCTGGACCAATAGGACCAGAAAACATTGTTGCAGGTCTTATACCTCTTTCTGCTAACTTTTGCATTTTCATTTCAAAAGTTACTTTTTCTAAAAGTTTTGCTCTTTTTTCTAATCCAATATTTAATTGTTCATTTGCTCTTATAAGATTTCTAGCTGCGTCTGCTGCTTGTGGAGTGCCTAAAGTAGATTTATTAAAAGCTGCATTGGCTTTATTAACCATCATGGTTAAATTATTAAAACTTTCACTTACAGGTCGAATATGGTTTGGACTTAATGAAGCAAACCTTTGTATGTTTTTATTTGCTGCATTTATTCTGTCATTAGTTTTATCTAAAAGTTTATTGAAGTTGGTTAACTGTCCTGCCTTTATCTTTACATCAATATTTATTCCGTAATTAGCCACTTGCTATAAAAATTAAATAATAAACCTATCTTACCTTCTTTTGCCTTTTAAAGCACTAACTCTCTGTGCTTGTTCTTGTCGTTTTTCATATTCTTCATTTTCTATTTCTGCATACGCAGCCCAAGCTATCATTTCTTCGACAGTTAAAGTTTCACATAACTCGGCTACAGTTTTATGTAACTGTTTAGCTAAAGCAAATATAAATCTCCA
>CEQK01008675.1_pt1 | contig 10612 bp, 11 predicted proteins | sample 531051 | NCBI WGS metagenome assembly CEQK01 (sample SAMEA2621229, study PRJEB7988) | marine metagenome | biome: marine biome (ENVO:00000447); feature: deep chlorophyll maximum layer (ENVO:xxxxxxxx); material: "saline water (ENVO:00002010), including plankton (ENVO:xxxxxxxx)" | depth 150 m
TGCACGCTGCTGCGCTTCTGCTCGCCCACGGTGGTTTCCCACGCGTAATCGTCGCGCCCCGGGGCCTTGTAGTCGTGGCACATGAACAGCCGGGTGTCCTCGGGCAGCGCCAGCAGGCGGCGGATCGAGTGGTAGAGCTGGTGCGCATCGCCGCCGGGGAAGTCCGCCCGCGCGGTGCCGAAATCGGGCATGAACAGCGTGTCGCCGACGAACACCGCGTCGCCGATCTTGTAGGCGATGTCGGCAGGAGTGTGACCGGGCACGTGCAGCACCTCCACGGTGAGCGAGCCGATCGTGAAGCTCTCTCCATCGGCGAACAGGTCGTCGAAATCGGAGCCGTCGGTCTTGAGGTCGTCCATCCCGAAGACCGGGCGGAAGATCTTCTGCACATCGCGAATATGCGCGCCGATGCCGATCCGCGCGCCGGTCTTCGCCTTGATGAAGGGTGCCGCGCTCAGATGGTCGGCATGGGCGTGGGTTTCGAGCACGCGCTCGATCGTCACGCCTTCCTCTTCGGCGGCGGCAAGGATCGCTTCGGCCGAGCGCACGTCCGCCTCGCCCGAGGCGAGATCGAAGTCGAGCACAGGGTCGATGACTGCGCCCTTCGCCGTGTCCGGATCCCAGACCAGATAGCTGACCGTGTTGGTCGGTTCGTCGAAGAAGGCGCGAATGCGGGGGTTCGTCATGATCAGTCTCCATCGGGCTTGCTGTTGACGCTTGACATATATTAGCGATTGCTTATTTAGCAAGTGCTAATGGAAAACGACACACTTCTCGCCCCCGCAGACCTCGCCACGTTCGAGGCCAATGCATCTTCCGTCGCCGAGCTGCTCAAGGCGCTCGGCAACACCCGTCGCCTCATGGTGATGTGCAAGCTGGCCGAACATGGCGAGATGCGGGTGAACGCGCTGGCCGAGGAGGTCGGCCTGTCCCAGTCCGCGCTCTCGCAGCACCTTGCGAAGATGCGGGCAGAGGGCCTGGTCGACTCCCGGCGCGAGGCGCAGACCGCCTGGTACCGCATCGCCGACCCGCGCTGCCGCACCCTGCTGGCGACCCTTCACGATCTCTATTGTCAGGAGTGACCCCCATGACTGCTACCCCCAACACCCCCAAAACCGTCTCCCCCACCGAGGCACGGCGCATGATGGCCGAAGGCGCAAGACTGGTGGATATTCGCGGGACCGACGAGTTCGCCCGCGCCCGCGCTCAGGGCGCGGAGAATCGCCCGCTCGACCAGATCGAGCGGATCGATTGCGACGGGCCGATCGTCTTCATGTGCCGCTCCGGCATGCGGACCGGCAGCAATGCGCAGCGGCTCGCCGCGTGCCATGATGGCGAGGCCTTCCTGCTCGAAGGCGGGCTGGAAGGCTGGCGCAAGGCCGACCTCCCGGTGGAGGAAGACCGCAGCCAGCCGATCGAGATCATGCGGCAGGTTCAGATCGCCGCCGGATCGCTGGTCCTGCTGGGCGTGATCCTGGGCCTCACGGTGGCACCGGGATGGTTCGCGCTGTCGGGCTTCGTCGGCGCGGGGCTGGTCTTCGCAGGCACCACCGGCTGGTGCGGGATGGCGTACCTGCTCGCGATCATGCCGTGGAACCGTCAGGCCGCAGCGGCCTGACGCGATCCCATGGACCTGACTCATATCCTCATCACGCTGCTTTCGGGCGGTGTCATCGGCTTCGTGCTGGGGCTGGTCGGCGGCGGGGGCTCGATCCTCGCCGTCCCGCTGCTGGTCTATGCGGTGGGGATGAAGTCGCCGCACATGGCGATCGGCACCGCCGCGGTGGCGGTGGCGCTCAACGCGCTGGTCGGGCTGGTCGGCCACGCGCGCAGCGGCAATGTCCGCTGGCAATGCGCGCTCAGCTTCGCGCTCGCCGGATCGGCGGGTGCGGCGCTGGGCGCGGAGGCGGGCAAGGCGGTCGATGGTGAGAGCCTGCTCGGCCTGTTCGGCGGGCTGATGGTGGTGGTCGCGCTGCTGATGCTGCGCGGTCGCTCGGCAGCCGAGAACCCGCTGGTGCGGATGACGCGGGAGAATGCGAAATCCATGCTCTCGCGCATCCTTCCGATCGGGTTCGGCACCGGGCTACTCGCCGGCTTCTTCGGGATCGGCGGCGGCTTCCTGATCGTGCCGGGGCTGGTCTTCGCGACCGCGATGCCGCTGTCACTGGCGATCGGCAGTTCGCTGGTCGCGGTCAGCGCCTTCGGCATCACCACCGCCGGGTCCTACGCGCTCTCTGGCATGGTCGACTGGACGATCGTCGCCTGGCTGGTCGCGGGCGGGATCGGCGGCAGCGTGCTGGGGCGCGGCGCCGGGGCGAAGCTCGCCACGCACAAGCGCGCGCTGGAGATCGGATTTGCGGTGCTGGTCGCGGCGGTCGGCGTGTGGGTCATCGTCAAGTCGCTGGGCTGAGATTGCGCGGAACCGCTCGCCACGCCTTTCGTCTGACAGGGCAGAAGGAGATTCTCTAAATGGCGAATATCAGCATGGCGAATATCAGCACTGGCAGCGCAAAATACGAAGGCTTCGGCAAGGACGGCAAAGGCCACGTCTCGACCGGGTCTGGCGCGCTCAAGGACCAGCCCTATGGCTTCAAGACCCGGTTCGAGGATGAGCCGGGCACCAACCCCGAAGAACTGATCGCAGCCGCGCATGCCAGCTGCTTCACCATGGCGCTGTCGTTCCAGCTGGCGGGCAAGGGCCACTCGGACGGCACGATCGAGACCACCTGCAAGGTCACGCTCGAAAAGGATGGCGAGGGCTTCAAGGTCAGCAAGTCGGCGCTGTCGGTGACCGGCGGCGGCGACGGGCTCGACAAGGCGACGTTCGAGGAATGCGCGCAGACAGCCAAGGAAAACTGCCCGCTGTCCAAGCTGCTCGACACCGAGATCACGCTGGAAACCAACTTTAACGGCTAACCGGCTTCCCCCGTGGGCGGATCGGCGCTGAGCCATCCGCCCACACCCACCGCCAGCATCATGCCGACCAGCTGCGCGGCGATGAAGCCGGGCACGTCGACCGGCGCGATCCCGGCGAAGGTGTCGCTGAGCGAGCGGACGACGGTGATCGCGGGATTGGCGAAACTGGTCGAGCTGGTGAACCAGTAGGCGGCGGTGATGTAGAGCGCGACGCTCGCCGGAACCGAGCCGGGCAGACGCTTCAATGTGACGAGGATGGTGAGCACGAGGCCGAAGGTCGCGATTGCCTCGCCTGTCCACTGACCGACGCCGGTGCGCGCCTTGGTCGATAGCTGCAGGATGGGCAGGTCGAACATCAGATGGACCGCCAGCGCCCCCAGCGCACCCGCCAGCAGCTGGACGAGGATATAGAGCAGCGCGATGCGCACCCGCGTCTCCCCGCGTAGCGCGAAGGCGATGCTGACCGCAGGGTTGAAATGCGCGTCCGAGATCGGGCCCAGCATCGCGATCAGCACGTAGAGGATTGCGCCCGTCGCGATCGTGTTGGCGAGCAGCGCGACTGCCACGTTCCCGTCCATCAGGTTTTGCGCCATCACGCCCGAACCGAGCACGCCAGCGAACAGGAAGAAGCTGCCGATCGCCTCTGCGGCGAGGCGGCGTGACAGGGCGTGCTCCGCTGGCGGCGCCGCCTCGGCGACGAGGCTCACAGATCCTCGATGCTGTGGACCGCCGCGCACGGATCGTTGGCGTCGGTCTCGTCACCATGGCCGACCTGGGTCAGCACCAGCAATCCGCCGATCACCAGCGCGACGAACGCGGCGGTGACCCACGGAAGATACTTGTCGATGAAGACCTTGATCGGCGCGCCGAAGATGCGGAACAGCAGGCCCACGGTGAAGAAGATCATCCCGCGTCCCACCAGGCTGGCGAGGATGAAGGTGACGATGTTCATGTTCACGAACCCGGCAGAGATCGTCAGCAGCTTGAACGGCACCGGAGTCGATCCGGCGACCACGATCGCCTCCCAGTCGTATTCGCGCAGATAGCAGGCGGCGCGCGGGAAGCTGTCGGTCATCCCGATCACGCCGATCAGCCATTCGCCGACCAGATCGTACAGGCCCCAGCCGATGAAATAGCCGAACAGCCCGCCCACGACCGAGGCAAGCGTGGCGATCACGCCGAAGCGAATCGCCTTCTTCGGTTCTGCCAGACACATCAGGCCCAGCAGCGGGTGCGGCGGGATTGGGAAGAAGCTGGCTTCGACGAAGCAGAAGAACGCGAGCCACCACTGCGCATGCGGATGCGCCGCCTTCTCCATCGTCCAATTGTACAAACCGCGCAGCATTGCCGCTCCCTCCCAGATTTCGCCAGCGCTTAGGCCAGCCGCCCACCCCGCGCAAGCGAGTGCGTAGATCGGATGATGTACCAGATAGGTTATTTTAGCATTGACATCGTGACGCTCTTTGGTTATGGACAAAGAACATCGCGATGGTGCGGGCACGGCGGGGGCCAATCGCTACGTCAGACGCCAGCCCCCGGGATCATCATTTCATGCCGACCAATAGCAGCAGCGCATCCGCCCAGCGGGTGCGTCGCAAGAACGTGCGCATCACCGACACGCAGAAACGCGAAGGGGAGGAAGGCCCGATCAGCAAACACTGGCGGACCTATTTCCTCCAGGCACTGGCCGCGACCTCGAGCGTCACCGCTTCGGCGAAGGCAGCGGGCATCTCCCCCAGCCGCGCCTACAAGACCCGGCGCGAACATGCGGATTTCGCCGCCGCATGGCGTGGCGCGCTGCTCTCCGCCTCCACCGCCGCTCTGGCGCAGGCGGTGCGCGATGCTGCGGAAGGTGAGGCGGAGGTTCTGCTGCTCGCCTTCACGCCGACAATCCTCGACGGCCAGATGCCCGAGATCGAGCGCGCCAACCTGCCGGTCGGCTGGGCCTGGCCCGCCTTCGATCGCTTGCAGCTGGAGGATTACGACTGGCTGACCGCCGGTGCCGATGCCCGCCGCCGCGCGGCTTACGCGCATGTCGATGCGCGGCTCGGCTATCCGATCGACCGGCAGGACTATTTCGCGGGCTTCGTGCTGAGCGCCGAAGATGCGCCCGCCTACTGGGCACGGATCGATGCCGCGCTCGACGAGGCGCGCGCGCGCGGTGTGACCCAGCGCTTCGTGTGGGCGCTGCCGCAGATCGCACGCGACGGATACACCCGGCTTGCCCCGCTCCAGACCGACCAGCGCGAGGACCATATGCAGAACTTCGACGACGTCCCCTATCCGCTCACGCTCGGCACGGATGCCAGCGCGAGCCCCGAATTCTCGACCTCGGTACTGGTCACCGCCTCGGGCCATGAGCGCCGCACAGCGCAGTGGGCCGACGCGCGGCTGCGCTTCGATGTCGGGCCGGGCATTCGTTCGGAGAGCGAGCTGGCGACCCTGCTCGGCTTCTTCCGCGCCCGCCATGGCCCGGCGCGCGGCTTTCGCCTGACCGATCCGTTCGATCTCTCCTCCAACGGCACCACCGGCGCGCCGACCCCTGCCGACCAGCTGCTCGGGCTCGGCGATGGCGAGACCACCCGCTTCGCGCTGGTCAAACGCTACGGCGAGGAACCCGAGCCCCAGGTGCGGCGGATCACCCGGCCCCGCAGCGGCACGTTGCGCGTGTCTGTCGGCGGTCAGGAAACCGCTGGCTTCACGCTCGATCCGCTGGGCTTCGTGGTGCTCGACGATGCCCCCGCAGCCGAAGAGGAAGTGCGCGCGGGCTTCCTGTTCGATGTGCCCGTGCGCTTTGCCGAGGACCGGCTGGCGATCAGCGCCGCCGGTTTTGCCGCCGGGCAGGCGCCCAGCGTGCCGCTGATCGAGATCAGGGAGGCGGCATGAGCGAGAGCCATGAAGAAGACCGCCTCGCCACCCGCGCCTTCTTCTGGCGGATCGAACGGCGCGATGGCGTGACCCTGGGCTTCACCAGCCACGACCGCGACCTGATGCTAGACGGCGTGCGCCTGCGCGCCGCGCCCGGCATCCGCCCCGCCGCGCTGTGCCTGACGAGCGAGATTGCCGGCGACGACGCGCAGATGGACGGCGCGATCACGCACGACGCAATCTCCGCAGTCGATCTGGAAGCGGGCCGCTTCGACGGCGCAGCGGTGACGATCGGCAGCATCGACTGGCAGAGCGGCGAGGCGCAGGCGCATTACTGGGGCACGATCGGCCAGACGGAAGCCGTCGCCGACGGTTTCTCCGCTCAGCTGCATTCGGCCAAGGCCGCACTGGAGGAAGACCCGGTCCCGCGCACCAGCCCCGGATGCCGCGCGCGCTTTTGTGGGCCCGGCTGCAACCTGTCGCCCGTACGCTTCACGGTAGAACGGCAGGTCGCGACGATCGAAGCAAGTGCCAATGCGGTCGGCTTTGCAGAGCTCGCGAGCGCGGATTTCGTGTTCGGGGAGCTGCGCTGGCTGGAAGGGCCCGCGCTCGGCCTGCGCCAGACCATTATCGCCGATGAGGCCGGAATGCTGGTGCTCGACAGCAGCATTCCGGCCGGAGTGCGCGAGGGAACCCGCGCCCAGCTGCGCGAGGGCTGCGACCGCACCATCGCCACCTGCTCCACACGCTTCGGCAATGCGGTGAACTTTCGCGGCGAGCCCTTCCTGCCAGGCAACGACCTCGTCGCCCGCTACCCATCGCGCAGCTGATGGACAGGGCATCCCGGATCGCGCGCGCGGCGGACGATCTAGTCGGCATACCGTTCCGCCTGCAGGGGCGTGATCCATCGACCGGGCTCGACTGTATCGGGCTGGTGCTGGCCAGCCTCGCTGCGGCGGAGATCACTCTCGCGCTGCCAGCGGATTACCGCCCCCAACGAAGGCGCTTCATCCTTCCGTACGAGGCACTGGCGGCGGCGGGCCTGATCGAGGTGCGCGAACCACGCCGCGCGGGCGATGTCCTGCTTCTGGAGACCGGCCCGGCGCAGGTCCATGCGGCGGTCGCCGTAAGTCGGCACCGAATCGTCCATGCCCACGCCGGGCTTCGCCGGGTCGTCGAAAGCCCGCTGCCCGATCACTGGCACGTGCTCGCCTGCTGGCGGCCCGCCTGCGATCCGCAAGGAGATACATCATGGCAACGCTGATCCTGTCCACGGTCGGCACCGCGCTCGGCGGGCCAATCGGCGGGGCGATCGGGGCGGTGCTGGGCCGAGCGGTCGACAGCGCGGTGATCGGCACGCCGACCCGCCAAGGCCCGCGCCTGACCGAGCTGGCGGTGTCCACCTCCAGCTACGGCCAGCCAGTGCCGCGCGTATTCGGCACGATGCGGGTGCCCGGCGCAATCATCTGGGCGACCGAACTGGTCGAGAGCAGTCAGATGAGCGGCGGCAAGGGGCAGCCCAGGACCACCACCTATAGCTACGCGATCTCCTTCGCGGTCGCGCTGTCGAGCCGGCCAGTCGCCGCGATCGGGCGCATCTGGGCCGATGGCGCATTGCTGCGCGGGAGCGCGGGCGACCTGAAAGTCGGCGGGGTCATGCGGCTGCACAAGGGCACCGGAGACGACGAAGTCGATCCATTGATCGTCGCAGACAAGGTCGCGCAGGGCTGTGCCTTCCGCGACCTCGCCTATCTGGTGTTCGAGGACCTGGAGCTGGCCAGCTTCGGCAATCGCATCCCAGCGCTCAGCTTCGAGGTGACCGCGCCCGACGGTACGCTCGATGTCATCGACCTGCTTGAAGACATCCCGCTTGCGGCTGGCGCTAGTGCTCCGCTGGCGGGGCTGCGGGGCTTCGCCGATCAGGGCGGGTCGCGCGCGGATCTGCTGGCGCATGTGGCACAGGTTTTCCCGCTGACGCTTGGCGCGACCGCCAAGGGCCTCTCGCTATCGCCGGTGGAGGCCGACGATCCGATCGCGCTGCCGCCGCCTGTGGTCGGTCGCCTCGACGGAGAGGATCGCGCCGAGCCGCGCGTGCGCCGCGACGCGTCCACGCGCGAGGTGCCAGCGGCCTTGCGCTATTACGATCCCGCGCGCGACTACCAGCCCTCGCTCCAGCGTGCGCCGGGCGTCGGCGGGGCGAGCGAGCAGATCGAGTTCCCCGGGGCCTTTCCCGCACCGGACGCACAGGGACGGATCGCCGCGCTGCATCGCCGCGCCCTGACCGCACGCGACAATCTCGAATGGCGGATCGCAGAGCCCGCGGCGGGAATCGTGCCGGGGGCCGTGGTGACGCGCGCTAGCCACGGCGATGTCTGGCGCGTGACCAGCTGGGAATGGCACGCCGACGGGATCGACCTGGGGCTGGAGCGGATCGCGCGGCTCCCTGCGGGGCGCTCGGTTGCTGATCCGGGCTCCGGCCCGCCCACGCTCGATGAAGTGCCGGGCGAGCTCGTGCTTCGCTATGTCGAACTGCCGTGGGACGGATCGGGCGATCCGGCGACGCCGCAACGCTACGCCGCGCTCAGCATGGCGGGTACTCGCAGCCCGATCGCGCTGTCGGCGGTGGAGGGCGATGCGCTGCTTCCGCTCGGGCAGGTCGGCCGTGGCGACACGGTCCAGGGTGCCAGCGTTGCACCGCTCGCACCCTCCCCCAGCCTGCTGTTCGAGGCGGAGGCCACGCTGGAGATCGCGCTGGTCTCGGCCGGCATGCAGCTGCAATCGGTCGACATGCCCGCGCTGCTGGGCGGCGCGAACCGGCTGCTGCTGGGCGAGGAAGTGCTCCAGTTCCGCCATGCCGAACCGCTCGGCGATGCGCACTGGCGCTTGACCGGCCTGCTGCGTGGGCGAGCGGGGACCGAGCATCACGCAGCTGCGGGCCATGCGCCGGGCACTGCCGCGATCCTGATCGACCACCGGCTGGTCGCGCTCCCGGCGCAGGATCATATGGAGATCGCTGCGCTTCCCGGTGTCGGCTCGACCGAGCCCGTCTACGCCGCGCTTGGCTCTGCCGGCGTCACGCAGCGCCCGCTCACCCCTGTCCACCCGCGGGTCGATCTCACAGCGGCGGGCGATGCGATGTGGAGCTGGGTGCGCAGGGCACGCGGAGGCTGGCGCTGGCAGGACGGAGTGGACATGCCGCTGGTCGAGGAGCGCGAAACCTATCAGGTCGGCCTCGGTTCGCTCGAAACGCCACATGCGCTGTGGGAGGTGACCGGGCCGAGCTTCTCCCTAACCCAGACCCAACGGGCAGACTTGCGCGCACTCTACCCGTTAGCGGCGCTGTGGGTTCGCCAGATCGGCACCCGTGGTCTGTCGCACCCCGTCCGCCTTCCCACCGCCCCATCCCAGGAGACCAACTGATGTCCATCCCACTGGAACTCGCAGCGCGATCGCCGCGCAACGCTCTGCCCTTCCTGGTCGTCGCCCAGGCGCAGAAGGAAGCGACCGTGAACGAGGCTCTTGCGCGGATCGACGCGCTGCTGCGCCCCGTGGTGGAGGGGGAAAGCGATGCACCTCCTGCGGAGCCTGCGGAGGGCACGGGCTGGATCGTGGGTGCGGGAGCACAGGGCGAGTGGGCGGGGCTTGAGGGCGCGCTCGCGTTCAGGATCGCAGGCAGCTGGATATACGCGCAACCTTCGGAAGGCACCGTTGTATTCGACCGCGCGCTGGGCGGCTTGCGTCATTGGCGCGATGGCTGGCAGGCGGTCGCGTTGCCCACAATCCCCACTGGCGGTGCAACGATCGACACGGAAGCGCGCGCCGCGATCGAGGAACTTATCGCGCAACTTCGCGCCTTCGGCCTAGGGATTTGAGAGCGGCGCCGGGAACCGCCGGTTTGACGAAGCGTTGGCGGGCCGGGAGGAACAGGGATTGATCCCGGCTTCCATCAAGAGACGTTCTCGCTGATGAGGCAATCTTGCAACAGTGTCTTCGCTTTACGGAAACGAGGGCCTGTCTGCTTGCCTCGGAACTGGGGAAAAGTTAAGTGGGGGCCTCCTGGTGGCTCCCAATCATTACAAAGGGGAATTACAGTAATGCGCAATATCGTCATCGGAATGGCGATGGCTTCGACGATGCTCGCATCGCCGGCACTTGCACGTGACAGCCAATGGTACGTGCAGGTCGAAGGCGGTCCGATGCTGGTCGAAGACCTCGACTTCGACGTCAATGGCGTCGAAGACCAGCTCACCCAAGATTACGACGCCGGCTATGACTTCGGCGGTCTCGTTGGTTACGATTTCGGCCCGGTCCGGATCGAAGCCGAAGCGAGCTACCGTGAAGCCGACGCCGACCAGCTTATCGTCGGCACGCTCGGCTTCCCGGCCGGTGCCGGTACGCGCCTCGCACCCGCAGGCCAGTTCCCGGCGAACGGCTACGTCAACTCGCTGAGCTTCATGGTCAACGGCTTGGCCGACTTCGGTCCCGATGACGGCCTGCAGGGCTTCGTCGGTGGCGGTGTCGGTGTCGCCCGGACCAAGGTCCAGACGACCATCAACACCAACGGTGCGCCGGGTCTCGACGATTCGGACACCGGGTTTGCTTGGCAGATCCTCGCGGGCGTTCGCGCTCCGGTGACCGATCGCATCGATGTCGGCCTGAAGTATCGCTTCTTCAACGCCCAGAACATCGAAATGGTCGATCGTCTTGGTGACGTGCTCGAAGGCCGCCTGCGCTCGCACTCGCTGATGGGCACGGTGACCTACAACTTCGGCGCACCGCCGGCACCGCCGCCGCCGCCGCCGCCGCCGCCGCCGCCTCCCCCGCCGCC
>CEQK01036922.1_pt1 | contig 10576 bp, 9 predicted proteins | sample 531051 | NCBI WGS metagenome assembly CEQK01 (sample SAMEA2621229, study PRJEB7988) | marine metagenome | biome: marine biome (ENVO:00000447); feature: deep chlorophyll maximum layer (ENVO:xxxxxxxx); material: "saline water (ENVO:00002010), including plankton (ENVO:xxxxxxxx)" | depth 150 m
GACAATCTCGACGGCCTCGATGTGGCCGATCGCATCCGCTACGATTCGCCCGAGATCAACGGCTTCCATCTGTCCACGAGCCTGTTGGACAATGGCATCATCGACGCCGCCCTGTACTATTCCGGCAACATCTCGGGCATCACCGTCGAAGCCGCGGCCGGCTGGTACAACGGATCAGGTAATACGGACGCCTTCACGGACGGGATTTCGGGCTCGGTCTCGGCGCTTGCGCCGAGCGGCTTCAGCCTGACGCTGGCGGCCGGCACCAAATCCGCCGCCACCCAGGGCCGCGACGATCCGAAGTTCTATTACGGCAAGGTCGGTTATCAGACGAAGCTCAATACCTTCGGCACGACCGCCTTCGCCGTCGACCTGGGGCGGTTCGAGGATTCGGCGCAGAACGGCGATACCCTCGATACCTTCGGCGCCCAGGCGGTGCAGGAGATCGAAGGGACCGGCTCCAGCGTCTATGTCGCCTACCGCTATCACACGCTCGATCGCAGCGGCACAGACTTCGACGCCATTCATTCGATCATGACCGGGGCTTACGTGGCCTTCTAATTCCAGGACTTCCGATCCAGGAATATCCAACGGGCCCCGTCAATCGGGGCCCGTTTCCTGTTCCGGGGCCTGCGCCCGACGGCAGCGGGCGGCAGCCATTAGCGCGACGGCGCCCAGGATCCCCGCGAACAGGGTCATGGCCAAAACGCCGTCATATCCGGTGACCAGCCAGACCAGCCCGGCAAGACCCGGGGCGAGGGCGGAAAAGCCGATATAGGGCACGGCCAGAATTCCGGCGATGACGCCATAACGCCTGCGGCCCAGAAGTTCGGCCACGATGACCGGGCGGGTGATGCTCATGACCCCGTTGCCGGCCCCCTGGAACAACACGAAAACGACCAGCAGACCGGGCACCGAATTGGCCCCCAGCAAGGCCGCCGAGGCGATCGCCATGGCCAGCAGACTGACCGCCGCGATGGGCGGCGCCGAGGTCACGTGGCGCTGTACGGCAAGCACGCAAAGCCGGCCCGCGACCTGCATGGGCCCGATCATCGATGCGGCCAGAACCGCCGTTTCCGGCCCGACCCCGCGTTCCGCCAGCAACGGCAGCATGTGGGAAATGATGGCGAAATGATTGAACGCCATCATGGCGTAGGCCACGGCGAGCAGCCAGAACACGATATTCCGCGTCAGGTTCAGCGGCTTTCCCGTATTCGCCGCCGCACCTTCGGCCGGGGCCGGGGCTTCTTTGCCATGGTGGGCCAGACCGAAGAACAGCAGCGGCACGCAGACAAAGGCCGCCAGACCGGCAAACACCAGCACCACATTGCGCCAGCCCATGATCGCATCCAGGGTATGGACCGTCGGGAACGCCACCGTGCCGGCGAACCCGGCGACCAGGGTGACGATGGTGATCGCCTGGCGTGAACGGTCGCCCATGATCCGGGTCAGGATCGCGAAACAGGGTTCATACAGGCAACCGGCCATGATCACGCCGATCCCGGCCCAGACGGCGTAGAATTCCCATAATTCGGTCACCCGCGACAGCGCCACCAGCATCACCGCACCCGTGAAGGCGGAGCCGATGAACAGGCGCCGGCCGTGTCCATGATCGATCAGGCGCCCGGCGACGGGGGCAAGGAAAGCGGAGACCAGAAGAGCCGTGGTCAAAGCACCCGCGATTTCCAACTTGGTCCAAGGGAATTCCTGTTCCCAAATGCCCAGCAAGGCCGGAAACAGATAGTAGAAACCGGCCCACAGCAGGGTTTCCGCCACGGCGAGCGGCCAGACAACGCGGCGGAACGTATCACCAGACGCCACGGGAATGCTCCTTGGGTGGGCAACGGCGGAAACGCGGGCGGACGCCCACTGCATTTGTTTAGACCAATTTTCGCGTAGAGGCAAAACAAGGGGGAAAGGCTTTTCCCATAAGAAGAGGCGTCAGGGATACAGGTCCTGGGACACCTGCATCTCGTGCCGACAAGCGACACACCTGACACCTCTCTTGGAGCCGGCCAGGCTCCACGCTTATGAAAAACGCCTATCCGCCTGTGAAACCCTTCCTCCCGCGGCCGCACCCTGGGCAGAGATCGAACCCCGGGACGATGGGTCTTTGGGCTTGCGACCGGCGCGCGTTCGAAAACGTGCCCCGAGCCTGGGCCCTACGGCGGGATGCCGGACTGCGGCTGATACCGGCTCTCCCTCCCTCCGGATCGGCGAAGCGAAGCTTCGTCTTTCTTTCGGGTGGCCCGGCCGGACGGCCGGGACCATGGCGACGCCTTTCAAAGCGCGCAACATCATGGTCTTGGCATATGCCGGGCGGCAACGCGGAAACCTGGGGATTAGCGGCGAAAGTTGTGCATAACTCCCATGGCTTCCCACATTCCGTCCACAGCTTTTCCCCAGGCAGCCGGGGACACTCCGGCTAAGCCATTGAAAGGGGAAGACTCCCGGGTTTCCGCCCGGGGACCCACGGAATCCCTCTGGCGCGGTCTGGGAAAATTAGATAATGAAAATTTTCGGTGATGCCGTCGGCAGCCTCGTCGGCATCATTCTCGCAGATCCTGCTTTCAGACAGTCGTTACCTAGTGTTTTTGCTTCTCGAGAGGAAGTTTGGAAATGTCCGGTTTCTTCAAGTGTCTCCCCGCATTTTGCTTTGCCCTCGCCGTTCTCGCTCCGCTGTCCACGCGGGCCGAAACCTGTCCATCCCCCGACGATACGAATTGGGTCAGCGGCGCCAATCATTGCCTCGCGATCAAAACCTACCTTCCGACGGGCGGCACAGGCCACGTTCTCATGGTCGTCCTGCACGGCGATCTCAGTTCGGGTGGCCCCGCCGACGACAGCCTGGATTTTGCCAAGACGGCGGCCGAGGCCGGTGCGGTCGGCGTCGCCATGGCGCGTCCCGGCTATATGATCGACGGTCGGGAATCATCCGGCATTCCGACACGCAATCAGGACCGGGAAGACCGTTTCAAGCCTGCCGAAATCGACAGCATCGCCCAGGCCGTTGCCGCCCTGAAGGCCCATCACAAGGCTGAGCGCGTGGTCATGTTCGGCCATTCCGGCGGCGCGATCATTTCCGGCGTCATGCTGGGCAGGTCCGCGCCCTTGGTCGACGCAGTGATCTTGCTGTCCTGCCCCTGCAACTATGCGGACTGGCGTGAATCCAACGACTGGCCCGCGGTCTACGGCGCCGAATCTCCGCACAACTATTTAGAAAAAGCGCCCAAGACCGCACGCATCTTCACCTTAACCGGCGAGAATGACGGCAATACCAAAATGTGGCTTGCCACCGACTATGTGAAGAAGGCTGTAGGCCTGGGGCTGAACGCGACCTTCACCCCGATCCCCGGCGCTAACCACGGCCTGCGCCGGATCAAGCGGCAGCCCCAAATCTTCGATGCCATCCGCGCGGCCGTGACCTCCCCCTGACATGGTTCTAGCGGCCATCTGGCATACAAAAGACCATATACCATAAGTATCTGAAATCGCGGCATATCCAATCGCCATCAGACGTTTGCGCAATTGCGAAATAGGCGTTAGGTTTGCCGCGGATTCATCACTAGACGAGGTTCTCCCATGGCGCGTCGTGAACGGCCCCTGTCGCCCCATCTGCAGGTCTATCGGCCGCAAATCACTTCCGTACTGTCGATCACGCATCGCATGACCGGCATCGCCCTTGCGGGGGGCATCCTGATCCTGACCTATTGGCTGACGGCCGCGACCTATGGCGCCGACGCCTTCGCCACCGCCCAGGCGGTGATCGGGTCCTGGGTCGGCCAGGTCGTTCTCTGGGGACTTCTGTTCTCACTTTACTATCATCTGGGCAACGGCATCCGGCACCTGATGTGGGACGCCGGGTCTGGCTTCGACCTGCCGTCGGTCCGGCGTACGGGCATGCTGGTCGTGCTGTTCGCCGTCGTCATGACGGCGGCGACGCTCGGTTGCGCCTACTTCGTGATCGGAGGCTAAGCCCATGGAAATGCGATCCCCCTTAAGCCGCGTGCGCGGTCTGGGTGCTGCCCACGAAGGCGTCGCCCATTGGTGGGCCCAGCGCCTGACCGGTGTCGCCCTGGTGCCGCTGACCCTGTGGTTCATCTGGGCCATGTCCGGGCTTCTCGGCGCCGACCTTGCGGCCATGAAAGCCTGGATCGGCATGGGACAGAACGCGGTTCTGCTGATCCTGCTGATCGTCGCCGGCATGCATCACGCGCAGCTTGGCCTGCAGGTCGTGATCGAGGATTACGTCCATGCCGAAGGCACCAAGACCGTGTCGCTGGTCCTTGTCAAACTGGGCGCCGTGTTCCTTGGCGCCATCAACATCTTCGCCGTCCTCAAGCTGACCTTCGGGAGCTGATCCGAAATGCCGAAAGCCTACGAACTAACCGATCACAAATACGACGTCGTCGTGCTGGGCGCCGGCGGCGCCGGGCTGCGGGCGACGCTGGGCATGGCGGCGGCGGGACTTAAGACCGCCTGCATCACCAAGGTATTCCCGACCCGGTCCCACACCGTGGCGGCCCAGGGCGGGGTGTCGGCCGCGCTCGGCAACCTGGATGAAGACCATTGGGAATGGCACATGTACGACACCGTCAAGGGCGCCGATTGGCTGGGCGACCAGGACGCCATCGAATACATGTGCCGCGAGGCCGTGCCGGCGGTGATCGAAATGGAGCACTTCGGCATGCCGTTTTCCCGCACCGACGACGGGCGCATCTACCAGCGCCCGTTCGGCGGCCACATGCGCAACTTCGGCGAAGCCCCGGTGCGCCGCGCCTGCGCCGCCGCCGACCGCACCGGCCATGCCATGCTGCACACCCTGTATCAGCAGTCGTTGGCCCATAACGCGGAATTCTTCGTCGAATATTTCGCCCTCGACCTGATCATGAGCGACGACGGCGTGTGCGAAGGCGTCGTCGCCTGGAACCTGGACGACGGCACCATCCACACCTTCCGCGCCCATCAGACCGTGATGGCGACGGGCGGTTACGGACGGGCCTATTTCTCCTGCACCTCGGCCCATACCTGCACGGGCGACGGCAACGCCATGTTCGCGCGCGCCGGCCTGCCGCTGGAAGACCACGAATTCGTGCAGTTCCACCCCACCGGCATCTATGGCGCCGGCTGCCTGATTACCGAGGGGGCCCGCGGCGAAGGCGGATACCTGACGAATTCCGAGGGCGAACGTTTCATGGAACGTTACGCGCCGACGGCCAAGGACCTGGCGTCCCGCGACGTCGTGTCGCGCGCCATGACCATGGAAATCCGCGAAGGCCGCGGCATCGGCGACAACAGCGACCACATCATGCTGCACCTGGAACATCTGGGCTCGGACACCCTGTTGCAGCGCCTGCCCGGGATCACGGAAACGGCCAAGATCTTCTCCGGCGTCGACGCCACGAAAGAGCCGATCCCCGTGCTGCCGACCGTGCACTACAACATGGGCGGCATTCCGACCAACTACATGACCGAGGCCCTGAACCCCACAGACGACGATCCGGACGCGGTCTCGCCCGGCATCATGGCCGTCGGCGAATGCGCCTGCGCCTCCGTGCACGGGGCCAACCGGCTGGGCACCAACTCGCTGCTCGACCTGATCGTGTTCGGCCGCGCCGCCGGCCTGCGCGCCGCCGAAACCATCAAACCGGGCGCGCCGCTGCGCCCCTACCGCTCGGGCTGCACGGACAAGGCGCTGGACCGCCTCGACCGCATCCGCCACTCCTCGGGCAGCACCAAGGTCGCCGAAATTCGCGACGCCATGCAGCGCACCATGCAGAACGACGCAGCCGTCTACCGCACGTCGAAGACCCTGAAGGAAGGCTGCGAGAAGATGGATCAGGTGTGGAAATCCAAGGACGACATGCGCATCGAGGACCGCTCCATGATCTGGAACTCGGACCTGGTCGAAGCCCTGGAGCTGGAAAACCTTCTGATCTGCGCCAAGGCGACGATCCATTCGGCGGAAGCCCGCCACGAAAGCCGAGGCGCCCAGGCGCACGAGGATTATCCCGACCGCGACGACGCCAACTGGATGAAGCACACGCTCGCCTGGGTCAACGAAGACGGGTCCGTGCGGCTCGACTACCGGCCGGTCCATACCTGGACCCTGACGGACGAGGTCCAGTACATCGAGCCCAAGGCTCGGGTGTATTAAAAGAAGGAAGGAACGCAGCACATGGTCGAATTCAACCTTCCCGCCAACTCGCGCATTACCGAGGGCAAGACCGTCAAGGCCGCCCCCGACGCGACCAATATCCGCAAATTCAAGGTCTACCGCTGGGATCCGGACACGGACGATCTGCCACGGGTCGATACATACGAGGTCGATCTCGACCGTTGCGGGCCGATGGTTCTCGACGCCCTGATCAAGATCAAGAACGAGCTGGATTCGACCCTGACCTTTCGGCGGTCCTGCCGCGAAGGGGTCTGCGGGTCCTGCGCCTTCAACATCGACGGCACCAACACCCTGGCCTGCACCAAGGCCATCGAGGACATCAAGGGCGACGTGAAGATCTATCCCTTGCCGCACATGCCGGTGATCAAGGATCTGGTGCCCGACCTCAACGTGCCTTATGCGCAGCTGAAATCCATCGAACCCTGGCTGCAGGCCGACACCCCGGCGCCGACCCGCGAACGCCTGCAAAGCCCGGAAGAGCGCGAGAAGCTCGACGGTCTGTGGGAATGCATCCTGTGCTTCTGCTGTCAGACGTCCTGCCCGAGCTACTGGTGGAACGGCGACCGCTACCTGGGGCCGGCCATCCTGCTGCAAAGCTACCGCTGGATCGCCGACAGCCGCGACGAAGCCACGGGCAAACGGCTCGACAATCTGAACGACCCGTACCGCCTGTACCGCTGCCACACCATCATGAACTGCACCAACACCTGCCCGAAGCACCTGAACCCGGGCCTGGCGATCGCGGAAATCAAGAAATCGATCGCGGCGCGGCAGTAAGACTCATTAAATTTCACCAACGAAAAGCCCGCCTCACGGCGGGCTTTTTGCTGTGCAAATCGTCATCCCAGATCAGTCGTAGGCCAGATCAATCGTAGGACGGCGTGCCGTGCGGGTCCTCGGGCTCCAGCGTGATGTCGCTGGTGATGTCGTGGCTGAGGCCCAGTTCGGGAATGCTGAGGGTCACCTTGGCGGTCACGCTGCCGTCCGCGGCCAAATTGCCGGACGCAAGCGCGGCGCGCACCGCGCCCTCGATCTCGCGCTGGCTGGTCACGCCGACCTGTTTCAGGAATTTCCTGATCTGCATGTTGAAGTGTTCTTCGTCCATCGGTCCCTCCATCGTCCGGGCGCGCCCATCCGCCATTGAACGGGCTGTCCCCTCTGCCTCCTGGCAACCTAGGCCGTGCCCCCCGCGCGGGCAACGGCCAAAGCGGCCCTTTTCATTTGATGGAAATGGCCCTTTCATGGGGGCCCAATCCGGGCCTAAACGGAAACTTGGCGCGGCACGGGCCGCGCCCCGGATGACTGTAAGGACCACCGCCATGTACCGCCCCAAGATGTTCGACGTCACCGACGTCACCGACATGCACGCAATCATCCACGCCAACGGCTTCGCCACCCTGGTGACGGCCGGGACCCAGGGCATGACCGCGAGCCATATTCCCCTGCACCTGACGGACGACGGGGAATTCGGTTTGTTGTGGGGGCATCTGGCCAAGGGCAACGACCAGTGGCAGGCGTTCGACGGCACGGCCGAGGCCCTGGCCATTTTCGGCGGCCCGCACACCTATATCTCGCCCAGCTGGTACGTGACGGAAAAGTCCGTGCCGACCTGGAACTACGAAGCGGTCCATGCCTATGGCCGGCCCACGGTGATGGATGACCCGGATCGGGTGATCCGCCGGCTGGCGTCATTGACGGCGCAATACGAAGACGGCAAGCCGCCGCCCTGGACCATGGACGCCCTGCCCGATGATTTCGTGCGCGCACAGCTGAAGGGCATCGTCGCCTTCGAGATGCGGATCGAGCGCCTGGAAGGCAAGCGCAAGATGAGCCAGAACCGCAAGCCGGAGGATGCCCAGGGCGCCATCGACGGCCTGAAGGCAACCGGCCGCCCGGTGGAAAGTCAGGTCGCCGAGATCGTCGCCAAGGCCAACAAGGACCGGCTTTAGGATTTGCGGAACGGCTGAACCAGCAGATCGGCGAGGCCCAGCCGCGTGGCATCGCGATAGCCGCCGACGCCGATCGCCATGGCGTCGTGGCCATCGCGGGGCTGGGCCCGGTAGGTGCCGAACAGGCGGTCCCAGACCGACAGGTTGAAGCCGAAATTGCTGTCCGTCTCGTCCCGATGGACGGAGTGGTGAACCCGGTGCATGTCCGGCGTCACGAGGACGCGGCGCAGGGCAGCGTCGAGCCCCAAGGGCAGGCGCAGGTTGGCATGGTTGAACAGGGACGTCGCGTTCAACACCACTTCGAACACCACCACGGCCGCCGCCGGCGCCCCCAAGGCCAGGACCAATCCGACCTTGATCGCGATGGACAGCAGGATTTCCAGCGGGTGAAAACGCACGCCCGTGGTCGTATCAATGGCCAGGTCCGTGTGATGCACCCGGTGCAGGCGCCACAGCACCGGAATGTGGTGAACCGCGACATGCTGGGCATAGATGGCAAGGTCCATCAGCAACAGGGAAATCCAGAAAGCCGCCCAGCCGTCCAGCCCGAGCAGGGGAAGCAGCCCCCAGCCCTGCCCTTGATCTCCTTGGGCCGCCGCCCACACCGCCGCCGCCACGGGCAGGAAGGCCGGCAACGCCCAGGCCACGGCACGCACGGCCAGGGTATCGACCACGACCAGCGCCGCGTTGCGCGGCCACCGTTGTGCCCGTCCCATGTCCCGGCGGCGCGGCCACAGGGCTTCCGCCGCCGCCATGGCGATCAGCATGCCGACGAAGCATCCCAGCCGCAGCAGGGGTTCATGGGCCGAGATGAAGTCGTTGAGCGCGGTCATACCTTGGTCTTCGGTCACTTGATGAATGGCCAGGGGAATCCGGCGTCGGGCCTGTTTCCCGTTCCGAATTGGGTTACGGTTGTAGTATGGTGCGTTTTCCCCCGGGCGGCCAGCAGGGCCACGGAAACGTGATACCCGGGGGGACGCGCCGCACCCAGCCGCACCAGGGTCGGCCGCCAACCTGGGAAGTGGTGCCTGGGAACGGATCCGGTGAACGGGTCCGGGGAAAGGGAACGGATGAACCTTAATTCGCTTCTGCATGCCCGCGCCGATGCGGGAAACCCCGTGCGCGTCGGCGTGATCGGCGCCGGCAAATTCGGCTCCATGTTCCTCAGCCAAGCCCTGCATCATCCGGGCTTCCACGTCGTCGGCGTCGCCGACCTGAACCCCGCGACGGCGGAAAAGGCGTTGCTGAACACGGGCTGGCCGAAGGAACGCATCACCCGCCATTCCGCCGCCAAGGCGCTCAACAAGGGCATGACCTTCGTCACCGACGACGCCCTGTCGCTGATCGAACACGGCGGCCTGGAAGTCGTCGTCGAGGCCACGGGCATCCCCGAGGTCGGCATCAAGCATGCGCTCGCCGCCTTCAGGCGCGGCCGCCACGTGGTCATGGTCAATGTCGAAGCTGACGTCCTGGCCGGCCCGCTGCTGGCCCGCAAGGCGGCCGAGATGGAGGTCGTCTATTCCATGGCCTACGGCGACCAACCGTCGCTGATCTGCCAGCAGGTCGACTGGGCCCGGACCATCGGGCTTGAGGTCGTCGCCGCCGGCAAGGGCACCCTGTACATGCCGGAATTCCACGCCTCGACGCCCGATACGGTCTGGTCCCATTACGGACTGACCCCCGAGCGCGCCAAGGAAAGCGGCATGAACGCCAAGATGTTCAATTCCTTCCTCGACGGCACCAAATCGGGCATCGAAATGGCCGCCGTCGCCAATGCGACCGGCCTGACGCCGGCGCCGCACGGGCTCGACTTCCCGGCCGTGCCGGTGGACGAGCTGGCCTCGACCCTTATCCCGAAAGAGGCCGGCGGCCAGCTGCACCACAAAGGCCAGGTCGAAGTGATTTCAAGCCGCGAACGGTCGGGCGAAGACTTGGAGAACGATCTGCGCTGGGGCGTCTATGTGGTGTTCGAAGCGCCGACCGACTACGTCAAGCGCTGCTTTTCCGATTACGGCATGATCACCGATGCCGGCGGCGGCTATTCCGCCCTGTGGCGGCCCTATCACCTGATCGGTCTGGAACTGGGCGTGTCCGTCGCCTATGCGGCGATCTTGAAGCAGCCGACGGGGGCGTCGACCCAGTTCGTCGGCGATGTCGCCGCCTGCGCCAAGCGCGACCTGCGCGCCGGGGAGGAGTTGGACGGCGAAGGCGGATTTACCGTCTGGGGCAAGCTGATGCCCGCCACCGACAGCCTGCGCACCAAGGCCCTGCCCATCGGCCTGGCGCAGAAAATCAAGCTGAAGCGCCCGATCAAACAGGGCGCCATCGTGACCTGGGATGACGTGGACCAGGATCGGACGGACGCCACCTACCAGTTCCGCCGCGAGATGGAGGCCCAGTTCGGCCCCGCGCCGAAGACCCCGGCGGGCGCGCCACCGGCCACACCCGG
>CEQK01003238.1_pt1 | contig 10566 bp, 8 predicted proteins | sample 531051 | NCBI WGS metagenome assembly CEQK01 (sample SAMEA2621229, study PRJEB7988) | marine metagenome | biome: marine biome (ENVO:00000447); feature: deep chlorophyll maximum layer (ENVO:xxxxxxxx); material: "saline water (ENVO:00002010), including plankton (ENVO:xxxxxxxx)" | depth 150 m
CTTGGGACACAGGAATCCACCGTTGGTGCCAACATTGTAGTGAAAGAAGTAATCCTTGAAAGGATCTCCATCTTTTGTAGGTACAATTCGAATCGTTTGATTGCCGTCGGACGGGCGCCAGAAATTGGAACCGCCGCCTTGTCCTTTGGTGGTCAGCTTGGTCAAGCGATCTCTCATTTTACTCATATCAATTGCCATATTATTTTTCTCCTTGTAAAGACATGGGGCAAATCTCCCCGCATGCCTGGTTTGTTAGTTTGTTTATATTAACACAGTACCCAGAACGTGTCAAGTCGTTTTTTGTATCACTGCTGATGATTGGATACAAAAAACATGAGGCTCCTCGTAAGATGTTGAATACACTCGGTAAGAGGTCCTCTGCTCGGCATCTCGCTTAGAATCAATCTGCTCTCTAATTTTTGAGATAAGATTATTATCGTTTCTAAGTTCAGTGTCGTTTATACCATAATAATACATTCTTTCCTTCGTGTTGTCAAGAGGAAAGAATGATTTTTCTTGTCCCGTCGTGAAATCGACCATCCCAAGGGTCATAATACGGGAATGATCAATCTTCTCTGAATCTGAGCTCAAGACGGGTTTTGCATGCTCAAAATAATAAATTAAATTAAGAGAGTTTACGATGTATCCGCGAAAAGTCTCTTCATAGCCAATAATTGGAACATTACCAATCGCAGTTTCGATGTCTTTCGCATTCGTCAAGATTACACCAGCAATAACCCCAGAACGAGCATATTCCTGCAAAACATTAAAAATCATTCTTTCAGTAAGGCGAGATTGTTCGTTTAGGGTGCGCAGGTCGGGTTGAACATATAAAACAGTTGTTTTGCTGCTGGGCAGTTGCTCAAGGACCCTGAGAGTGATGGCGGAAATTAGCTCTCCTCCCGACACAAGAACAAGACTCTTGCCGGACATACCCTTGAAGAAATAGGATAAGCCAGGACAATTCTGTTCATACTTCTCTGGTGTTTTTTCTTTTTTAATGCCTCGTGTTCTCTTGGTCTTTTCCAGACCATGATCAAGCTTGTAGACATCGTAGTTTTTCAATTTTTCGAAATCAGCTGCGAGTTCGCAACCAAGCTTTCCAATACCAACAATGTTTATCATTTTAGCTCCAACTTTTTCATGCTACCGAAGGTTTTTCCTGCGGATGCACCAACTCTGATCTTTCCGAATCTGGTGTTCGAAAAAAGATCCACTAGATCCATTATACAGTCTAGTTCAGACTTTTTAAGATCAATTACAATAGAATCATGCAAACAAAATTTTATGAAACTCTCTGTGCCCTGAAGGTGCTTATAGACCTTTGCCATCTGCTCAAAAACCATATCTGCAGTGGTTGACTGCACGAGGTGGTTTAAGGCTCGGAAGTCATCAGTCTTGATCGTCCTCCCCATTGGGGTGGTAACTGAATCTTCCTGGCGGTTGTAAAAAGAGGTCAGGATCTTGTCCTTGTCGTAAAGCTTTTGTATATTTTCTCCAATATCGGAGGTCTTCGAGCCATACAGCCAAGAGAGCACGAGCTCTTTCGCTTTTTCTCTGGATACGCCCAGACTTGATGCGTGCCATTGATGTATGTCTCCTTCTGGTTGCTTCATGCCTGCCAATGCAAGCAATACACGGATTTCCGCTGCATTATAATCGAGCTCAAGCAACAGATCGTTTTCTGGTAAAAGGATCTCCCTGAAACTCTTGTCTAAATTAAGTATCGGGAAGCTGCTTGATTTTACCGCAAGACGTCCAGTTTTTGTTCTAAACGGATCATATATAATTGTGTTTGATTTCTTTCCTTGTTTGATTGCCTCGAAAAGATCCCTTGCTCGCTTCTTGTGAAGCATGCCCTTTAGGGCGGCAGGATTGAGGGTTATTTTCCTTTTTTTGATGTCGGCGACCATCACCACCAAATCTTTCAATAAATCGTAATTTTGGGGCTTAAGTTGCTCTGCGAACACGGATTTAACGATTCTCGTCTTGAGGTCACAATACTCCTTCAAATATTGGTCTGGAATAAGGTCAAAGAAGCAGTTTTCGTTCAAATCAACCTTTGCTTCGACAAAAGAGCTGTGATATGCGGTCATTCTTTTATTAATCTTATTCCATCTTGCCTTGATTCCCTTTGGGCACACTTCATCGAGTGATTTGCCCTGACAATACAGGTTTGCAAACTCCACCTGATCTGCACCGATGGAGGCGAGGGAATCTGTATGTTTCCAAGTGTGGGTCAAGCCGTCGGGAATGCCTTGAAAGTGCAATTCACCGTCGCAATAGACCCCGACACACTCTGATTTGTCGTCGAGGGTTACGAAATGTCTCATCTATCACCTAAAATACGAAATTTGGTTTTCTGTCCGACTGTTCAACGAAAAGTGGGCTGAACTCATCATTAATATAACGCAATGCTGCCGTTCTGTCAAGGCTTTTTTCAATGTTCACTGCTTTTTTGACGATATTGTCAAATTCTTGCTGAGAAATGTCCTTGTTTGCTTCCCTGGCTTTAATAAAGGTAAACACCCTCAGCCAATAGTCAATACCCAGATCCGAAATTGCACCCTGAATGGTTGCTGGTTCGAAAGTTGGACGGGTTTTGAGGGAATATGAGGTTTTGCCGTTTTTATGGCAAATCTCAGCATAAGACTCTTCTTGTGAAAACTCAGATGCATAGAAATCTGAGATAAACTGGACCATCTCGTTAAACTCCTCCTCATAAGGAGTATAAAAGGCATTATCGAAGAATCCTTTTAAGTTTATGTGCCCCGAAAGTTTGAGCAGCTCTTGCATCTTTTGAGATGTGAAGTTGACGATGAGTCTTTGCGGGGCGTGACGGTCAAGGATAAATCCGTGATTTTGTGCCTCTCTTGTAAAAATTTTATAATTTCGGTCTTCGTGGTACTTTTCGATAGACACTGCATCGTCGCCATATTGCTCTTTATTGAGGTCAATTGCCAAACCGGTCTGAAAGATGCTTGCTCGGCGAGATGCCCAGTAGCTCATGAAAGTGACGGGAATGGTTGGACCCAAGTTTGCCACAAAATCGAGGAAAACAGGAACAAACTGACGAACAGTCCTGATTTCTGCTTTCTTCTGACGAGTGTCCAAACGGGCATCAATGAAACCCTGAGAAACAGTGTCCAAATAAGTCCTATATGCATCGGTCCAAGAGTTTTGACGAGGTGTGATGTCCAATCCGAAATATGCACCGGACTCGCGGAAGGTTCCTGCCTCGGTACGTGCATTTAGGTTGTCTCGCAGTTGGCGGAATGCATCTGCAACAAAGTCAAATGTTCTCACCTTGCCATCAAGCGAAATAAGTGAGGATTGACGAGGAATAACAATTTGATTCTGGAGGTTCACTTTACCATACAGAGCTTTCTTGCGGAGATCTAGGAAAGCAACACTCTGGTCCTGCTCCTGTTTCTCGTCCATGTACTCTTCGTAGCTTTTACGCTCCTGGAATGCACCAAGTGCACTCATGTTATTTTTGCCCGAAAGTGCCATTATTTCTCACCTCCAAGTTTTGGCCATGAGTGAAATTTGCAATCAAGAGATGTCTTGTACTGTCCTTCTTCCACCACATTGCCGACCGTGATGACGGTGTAGTATCCGAGCAAGCCGAATGCTTTTAGGTTTCTTGGATCGCCGTATGCGGAAGGGTTTAAGAACACCTTCTGCCCAGGTCTGAAGAAAGTGATGCCCTGGAGTTCGACCGTTGCATCATAAACTCTTTTTCTTATATTCTCCTGGTTCTTGAGGGCTCTCTGGAGGACAAATGACTGGAAAGCCTGATCGTCAATGACGGAAAATTTAATTTCCTTAACCACACCTGCATCCTTGCCAACCTCTAGGTGGTAGATGCCATTCTTGTGGTCCTTTGCCTTGTTAAAGCTCTTTTCATAGGACATCTGCTCACCGTATATAAACAGGTAATCAGCCATATGTCTTCTGCCCTTGCTGTCGTGCTCCTCGTGGGCGACGAGAGGAATGCTTCCATCGCTCAAGAGGTCTTCCAAGAAAGCTCTCTTTTTGTTGCCCTTGAATTCAGGCTTCCAAAAGGGTGCACCTTCGTACTTGAAGCCAAGCTTATCCGCAAAGGGTGCTGCTTTTTCCGTATATGCACTGTGAGTTCCCCTGATCACCTTACTGTCAACCCTGGGAAGGAGCATGTTCTCTGTCTCGTACTGCAAGGTTCTTGGCACCAATTGATCTACGACCGTTTTCACAAACTCGTCGAAAGATAGCTTTGTCTTGCCAGTCTCTAAGAAACTCTTGGTCAAAAATTCGTTAAAATAGTTCAAGGATATGGGCAAGTCTGCAATATTGCAAATAACCCTTTCTGTTACCTGTTCGGACTTGATCTTTTCCAGTAGCTTTTCTGATTCTTTCAATTGCTTTTGCTGCTCTTCGGTGCGTTGTGGCAAGGCACGAAGATCTTCAACCTTCTTCACCAACCCCTGAGCCTCGGCACTGGCAAACTCAAGCTTGCCTTTTTTACTGTTGTATTTTATCTGAAAGCCTTGTCCGGTGCTTGAGTCATAAAAGTTCTTCTGAAATTGGATTGGACCGAGGATAACCCTGGTGTCTCTAATCTCTTGTGAGTTTTCGTTTGGCAGGTTGGAGTTCTCAATATAGGACTCCATTGCCGCCTCCATGATGTCGCCAAGAAAAATGTATTTAACATTTATCGTAGCAGACGCAAACTTTTCGTTCAGCTCCACACCTTCGATTCTCTCTTTTCTCTTCTTCAGAATGTCTGCTGCTTGCTGTGGAGTCTCTGCATTTGCAATCTCGCCCTTGAGAGAGTTCGCAAGGGATGTGTCGGTCTGATTTGCTGTGAGAGCCAGTGTTTCCAGGTTTGCCTGTGCGACACTAAGACCCCTCTTTTGGTATATCTTTTTCATCAAGCTCAGAAATGGTCTTTTTCTGTCAAAAGACGAGGCATCAACAATAGGCTCTTCTTGGAGGCTGTTTATCTTTTTCTGCAGGTCTGCGATTCTTTTTTGACCCACATCATCTTGTCTGTCCGGTGCGGATTGAGCCTTGGCAAGTTCTTTTTTAAGTCTTTGCAACTCTTCAGTGTTGTCGCCATTAGCTTTTGTCTGTGGCTGTTTTTCAGTCTGCTCCTTCACCGTGTTGCTGGTGTCGTTGTCCTTTGTCTCCGCATCATATCTGCCAATGAAACGAACATCAACCTTCATGGTGCCGTCCTGGTTCAAGTCGATGGAGTGATGTACAAGCTGTAGTTCCAGCTCAACAGTCATATTCTTTACGGCTTTAGCAAGATCGGGATCAGACTTCCACACAGGAGACTTTTCGTCTATCTTGTATTGAATCTTCGCTCTTGTGCGCACTTTGCGAGGGGTAAACTCAACCTCGCTTGTTGCTCTCGCCCTTGCCTTCTCCTCTGAGTCGAAGGGCAAGAACAGATTCGAGAATTTATAGTAATCTTCTTTTCCCTGCCCATAGATGTACTTCTTCTCCAGATCGTCGACACTCTGGGCACGGAGAGACATGTCGCAATCAATGCTTCTGTCTGCAAGGAACGGTGTTTCGCCTCTGAAGTTCCACGAAAAAGATGTCATGTTGACACCAGTGGAGGTGCCGAGGACACCATTTGTCGAGGTAAGGTCTGAGAACTCCTCAAACTCGTATTCATATGCATCCCTCTTGGAATTTGCATATCCAAAAACTCGAACTACTGGCATCATAGAAGAAATGTGCACGGGCTTCAATCTCTCGAAGATAGAGGCTGCATCTTTCTGAGTTGTCATCATTGTGGCAAAATCTGAAACATTATTGTCTCTCTTCACATCGATGCAGGCGAAATTATCGTATGGCTGCTCTTCTCTGCTCTTTATGGACTGTTGTGCAAGCTCTTTAAGGTTGTGGAGAAGAATAGCTTGTTCAGATACTTTTATGTTTGCCAGTATTTTAGCAACTCTTGCCTTCTCTGCTTCTTGCTCTTTTCTCTTCTTCTCTGCTGCTGCTTGTTTTGCTGCGATTGATTCTATTGGCTTGTCTGGATCTTTTTTCCAGTTGCGCTTAAATGCGGTTATGTCCGAAAGTCTGTATCCGTTGAAAAAGAAAGTGGGAATTGAAAACCTGTCTTCAGTCTTGATAGGATCATTGAACCATATGGTTGTCTCATCTGAGTTGCCGAAGACAACATAGTCTTTCAGCCTTGATTCATAAGTGTAAAGGTTTCTAAATGTTCTCCTGAATGCTCTTTTTAACTCTAGACCATCGGTGCCGATGTTTTGGTCGTGCACACCTGCGAGGTACTCGATCCTTTGTGTTATTGACCAGCTTTCCCAGCTTGAGTCTGCCTTGAGGTCCTCTCTTGTTTGAATAAGATCCACATGCTCGACGGGACTAAGGACTGTCGTATATATAATGTTGTTGGTGCCATCAGCCTCTGCCTGACCACGCATCCAAGAGCGAAACTTTCCGGTGGACCACAATTCTTGAGCACGGGCACGAGATGTGTTGTATGCTGCCAACTCCGCATCGGTTGCACGACCCACCTTGTAGTGGACAACCTTGTCATCCGTTTCCCATGATGGGTTCAACTTCATAAAGTCTTTACTTTTTTCGTACTTGTAGTAACTGCCCACAGAGCCGTGGCCACGAGGTGGTGCGAGCTTAAAAGTGAGGGCATCCTCAACAAACTTGGATGTAATCGGACCACCGATCTCTGGAATGGATGCGGCACTAACATCGGTTGAGGCGAGGTCGGTGTTCGTCAGCGACTTCTTCCATGCTTCAATTGAACTGCCTTCGACAGCAACATCCTCTGCATTAAAAGATACAACTGTGCCAATCCTGTAAAGGCGAGCTGCTGGGTCATAACCTTCAATGTTGGGGCTCACCTCTTCTATCTCATAGCGATAAAAGTTAAAATCATTACCGATGCCGCTGAGTGATCCTTCGAAAGTTGCCGGCTTTTTCCATTCTCTGGTTTCTCTTGCCATTTATTAATACCCCAAAGTATTTAAAAGTTCGTCTATGTTACGGGGGACAAGAATGGTATCTCCGATTTCTACATGTCCCTCGGTTGGCTTCTGGTTGTACCATGCGACAACCCACCACAACTTAGGATCATTATAATGCGTTTGTGCCAATTTGTAAAATCTATCTCCAACGGACCACACATGAGCTTTCGTGTCGAGTGCAGAAAGAGTTCTAGGAGGGGTTGGCAACCTTCCAGTTTTGTAGTGATTTACAAACTCTTTTTCACCTCGTCGTTGACGTTGAATCTTTGTAGAATCTGAGCTGTTTGTTTTGGTTTGGATATTTTTATATCGAGACATTATGCATTGCCTCCCGAGTTGTTTCCAGAGCCCTTAACAAAATAAGGAAAACCTGGCTGTCTGAGGGTCTTTGATTTGTCGCCCTGCCAACCAAGAGGGTGGGTGTGAGCAACATAGAGAGCGAAAGACAAGCGGATCGTCTGGGGATATAGAAGCCCTGGACCTGCTGAAAAGAAATCCTGTTCAATATCCGGTGCATAAACAAGCCCGTCGATGCTGCCAACAACACCGTCGCTTGCGGAGTCTGTCTGTGCGGCTGTGCTTGCATTGGATATGAGGTTGGCAAACTTTATCTGAAAGAGTGGGGCAGCTTTAATGTCTGATGCGTTGTTGCCCTCCCCCTCGTATGATGGATACAACATTGCCATCAACTTGCCACATCGCTCCATGTTTGCGGTGGCTTCTTCGAGATTTGCAGCAACAACATCCCAGCCGAGGGTTATGACCCTTTGTGTTCCCCTGAATGTTCTGATGGGGTCCATACGACCAAAGACATTATCAACGTTCCATTCGGAGCTATATTGGTCTTCAAATTGGGTTATCATTGCCTTGAAGGTAAGTTCCTCTTCGGAGGTCAAGTGCTTTATCTTGAGGGGAAAATGCTTTTTTAAATTTTCTTCTAAATCGATATAACTTTTTGCCATTTCTTATCCCGCCTTCAAAGCACTTGTAACTTGCTTCCCTGTGCTTGCTGTGTTTGACTTAATATCACTCAGCAAGGTGCGAACATCTGATAAAGTGTTGTTCGTCTCTTTTATTAATGAGTCTGTTTGTGCTGCCATGCGCTGTGTAGAGGACATGGTTCTCTGTGTCGTCTGTGTTGCTCGCTGTGTGGCTGCAGTGACCTGTCTTGCCTGTGTGCGAGGAGCAGGGGGTGCTGCCTTGGGTCCGTCGTCGGAAAATGCACTGTAAAGACCGTAACCAGCCAAACCAACTGCACCAGCGGCAAGAACACCCAGACCAACAGGTCCGAGAGCAGCAAGACCACCTGCTGCACCTGCACCGAGGCGACCAAGAAGACCTGCACCACCGGAGGCTGCTCCGGCTGCAGAGGATATTGCACCCCTCATCATGATTGCACTAATAATCTGACTTCCCACATGGGCAAAGATTAGTCCGAAGCCACCGACAGAATCAAGAATACCCCTTAGCGAGGAATCCATTCTTTCAAGCGGCATCAGGGCAGAGAGTTGATCTCTCATCATGCTCATTTGCTTTTCTGCAAGTGTCTGAGAGTTGTCTGCCAAGTTTTCCAAAGAAGTTACAACCGGATCGTTTGCTGCCTTCATCAAGTCCTCTCCGGACAGGTCGCCCTGGAGGAATTTTCTCACCTGTGCAGGATCTGTGATGCCGAGTTGTTCGCCAACTGCCTTGATGCCCATTGTTCCGAGTTCTCTAATGGTTACTCCGGAGTCTTTAATTCGATCTCTAAGAAGAAGTGCTGCTTCTGCAGGATCATCAAAAGATGCTTCCATAAGTTCTAGGTTGTCGATGAAACCACCGCCAAGAATAGCATTCAATCTGCCTGCAGATTCTGCTGCACCTTCAAATGTTTGGAATCTTTCTCCAATGTCGAGAACCTGATCCACTGTCATGCCCATCTTAGATGCGGCTCTTGCAGTGTTCTCAAAAATACCAACTGCATCGGAGCCATATAGAGACAATCTTGGTAGTGCCTGCTGAAAAGAGGTCGTTGCTGCTTGGGCACCGATACCGATCTGGATACCGAGCCTTGCGATGTCCTCTTGTGCTTGAATTGCCTCGTCTGCACCCATGTTGAGGGCACGGATCATGATTTCCATGTTGGCTGCTGTAGATTCTGCTGAGACACCGAACTTTGTCATCAATGCAGTAGTTGCTGCAAGTCGTGGTGCAGCATCACGCACACTTTTGTTTGACATAAGATTAGCATTTGTAAAAGACACCAATGCATCGGATGCATCTTGATAAGTGACACCATATTTCATTACTGATTCGGCAGAGTCCATGATGCCTCTTTTCATCTGCCCGTCCATCATACCTGTTTGCTTATTAAAGGATGTGATGGAGCCTTGAAAATCGCTGAAGAGGGAAAGCCCTGTTCCCGCTGTGGCTTCAAACAGTTTTTGGAATGCACCAGCTGCGATGTTTGCACCCTTAAAAGATTTTTTAAGCTGCTCGTTTAGCTCGGGAAGACCGTCCTTGGACAATGCCTTGATGCCCTTGCCGAAAAATGTGCTCTCAGCGGAAACGATGCCGAATGCACCAGCGAGGTCGTCGGCGAATCCGGCGGCAGCTCGTTGTGCTTCGTTTAATTTATTCAATGCAGCAGTCTGTTTCTCAACTGCCGTGGTGCCTTCTTTGAGCTCTTTCTCCTGCTCCTCAACTGCCTTGGTGAGAAGTTGGTAGCCCAAGGTCGTATCGCTCAATTGTTTGAGTTGTTTCTTGTTTTCCTCTAGACTTCTTTCAAGTTGAGCATTGGCTTCTCTTCTCTTCTTTATGTTCTCTTCAAGCGACTCGTTCTGACCATCAATTGCTTCAGTTGAAGAAGAATAAGAAGCTGGTCCATCACCAGTGGAAGATGACTTATCAATCTTCTTGGTGAGGCTTCTTATCTCTTTTATTAGCTGCTCTAATTGATTCTCAATCGCCACTCAAGTGGTCCTCCTATTATTTGAAAGGCCACTTAAGACCAGTGCTTCTTTGGAACTTCTTTACTGCTGAGTCCAAAGAGAACTTGCTCTTGTAGGTCTGAGGATTGTCAAGACCAAACTTCTTGTAATTGTCTAAGTATTTCTTTTCTCTCCCGAGGACACGGGCAAAGTCACGAACTTGGTTCTGATTTCCCTTAACCTGTACGGGGATTGAGGTTCCGCCAAACATGGTTCCCATGATCTTTTGGATTGCCCAGCCGAACATCCTTAAATAGCTCTCGTTTACCTGACCTTTTGCATGTGCATCGAGGTCAATAACAACTTCTTGTAATTCTTTGTTTTCTTCCATTTCCGTGCCTCCAGGGGGAAAGATAAAATTTCATTAGTAAATAGTAAAAAACATAAAATAGATAGAACTATAACGCTCAGTCTATTTTATGTTTGGTATTCCTCGCTTCTGAGGCTTTGCTGCCTCGGCTTCGTCTTCTTTTTGTTTTACTAGTCTTTTCAAGAACCACCGTCGAATTCCAATGGGCAGATTGTATGCTTCCATGAAACCCCAGTTACCGTGATACTTTAAGACAAACAGTTCATCATATACAGATTCAATG